>Ga0153999_1000458_pt1 | contig 17895 bp, 15 predicted proteins | sample TSNC083MetaG_FD_104675 | JGI IMG/M metagenome (GOLD analysis project Ga0153999, IMG submission 104675) | Attine ant fungus gardens microbial communities from North Carolina, USA - TSNC083 MetaG | ecosystem: Host-associated > Fungi > Mycelium > Unclassified | place: USA: North Carolina, Lumber... | reverse complement strand
TTATTACTCAACTTTCGGAGCGACCGAGCAAGGTTGCACACATTAGCGGGTGAAACCCCGGAGGGTGTTTTGCTCGACCCGGTATATACGGGCAAAGCGATGGCCGGGCTGATTGACCTTGTCAGAAAGGGCTACTTTAAAGAATCAGACAGCATCCTCTTTGTACATACAGGCGGTTCGCCGGCCCTTTACGCGTATGGGGTCGGCCGTTTTTGACAAGTAAAAAGAGATTATTGTTTGGCTTAGATCGAAGTTGTAGGACAAGATTTGTTTATATGGTAATTGCTATAAATGAGCAAAATTAATTCTATAATACACCATAAAAAAATAAGGAGAAATTTTATGACACAGTACAGCATTTCCAAGGCGTGCGCTGATTTTGTCACAGACTTTGAGTTAAGTAATGTTTCGACGCATACCAGGGAACACGCCAAACGTTTGTTACTTGACTGGCTGGGCTGCGCCATCAAGGGAGCGAGCTTGCCGCAGGCTGAACCGATAAGGCGGTACATTACTCAAATGGGCGGCAACCCGCAGGCGCAAGTTATCGGCGAAAATACACTCAACAGTGCCTATCACGCGGCCTTGGCCAACGGTTACTATGGCCATATATTGGAAATAGATGACGTAGACAAAGAGTCGATTAGCCACCCGGGAACGGTGGTAATTCCAGCGGCGCTCAGCGTAGGCGAAATGGAGCAGTCGTCGGGGAGCAGTTTTTTGGCGGCTGCCATCGCCGGATATGAAGTGATGCTGCGGGTCGGGGCGGCGGTAACTCCCGCCCATTATCAAATCTGGCACACTACGGCCACCGCCGGGGCTTTCGGTTCGGCGGCGGCGGCGGGAAGGATGCTTTCTTTAAGTCGCGAAGAGATATCCTGGGCATTGGGCAGCGCCGGGACGATGTCGGCTGGGTTGTGGGAATTTTTAAGCGACGGCGCGATGAGCAAATATCTGCATGCGGGCAAAGCGTCGGCGACAGGCGTTATGGCGGCTGTGACGGCGCGGTACGGGCTTACAGGCGCGAGCAGAATTTTGGAAGGTGAAAAAGGCTTCTTCGCCGGATATGCCAGGCAGGAAATAAACGGCGCTATTTTTGAGGATTTCGGCACAAGATACCGTCTCGACACGGTTTCTTTCAAACCGTACCCTTGTTGCCGCCACACTCACTCGGCGATTGACTGCGCGATAAAATTGCATAAGGCGTGCGCCGTCACTTTGGATGAAGTGAAGAGTATTAAAATACATACCTATGGAGCGGCTGTGCAAGTCGCGGGACATGAAAATCCCCAGGAGGAGAGGCAGGCGCAGTTCAGCCTAAAATATGTGGTAGCCACAGCGCTTCAAAAAGGCGGCATTGCGTTGGACAGCTTTTTGCCCGAGGCACTGCAAAGTGCTCAGACCAGAACTCTGATGAAAAAAACAACGGTTAACGTCGACAGCGGGCTGGACCAATTGACCCCCGCCATTTGGCCGGCGAAAGTTGTCGTAGCATTTGCCGACGGGAAAGAACTGGCCGCCTTGGTGGAGTATCCCAAGGGCGACCCGGAAAACACTTTGACCTGGGAGGAAGTGATAAGCAAGTTTGAAGGGCTTGTCGAAGGGCTTTTGGCAAAAGAAGCCCGCCGCCAGGTTGTAGAAATGTGCCGGGCGGTGGAAGAATTGGAAAAATGTCTGGAATTTATTGAGGTGGTGAATGCTCATGGTAAATTCAAACATTATGTATGATGAAGTCTATGCCCTGGTGCATACGATGTGTACGAAAATTTCGGACGATGCGTATGGGCTGATGAAACAAGCAGCGGCTAAAGAGCAAAAACCGGAAGCGAAAGCCATGCTGCAGGCAATGCTTGACAATGTGGGCAAGGCGGGTGAACTGGATAAGCCGGTGTGCCAGTCTCCCGGGCTGCCTACGGTGTATATCCGGTTTGGCGACAACGCCGATTTGAGCGACTTGAATGCTTTGACTCGGTTTATTCCCCAGGCGGTGGTCGAGTGTACAAAATCAGGCTACATTCGGCCCAGCATCGTTCATCCTCTGACCAGGCACAATTCCGGTGACAGTTCCGGCGAGGGGATTCCTAATTTTGAATATCAGTACCGGCCTGGGCTGGAATATTTGGAAGTCATTATGAGCGCCAAAGGCTGCGGCGCAGAGTTGGCCAATATTTCCAAAATCCTCACGCCGGCCACTTTGGGCAAAAACTACGTCGGCTTAAAAAAGCTGGTTTTAGAGACTGTCGCCAAAGGCGGAGGGTTTCCTTGCCCGCCGTCGGCAATCGGTATTGGCATCGGCGGACAGATGGACATATCGGCCAAGTTGAGCCGGGAGGCAATCAGCACCCGGGATTGGCGGGATAAGCACCCTGACCCGCTGATAGCGGAACTGGAAGAGGAGCTTCTGACGAACATCAACGTTCTCGGCATCGGCCCGGCGGGCATCGGTGGTGACACGACGACGCTGGCGGTGAAAATCGGCTTTGCCGCGACCCATACCGCAATTTGCCCGGTCACGATTAACTTCCATTGCTGGGTAGCTCGCCGTTTCGGCGTGCAATTTTACAAAAACGGCGAGCGCCGGTATTTGTTTGGGGAGGTAATGTGGAATGGCTACTCATAAATTAACCTTGCCGGTCGACGACTCCCAGGTGGAAAAACTGCGGCTAGGCGACACCGTTTACTTGTCCGGGACTGTTTATACTGCCCGGGATATGGCACATTTGAACATCAAAACTATGCGGGAAAATAATCAGCCTCTGCCGGTGGAACTTGCGGGGCGAGCCATTTTCCACGCCGGGCCGGTTGTGCGCAAGGTGGACGGCGAATGGCAAATGGTGGTTGTCGGACCGACCACCAGTATCCGCATGGAGCCATACGCCCAAATGGTAGGCGAACTGGGCGTCAAACTTATTATCGGCAAAGGCGGCATGAGTTCGGACAGCCAGGAAGCCTTTAAAAAATATAAACAGGCTTACTTGCAGGCCGCGCCAGGCTGCGCGGTGCTGTTGGCGGCGGGAGTGACCGGGGTTGACGGCGGGCACTGGCAGGAAAACGGTATGCCGGAGGCGATGTGGGTATTGGAAGTGGAGAATTTTGGACCGTTTATCGTTACTATGGACTCAACCGGCGAAAGCCGCTATGCTGCGGTTCTGGACAACGCCATGCAAAAAATAGAGGAAATATACTAATGCTTTGATTGGAGGATGGAAAGATGGGCATCATTTTTGTAGCTCTTGTAATTATCTGGGTTGTGTACATGATTATAAAAAAGCACTATCCTCAGGCTATTCTTTTAATCGCAGGCATGGCTCTACTGTTGGCGGCATGTTTGATGGAGGTTAAGCCCGTGCTTGACGCCAAACAGTCTTCCGGTTCATCCCTCTTGGATATCGTGCACACAATAAAAGTACTTCTCAGCTCACGTGTCGCCGGCCTTGGCCTGACTATTATGTCCATTGCCGGGTTCGCCAAATATATGGAATACATCGGGGCCAGCAAGTCGCTGTTTGCCGTAGTGGCGTCGCCGCTTAAAAAAATCCGCTCCCCGTATATCCTGTTGGTTTTCGGTTTTTACGTCAGCCAGTTTTTAGTGTTGTTTATTCCCAGCCACGCGGGGCTGGGGCTGCTCCTCATGGTTACCATGTATCCAATATTTATCCGCGCCGGTGTTAGCAAAATGTCGGCTCTCGGCGTAATCGGCTGCGCCCAGTATATGGACGTCGGCCCGGGTTCCGGCAATGCCATTTTGGCCGCCAACACTTGCAAGATCGACCCGGCCGTGTTTTTTGTCAACCATCAGCTACCTATATTTTTGACAACAACGATCATTCTCGGTCTGGTTCACTACTTCACGCAAAAATGGTGGGACAAAAAGGAAGGTTTTGCCAGCCAAGGCATTTCCGAACAGCCCCTTAAAGAGGATGAAAGCCGCCCGCCGCTTATTTACTCGATTTTACCCGTTATCCCGATGTTGTTTATTCTCGGGTTCAGCCCAATTTTTAAAAGCCCGATTAAAATGGACGTTGTTACGGCAATGTTTTTGAGTACGTTTATCAGTATAGCGTTTGAATACTGCCGGACGCGCGATATTCGCGGCACTTTGACCAGTTTAAAGCATTTTTACGACGGTATGGGCAACAGTTTTGCGACTGTAGTTTCGCTAATCGTGGCGGGCGAAGTATTTGCCGCCGGACTTTTGAAAATCGGCGCAGTGGACGCTTTAATCAGCGGTTCGCAGCAGCTGGGGCTGGGCATTCACCCTTTGATTATCCTTTTTTGCTTGATAATTGCGGGCTGCGCTTTCCTGATGGGCTCCGGCAACGCGGCGTTCTTCTCGTTCGCAGCGCTTACACCCAAGATTGCCGAGGCTATGAAAATTGACATTATCACTTTGTTGTTGCCAATGCAGATAATGACAAGCTTTGGCCGCGTCGTGTCGCCGATTACAGCGGCGATTGTCGCTATCGCCGGCATCGCCGAGGTCTCGCCCGTTCAGGTGGTAAAAAGAACGGCAATTCCCATGCTGGCCGCCGCGATTATCAATATAGCCTTTATCTTCATTAACTCTTAAAAAAATTTTAAGGAGCGTGTGTATAATGATGAAACACAATTTTGCCGAGATTGTCAACCGCCGAGGGACAGAATGCAAAAAGTGGGATACTTATGCTTCGGACGTAATCCCGATGTGGATTGCCGACACCGACTTCAAATGCCCCCAGGCGGTTATCGACGCTCTGGTTGAAAGGGCGCAGCACGGGATTTACGGCTATCCCATTAACGACATCAAATTTGAAAAATCAATCGCCAACTGGCAGAAAAAAAGGTTCGGCTGGGAGATTGACCCAAGCTGGGTCGAATATACTCCGGCAGTAGTGCCCGCCATTGTTTTTGCCATGCGCGCCTTTGCCAGGCCCGGTGACAATGTCGTCATCCAAATGCCCGCCTACCACCCTTTCCATGATATTATCCCCAACAACGGCAGGCATATCTTGGGCAATCAACTTGTTTTAAAAGAAGACGGCAGCTATGAGGTGGATTTTGAAAACCTGGAAGAGCTTTTAAACAAAAAAAGAACGACCATGTTCCTGCTATGCAGTCCGCACAATCCAGTCGGTAAGTGCTTTACCAGGGAAGAACTGACCAAAATGGGCGAGCTTTGCTTAAAGCATAATGTTTTTGTTGTCTCCGACGAAATTCATTCGGATATTGTCTACGCCGGCAGTAAACATATCCCCTTTGCCAGCCTTTCGCCCGAGATTGCTGACAACTGCATGGTCTGCGTCAACCCAAGCAAAACGTTTAATATTGCCGGCGTAAGGACAGGGGCGGCGATTATCCCCAACCGCAACAAGCACAATCTTTTTTACGCCCCGCTGGAGGACAACAAATCTTACGGCCGGACGATATTCGGTACGCTGCCCATAGAAGTCTGCTACAATGAGTGCGACTACTACGCCGACCAACTGTTGGAATATCTTACGGGGAATCTGGACTACCTTCAAAAGTTTATCGCGGAGAGAATCCCCAAAATCAAAGTTACCAAGACTGAGGCCACTTATTTAATCTGGCTCAACTGCAAAGACTTGAACATGCAGCCGAAAGAAATGAATAAGTTTTTCCTGGAACAAGCCAAAGTCGCCATGAACGAAGGATCTTCTTTCGGCCCCGGCGGCGCGGGCTTTATGAGAATGAACATTGCTTGCCCGCGTTCCCAGTTAGTGGAAGCGCTTAACCGTATTGAGACTGCGGTAAATAAGTTGTAAAACTTATAAATTTATTCATAGGTTACCCCGAAAAGCCCGAAGTTTCTGATTAATTAGGAACTTCGGGCTTTTGCACATGAAGAAACTTTATCAAAAATAGATAGTGGTGCATCCGTTTGATTTTGGATTGAAGTGTTGCTGCTGTCCCATACCCTAGATTTTGGGTAGTCGTTGCGCGGGGTAGAGCACGGTTTTGTTGGCGGATGGGGCTTACGAACAGTGGTGCAGTTTGTGACTTGAAGCTTATCACTACCATTCAAGCAGACGAGCGAAGTAGGTTCTTTCATTATGCCATAATTGCTGAAGCAAGTGGACTTGCTTCGGTTGTTCTAGAAGAAAAGATTTGCATTCAAATTCAGACCATCGAAAGCATCGAAAACCGCTATGGCATCGAGTGAAATGAGAAGGTTTTACCGCTATTGTGTTGAATAATACTGTAATGTTAACAACTTAACATGTAAAAAAAGTAATTGGTCGTCATACTTGCAGCTGGTAGATTTTATATGGGAGGAGAATGTATTATGACACTAAAGAGTGAAATTGTCAAAAAAGGCTCGACTCGGGCAGCCCACCGTTCGTTATTTTATGCGATGGGCTATACTCCAAAAGAACTGGAAAAGCCGATGATCGGCATTGTCAATGCGTTTAATGAGATTATCCCGGGTCATATGCATCTCAGGGATGTCGCTGAAGCTGTAAAGCTAGGGGTAGCAGCAGGCGGTGGCATGCCGGTAGAATTTCCCGCTATCGGGATTTGCGATGGCATTGCGATGGGGCACGACGGGATGAAATACCCGCTTCCTAGCCGGGAGCTTATTGCCGATTCGATTGAAGCTGTAGCGATTGGTCACCGGTTTGATGGCTTGGTTTTGATCCCCAACTGTGACAAGATTGTACCAGGTATGCTTATGGCCGCAGCCAGACTGAATATCCCCTGTATTGTAATGAGCGGGGGCCCTATGATGGCCGGACGGTATCAGGGACGTGATATCAGTGTCAGCACAATGTTTGAGGCTGCGGGACTGTTTGAAGCAGGTAAAATCACAGCCCAAGAATTAGATCAAATGGAAAAAGCAGCATGTCCAGGATGTGGATCATGTTCCGGTATGTTTACTGCCAATACTATGAACTGTATGGCTGAGGCACTAGGTATGGCTTTGCCTGGTAACGGCACTATTCCTGCAGCTCAGTATGGCGCTCGCCGGATGATGGCTAAGCAGTCTGGGGAAATTATTATTGATTTAGTTAGACGGGATGTTAAGCCTCGTGACATTATGACCCGCAGGGCCTTTGAAAATGCGATGACTATTGACATGGGAATTGGCGGCTCGTCTAATACTGTTTTGCATCTTACTGCGATTGCCTATGAAGCCGGTATTGAATTGCCGTTATCACTATTCGACGAGATCAGTGGTAAAACACCGTATATTACTAAACTAAGTCCTGGTGGCACATATCATATACAAGACCTTAACGAAGCTGGTGGTATTTCGGCAATTATGAAAGAACTATCCCGGTGTGGTAATATTCATACAGATGCTCTAACGGTAACCGGCACTATTGCTGACCGAATCGAGCATGCTGCTATCTATCGGACTGATGTAATTAAAACAGTAGATTCTCCTCATCGTAAGACCGGCGGCATCGCCATTTTAAATGGTAACCTGGCGCCAGATGGAGCTGTTGTAAAAGAAAGTGCAGTCAAAGAGGATATGCTTACTTTCAAAGGCATTGCCCGTGTGTTTAACTCTGAGGAGCAAGCAATAGAAGCTATTATCGGCAAAAAAATTAAAGACGGCGATGTCGTAGTTATTCGCTATGAAGGTCCTAAAGGTGGTCCTGGCATGAAAGAAATGCTTAATCCAACTGCCGTAATCGTTGGTATGGGGCTTAAAGTTGCGCTGTTGACAGACGGACGTTTTAGTGGTGCTACCCAAGGTGCCTGCATTGGTCATATTTCTCCTGAAGCTATGGAAGGCGGCCCGATTGCCCTTCTAGAAGACGGAGATATTATCACAATCGATATTCCGGGGCGCAAGCTAGAGTTTAATGTCAGTGATGAAGAGCTAGCGAAGCGTAAAGCTGCCTGGGTTAAACCGGCTCCTAAAGTTACGACAGGATATTTGGCCAGATATGCTAAACTCGTTACATCTGCGAATACGGGCGCTGTTCTTAAGTGAACTTGTTTCAGTAAATCTGAAACATCGGGGGTTCAGGTGGAGAGTCTACTCCACCTGAACTGAAGCCGCCTGTAGAGGCGGGAGTCTTGACTCAATGTTTAAGATAAAGAGAGACGAATGCTTCAGGTGGGGTTTTACCCCATCTGAAGTTTAATCGAGCTTATCAATCCGTTGTTACGATTAAAATATTAGAATTAGAAGAGGAAACCTTGCAATTAGAATTAATTTCCAATAAAGATGCGAATAATCTATCTGTTTGCTCCGGGAGAAATGCAAAGCTGGAATTAGCGCTTATTTACGCTAATTCCAGCTTTGCATTTTAATCTATAGCTTAGTATATTTGAATAATCAGAGATTCAGCAGTAAGTATTGTAGGAGGGGATGGGCATGGCTGATTGGGCGGCAACAGTTTTCATTGCTGCTTTGGTGTGTCTGCTGTTTGGCAGTGCTATGCCGCTAATGGCTACTGGGCAGCCGCGTATTGCGAACCGGCTGGCGCATGGCAGTGCTTGCTTGGGGGGAATATGTGGCGTTGTGGCAGCGCTAATAGTCTTATTGAGTCCTATAATGATTGACATTGAATTGTGGGATATATTGCCAGGGGTTACTTGGCGCTTACAAGTGGACCCGTTATCAGCATTTTTTTTGCTAGTTATTTCCTCGCTTGCCATAGTAGTCGCCATTTTTTCTTTTGGCTATGTTAAAAAATACGAGGGTAAAAAGAATATTGCTTATCTTGGCAGTTTGCTTAATGCCTTTGTTCTGTCGATGGTAGCAGTAGTAACCGTTACAAGCTCAGTCACCTTTCTGATTGCGTGGGAAGTTATGTCGCTGATCTCTTTTTTACTGGTGATGTTTGAACATGAGAAGGCGCTCGTTCGGAGGGCTGGTTACATATATTTGGTTATGACTCACATGGCCACTGCTTTTATCACTTTATCGTTTTTGATTATGTTTAGCTATACAGGCAGCATTGATTTTGCTGTTTATCGGCAACAATTACTGCTGCTGCCGGCTCATTTTAAAAATTTAATTTTTGTTATGTGCCTCATCGGTTTTGGCGCAAAAGCCGGTCTTATTCCCTTGCATGTATGGTTACCTCGGGCTCATCCGGTAGCGCCTAGTAACATTTCGGCTTTAATGTCGGCCGTTATGCTAAAGACCGCGATCTACGGGTTGCTGCGTATAACCGGTTTTGTAGGCTCAGGGCCAGCTTGGTGGGGTGGTCTGCTCTTGGTCGTGGGATTAATTTCTGCAATTATTGGTATTCTACATGCCATTGCCGAAAACGACTTAAAGCGTTTCCTAGCTTATAGCAGCACTGAAAATATGGGAATTATTGTGGCAGCATTAGGGGCCTCTTTATTATTTCAAGCCTATAACCAGACTGTTTTGGCTGCAGTCGCGCTGACCGCGGCTTTATTTCATATCTTTAGCCACGCTTGGTTTAAAGGATTATTATTTATGGCTGCCGGCTCTGTTTTATTTGCCACTCATACTAAGCAGATTGATGAGTTAGGCGGCTTGATCAAGCGTATGCCCTACACGGCCGGTTTATTTCTTGTTGGCGGCTTATCTTTAGCGGCGTTGCCTCCTTTTAGCGGTTTAATCAGTGAATGGCTTGTATTGCAATCAATGCTGCACCTGACTTTTGACCTAAGCAGTTTCTGGCTGCAAGTTGGCGGCGCGATTGCTGTTGCGTTATTAGCTCTGACTGGAGCCCTTGCGGCCGGCGGGATGGTTAAGCACTTTGGTCGGGCATTTTTGGCAATGCCTCGCAGTCAGGCAGCAAGCCAAGCGCAAGAAGTACCTGTTGTTATGCGTTCAGCAATGGCTTTAGCCGCACTGCTTGTTGTTGCTGGAGGTGTATGGCCGGGAGCGGTATTAGTTTTAACAAATAGACTTATCGAGGCTTATGGTGGCGGGCCAATAGCCGGATCACTATGGACTGTGGCGCCTTTTGCCGAACGGGCGGCAACCGCGGTGACGGTAGCGGCCATCGGTATTACTGTCGTTATCCTGTTAGCAGTAGGGCTATATATCATGTACATGAAGCTGGGAAACAGCCTGGTTATTGTCGATGAGACCTGGAATTGCGGCGGTCAGCTTACACCTGATATGTCTTATACAGGGACGGGATACTCACATCCGGTGCTTGTTATTCTCAAAAGGCTGATTGGACTAAAGCGTCAAGTTGAGGTTGAAGGCAAATATCGCTATTACCCACAGAAAATTAGCCATTCATTGGCCATGGGCGCTAATATCGAAGCCTGGTTATACAGGCCCTTGATTGCGGGTATATTGTTTTTATCTCAACGATTGAAAGCTATTCAAGATGGCAATTTACAGCATTATTTGGCGTATATGGTCGGCGCCCTGATTATTGTGCTGATTTGGACAAGGTAGGTGGGGGCAATGGCAGAACGAGTAGTGGGCGCGATCATTCAAGTTTTATTACTGTTATTACTGGCTCCATTGGTGCAGGGCCTGATTAAGAAGCTAAAAGCACGGCTGCAAAATCGGCTTGGAGCTAATATTTTGCAACCGTACTACGATATTTTTAAATATCTGCGAAAAATGGCGGTGATTTCTGAACATGCCTCCTGGTTGACCAGAGTTACGCCTTATCTGAGTTTTTTTACAATGCTGAGCGCAGGGTTATTATTGCCAATCGTTTGGGTCGATGCTCCTTTATCAGAGGTTGGCGACTTAGTTGTTTTTGTCTATATGTTTGCGCTGGTTCGCTTCTTTATGGCCCTTACGGCGCTGGATGCCGGCAGTGCTTTTGGGGGCATGGGTTCTAGCCGGGAGATGGCCTTGTCAGCCATTGCGGAGCCGGCGTTGTTTTTGGCAGCTATTGCTGTACTGCTGGACAGTGGAACAACGCAGCTTGGTCCGGTAATTGAAAATGTCGTCAGTCAGAACTTGAGCTGGCTTAACCCTGCCTATGGTCTGGCCGCTCTAGCCATGCTGATTGTCGTTATCGCCGAAACCGGACGGATTCCTGTTGATAACCCTGACACTCATTTGGAGCTTACCATGATCCATGAAGGTATGCTGCTAGAGTACTCCGGACGATATCTTGGCCTGATGGTATGGGCTGCGCACATTAAGCAATTATTGATATTAACTTTATTTATCGATTTATTCTTTCCATGGGGGATAGCCATGGAATTGTCGCCGGGTGCTCTGGCCCTGGGGGCGGTCGCCTATTTGATCAAACTGTTTATTCTTAGCTTGTTTTTAGCGCTGATTGAAACGGCTTATGCCAAAATACGGTTATTCCAGGTTCCCAAGCTGCTGGTCTCATCGATGGCCTTATCCTTGCTCGCCATTATTGTTGGCATTGCCAAGTAATGCAAGCCGGCTGTTTGTCTGTCTGGCAAAGGATAGTTTATGTCGCTTTAAGTATGAGTGTAAGCATCTGATCTACGAGGGGGAATATGTATGGACTGGCTTGTCTCAACTGGTCTGCTAATCAGCACCTTACTATTATTTAAGATCAACAAAATCAGCGATGCCGTAGGCATTATTGCTTTTCAATCAGTGTTGCTTGTTATGGTGGCCGTAATTATGTGGCACCGGACAGGTATTGCCCATTTGTTAGTGGCTGCCGGGCTGATTTTTGCTGTTAAAACGATGTTCATTCCGGCCATTTTGTATTATACGCTAGGAAAAATTGATGCCAAAAAGATGATAAAACGCAGCTACTCTCCTCATATGTCGTTGCTGCTGGCGACTGTTCTCTTGGTTGTTGGTTATTATGTGTCTGCTGAACTGCAGCTGCCAAGTACATTCTATGGTAAATATTATTTACCTACTTCGATTATCGTCATTTTGCTGGGAACCTTTATCATGATTGAGCATAAAGAGGCTATTATGCAAGGGCTTGGATTGATTGTGATTGAAAACGGAATATTTCTTATTACCCAGTCTGTCAGTTATGGCATGCCAATAATTGTAGAATTAGGTATATTATTTGGCTTACTGGTGTCGGCCATCGTCATTGCCGGTCTTGCTTTTCGCATACATTGGGCTTTTGCCAGTCTCAATACCGATAAGATGCAGAATCTGAAGGGGTGACAAAATGATTTGGGTAGTCATAGTTTTTTTCATTCCCTTAATCACAGGGCTTGTTGCCGTATTTACTAAAAATCAGCGACAATGTGAGCTGTGTCAAGTAGCCGGGGCGGGACTGACATTGGTTAGCGCTGTTGTTGTTGCTGTTGAAGTAATGGGAGGCCGGCCGATCGAGCTTTGGCAGCAAATTATCTATATTGATGCCTTAGGGGCATTTAATATTGTATTGGTTGCTTTAGTTGGTTTTATAGCCGCCGTCTACTCAGTAGGCTATTTGCGTTATGATGTGACGGAGCAGGCGATTAGCGTCAAGCATGTAAGGTTTTACTATTTGTTTTTTCATCTATTTATTCTAACGATGCTGGTTGTCAGCGCAGTCAACAGTCTGGGATTGTTGTGGGTCGGAATTGAATTGACAACATTAATTTCAGCTGCACTCGTTGCCTTCTATGGGAAAAATAATGCTCTGGAGGCTGCTTGGAAATGTTTAATCATGGGCAGTGTCGGTATTGCGTTTGCTTTGCTGGGCGTTATTTTTATATATTTGTCAGGCATTCAAACACTGGGCCAGCAGTCAGCAGCGCTTAACTGGACGTCTTTAAGAGCGGTCGCCGGTTTTTTGAATCCGGAGTGGGTTAAAATTGGCTTTATTTTTGTTTTAATAGGCTTTGGAACAAAAGCTGGGCTGGCGCCTATGCATTTTTGGCTGCCTGATGCTCACAGCCAGGCGCCGTCTCCCGTTAGCGCCGTGCTGTCAGGAGTATTGCTTAATACTGCTCTTTATGGCTTATTTCGGGTTTATGCCATAGCTAATATTACTCTTGATGGGCAAGCAGCCGAGTATTTAGTTTTTTTTGGCCTTTTATCGATTGCTTTTACGGTGCCTTTTATGGTGATCCAGCATGATATAAAGCGGATGCTGGCTTATTCCAGCGTCGAGCATATCGGCATCATTGCGCTGAGTGTAGGTATTGGCGGCATGCTTGGGTTATATGGCGCCTTTCTCCATATGTTTAATCACTCGATGACCAAGTCATTATTGTTTTTTTCTGCCGGTACTATTTGCCAACAGTATCGGTCAAAACAAATGCACCGCATTAGCGGAATCTTAAAGGTGATGCCGGTGACGGGCGGTATTTTTCTGTTGGCGGCTATGGCCATTACCGGAGCGCCGCCTTTTAGTATCTTTGTAAGTGAGATTACAATTATGATGGCTGGTTTTCAAACTCAGCAAGTATGGATATCAACCCTGATGGTCGCGTTAATTGTTCTGATTTTTGCCGGCATGATGTATTATGTTATAAAAATGGTTTTTGGCGAAGCGCCCGGGAAGATTGAGCCGGTAAAATTTAGCCATTGGTCGACAACAGCGATGATTATTCCTTTGCTATTAGTTATTTTATGTGGTTGGTATATTCCCCCAGTGCTTGATCACACACTGTATCAAGTGGCTGGTGTGCTACAGGGGGTTGGCAAATGATCAAGCTGACGACAAAGCAGTCTATTGCCCGGTTACTGCAATCATTGGGAAAAACAATTATCGAACGTAGACTTATCAGGGACAATGAGACGGAAATTACAATCGATAAACGCGATTTGCCTGGAGTCTGCGATTGCTTATTTCATGATAAGCAAGGGAGATTATTCACGATGGTGGGCAGTGATGAACGGGAAATTAACGGCTGTTTCGTACTGTATTATGTATTCTGCTTTGATTCACTAAGGCATTTTATTACCGTGAAAGTACTGCTTGGTGAGGATGATCCCTCTTTTCCCTCTGTTGCTGTGCAAATTCCGGCCGCCAACTGGTATGAGCGTGAAGTTAAGGATTTGTTGGGCTTAAGGCCGCTGGGGCATCCTGACCGCCGCCCGCTTGTTTTGCATGGTGATTGGCCGGAAGACCAGCATCCATTGCGTAAAGATTTCCCATTAAGGGCTAACGTTGCCAGATGTGCCGATCATCTGACCTATCTATCCTATGACAGTCAGGATATTACCCAAATACCGGTAGGACCCATCCATGCCGGGATTATTGAGCCAGGTCATTTTCGGTTCGGAGCCGTCGGCGATACGGTATTCCACTTAGACGCTCACTTGTTTTATACTCATCGGGGCTTGGAAAAGAGCACTGAAGATCAGGCGTTGGATCGAGCATTGTTTACGGCGGAACGGATTTGCGCTGTGTGTAGTGGATCTCATGCTGTAGCTTTTGCTCAAGCTGTCGAAACGGCGGCACAGGTTACGATACCATTGCGGGCTGCGTTTTTGCGGACTTTGTTTTTAGAGATGGAACGGTTATATAATCATATTGGTGATATTGGTAATATGTGCGCTGGTTTTGGTTTTGCCGTGGGTACCAGTCATGGCGGCAGACTGCGTGAGCTGCTCATGCAGCTCAATGAACAAATTACTGGCCATCGCTATTTGCGGGGAGTTGTGACACTGGGCGGAGTCAGGAGTGATATTACTCTGGCCGAAGCAAAGCTGATTACGACAGTGCTCGCGCAGTTGGAGCCTGATTTTGATGAGCTTATCGATATTATTCTGACTCATGAAGTGGCTTTTAGCCGTATGGCCACTACTGGTATACTTAGCCGTCAGCAAGCAGTGGACTTATCTGTGGTAGGCGTTGCTGCCCGGGCATCCGGCCGTGATATTGATATCCGTCGTGACCTGCCCTATGCGGCGTATGACAAGGTAGAGCTTACGGTTCCTGTGTATGCTAGAGGTGATGTACTTGACAGATTTAAGGTACGGGCCGATGAAGTCAAAATATCGCTTGCTGTCATTCACCAGCTTTTAGCGCAATTGCCGTCAGGATCAATTAAAACCGACATTCCGGCTATCAAACCCTATACAACAGCAATGGGCTGGGTTGAATCGCCCCGCGGGGAAATCTGTCATTGGCTTATGATCGGTCCAAAGCAGACTATATACCGTTACCGGGTAAGGTCGGCATCTTATAGCAATTGGCCGGCGGTAGCCCTTGCGGTACCAGGAAATATTGTCCCTGATTTCCCGCTTATTAATAAAAGTTTTGAACTGTGTTATTCCTGCTGTGACCGCTAAATAGTTATGCGCGAAAGGATGAAAGCAGATGTTTGAAGTATTTCGGAAAATATGGCGTACAGGTACAGTGACAAGCAGACAGCCTTTCGCCGCTGCTGCCGACAAATACCGTGGGAAAATAGACGCTATTCAAGATAAGTGCACGGGTTGCGGGGAATGTGTTGCACTTTGCCCTAGTAACGCCATAAGCCTTTCAGCCTATGACAGACAGGCTGCTCTACTCATCGACCACGGTAAATGTGTGTTTTGTGGCAACTGTGCCCAGCATTGTCCTGCACAAGCGCTGCAAATAACCAACAATTGCTATTTGGCCGCAAAGGATCGACAGCAATTAATAGAAGCAAGTGATATTACATGGGAGGGGGCTGGAGCTAATGGCAGGTGATCAGGCCGCTGATCCGGCAGCTTGTCTGCAGCAAGGGATCAAAGACATACTAGGCAGCTCGTTACATATTCGCCATGTCGATGCCGGTTCATGTAATGGCTGTGATTTTGAAATGATGGCTTTGAATAATGCTGTTTATGATATTCAACAATATGGTGTTGATTTTGTCGCTTCGCCCCGTCATGCCGATATGTTGCTGGTGACCGGAAGCGTTACCCGAAACTTGGCCGTGGCTCTCAAAAAAACATATCAGGCTGTTTCCCCGCCTAAGTTAGTGGTTGCCGTTGGCTCGTGCGCTTGTAGTGGCGGTATCAGTGGGAAATGCTATGCCACTGCCGGTGGCGTTAATCAAGTAGTTCCTGTAGATGTTTATATACCAGGCTGTCCGCCACGTCCTGCCGCTATAATTGAAGGGGTTTTACTGGCTATAGATAAAGAGAGACGAACGCTTCAGGCGGGGGTTACCCCGTCTGAAATGTCGTCAATTAAGTGAGGATAACATAAAATCAACCTCTGCGCTGAAAGATAAACTTCTAAAAACCTGGAAACATGAAACATTTTACGTTTGGAGGAAATGGATTTAGTCCATAGCTTCCGGGTGTTGCTGCTTAAGTTGACGACATTGGATTTCAAGGTTCTAATACTTATGTTTTTGCCTCGTGGCATCGTATGGTATGGCCACGCCATTGGAATAAAATTATAAGCGATTGGGGCAAAGCTTCTGCGAGAAGGAGAGTTTGTATGGGTAGGAAAAGTCAATTAAAGATGAAACAAGTCGAAGTAGAGCATCTTGAGCAATACAACCAGCTGCTACGGTACGTTTTCCAGGTAACCGATGCCGATCTGCGCAAGGTTGGCTGGGAAGGGCGGGAAATCGTCAACGCCAAAACGCCGGCTTTGAAGCAGGCAGATGTCTGGGGCTGGTTTGACGGTGATCAACTTGTGTCTCAGGCGGCGGTATATCCGTTCCAGGTGAGAATATTCAATAAAACCTACGACATGGGAGGTCTTACCGGCGTCGGTACGTTTCCGGAATACTCCAACCAGGGTTTAATGCATAAATTGCTGTATCAAGTGCTGGAAAAAATGCGGCAAAAAAGGCAGTCGATTTCTTACCTGTTTCCTTATTCCATCCCTTATTATCGGCGAAAGGGATGGGAGATCATTTCAGATAAGATCATTTTTGAAGTAAAAGATTATCAACTGCCCAAAAATAAACAGGTTCCCGGCGAAGTCGGCAGGGTTGGCAGCCAAAGCGATGATGTAAAAGAGGCGTATAAACGCTTTGCGCTTCAAACCCACGGAGCCATGCTGCGCGGCGATCTGGCCTGGAATGAATACTGGCTGTGGGATTTGGACGATCTGATGGCCGCTGTTTACTACAATGCCGACAGACAGCCGGACGGCTATATTCTCTACTGGATCGCGGACGAAATTTTTCACATCAAGGATATGATCTTTATCAATGAAGAAGCCCGCAGTGGACTTTGGAATTTTATCAGCGCCCACTTTTCGATGATTTCCAAGGTCGTAGGCAATATTCATACTGACGAGCCGCTGGCCTTTTTGCTGGAAGACGCCGATATCAAAGAGGTTATTTCTCCCTATTTCATGGCTCGCATTGTGGATTTGGAGCAGTTTATCGCCCAATATCCCTTTAAGCCGGATACCAAAGAACGGGAATGGACGTTCACTCTGGATGACCCGCTGCTTGCCTGGAATCAGGGAACTTTTACGCTCCGTATCGATGCTGAAGGAAAGGGCGAACTGTTCCGTACGATGGAGCGCAGCGACGCGAGGATCGATATCCAAACCATGACAACGATGCTGCTAGGGTATAAACAGCCGTATTATCTGCATAAGATCGGACGCATCGCTTGCAGTCCGGAAGCGGTGGATATGCTCGAGGATGCGATTGAACAACAGACGCCCTATTTCTCAGACTATTTTTAGGACTAATAGGAACGCTCTCTTTTGACACATTTCTGTTATACTAAAAAGAACGATGATAAAGTGGGAATACAAGCAAGGTAACTGTAGGTTTTCAAATGTATAATAACTAGTTACGGATAAGCCCTAAACCTGGATTGGCCTACACAGATAAAGGGGGTAGGGGTTTGGATTTAAAACTACAGCAGTTTAAGGCCGATTTTCTTAAGGCGCTGGCTCACCCGTTGCGCATTAGAATTCTGGAGTTATTGTCAGACGGAGATAAGAATGTCAATGAGCTACAGGGCCTAATCGGCGGTGAGGGATCTGCCATATCCCAGCAGTTAGCCATTTTGCGCAGCAAAAATATTGTTGTGGGAACAAAGATGGGCAACAGGGTGACTTACTCTTTACGAGACTCGATGATCGTAGAATTATTAACAGTAACATAGCAAATTTTAATAATCATTTAATTGATACTATTCACTTT
>Ga0153999_1000457_pt1 | contig 17977 bp, 14 predicted proteins | sample TSNC083MetaG_FD_104675 | JGI IMG/M metagenome (GOLD analysis project Ga0153999, IMG submission 104675) | Attine ant fungus gardens microbial communities from North Carolina, USA - TSNC083 MetaG | ecosystem: Host-associated > Fungi > Mycelium > Unclassified | place: USA: North Carolina, Lumber... | reverse complement strand
CGCTGCCCTTACGCTCACCGCAGCCGCGGTATTGTCCACGTCGATCCGCATCGGCAACGTGTTGATAAATAACCCCATGGCCTGGGCCGCCCCGCTTCCCCCCTGAAGACGGCCGAACAACACAGTGCCGAAGACCACCCGCGCCTGGCCGGTGATACGCGACAGTACCATTCCCCAGGCCAGATGACACAGGCTTGCCAGACTGACCCCCAGGCGTCGGCATTCATGGCGCAGCCGTGCATTCAGCTCCGGGGTAAACATCCGGTGGGACTCACTGATGCCGGTACCGTCCTGGTACACATCCGACAGCCCAAACGGCAGCGTCGGCTCTTCGATATCCGCCAGCATTTCACAAAAGAATTGCTTAAATTTTTCAGTATCACCTTTACCTTTTAAATCTGCACTTTTATTTTTATTAAAACCTTCCATTTCGTCACCTCAATGATTATCTAGTTTAGATTGATCAATATATTTTCAATCACACTAACTCACGGTAATTAATTTGTCCGCCACTGAAAAATAATCAGAATCATGACTAATAACAATTACAGTTATCCCCTTTCGCTTGAGAAGAGGTATGATCTCGAAATAAAAGAAATCTCTAAAGCCTGGTGATTGATCAGAGGCGAACTCATCAAGTACATATATGTTTCTTTCTTCAGCAAAACATTGTAATAATGCTATCCTCTTCCTTTGACCTGTCGAAAGGTCTAAATTAGATAGAATACCATTATTTGACTGAACGTATTTTTCCAAACCAAGAAATTTTAGCCAATTATATATTTCTTCATCAGAAATAGATTTTGCAGAAGCATCTATAACATGATTAAAAATGGTGAAACCATCTAAAATACAATAGAATAAAGATCGATACTCTGTAGTTAATGGATCAACGATATTGCCATCAACTGATATAGTTCCTGAGTTTGACGGCAGTAATCCACATAATACTTTTGCAATAGTTGATTTGCCACTACCATTATCTCCAACAATGAATATCACTTCTCCTCGATTAATCTTAAAGCTAGTACTCTTTACACCTCGCCCCCCATAGTTATAACTCACTTCGGATACAGAGATGCTTCTCCAACCCTCATAACTGTGAGGCATGCTTATTTTTTTTGTTTTTTCACTGTATTCTATTTCTATACCAATTTTTTTTAGATGCCTCACTCCACCGAAGCCAGCACTGATTTGCTGGCTAGATTGTAATAAAAATGTCAGTGGCCCTATCATAAAAAAAGCGATGGTGGTAAAACTGACGATATCCTGCGGCTGAAGGTTTAAATATATGCTGCTAACATACGACACAATTAAAACAGAGCCATAGATTAATGCAGGTGATAACGCTTGGTTCATTCCCCACAACTCGTACACATTCTTCATTAAGCGTTCAGATATCTTTATATCAGGCAGTAAAACATTTCGATGGAAGTGTTCAGACCTGCCAGGATTAATTGTCATTTCTTGTTTGGCATCTTGAATTACAGAATAGTGCAAATGTAGTGCTTCTTCAGAAGCTCTCATTACGTCGAACTTTTTTTCAGTCATTTTAAAAAAATACACCGACAAAATGACCGGAGGTAATAAAAAAATAAAAAATAAAAAAGGTAGCATGTGTGATATGAAGTAAAGATAAATGAAGCAAGCAAAGAATATTAAAAAATTATATAAGAACAAAGGCGTCAGCAAGATCAGAGCGGAAACTCTATTCAAATCATCGATTAAAACTGAAAATACTGAAGAAGGAGTTTTAATTGATATGTGATATTGAATTTCAGATAATTTTCTCGAAAGCCTAGAGCGTAACTCCGAGACAAGTGACGAACTCGTTATCGCAAGGATTTTTTGAGTTATGACATTTATAATGCAAAGAAAGACCAGAACTCCAACGCCAGCCAAAAAATTATAATTAAGATCCTGCTTAACTAAACCATGAGAAATTGAATTAATAACCGAAATAAGATTAATAATGGAGAAAGCAGATATTAACGAAAGTAATACACAGCTTATCAACTGCCATTTAAACTTCATAAATATATCAAATTTCACTTTCCCATCCGCCTTTTCTCATTTAATTCAAACAATAAACCACCGGCCCAGGTATACAAAGGGCATTGAAGGTTGCCGAAAGACCAAGCATTTAGTTAAGCTGCTGTTCCCCCTCCCTTTTACTCGTTGAATTAATGTTCTGTAACTACCATTAGATCAGTACTTTCTAGATAAACTGTCTCTTAAACCTATTGATGTTATTGCTTTGTTGGTGTTCCAGCAAAAAAATCCCTGTGTTTGACCTAGACTTCATCTTCCATCGCTATTTTGTAATAATTTTTTACACATCAGATTTATTTAACATGACCTCTCATCATTAGTATTTAACATATCTTATTGCTCACTTATCTGTCTGAGAGAAGAACAATAAAATATCAATAATTAACATCTTTTCTATTCGAATGACGGAGTACAGCACTTTACTCTTTAAATTTTTAACCCACTTTCATAAAAAAAACTAATGTTATGGTCTTCACCCATTAAAAAAAACGCTTTTTTTTGATAAAAATCAATTTAAGCTACAGACTCGTATTACATGCGCTGTCTATTGGTTATTAAACATTGTAAAATGTTACTAATGATATCTAAACAGAGGCGTTATAATTAATTGGAGAAAGCAATGATAGCGACCTGACAGTTGGAGGTGTGGATGGCGTATATCAACAGCCTGTCACTGATAAACGCTGCTCCGAATAATTATACCAACGCCTCATCAGAACCGTATTAACTTTCAGGTTTAAGTCCTGGCAACTTTCCAAGCCCGTAGATCGAACAGAAGTATCGGATGGCTTCCCTTTCAACGCTGCAGCCCGATCTGGTGAACAACCAAATGGTGTAACATTTATAAAAGCACTCAAACATTGGGGAATCATTAGGTCATTATGTTAAATGAATCCCCCTACAGTTTACCTTGGCCTGAGTGCTCACATGGCGTCCCAGGCCGTTGCACTTGCCAGCCCGGTAATTACTTGCCTCCGTTGATTAGTTCGCCCCGATGTTAGTAATGTCTTCATAAGCCACATGAGGACATCCCCATGAAGAAGCGTTTTTCCGGCGAACAGGTCATCAGTATGACCCGCGAGGCTTAAGACGGGGTATCCGCTAGTGAACTCTGCCGCAAGCACGTCATTTCCGATGCCACGTTTTATATCTGGCGTAAGAACTATGACGGTATGAAGGTACCCGAGGTTAAGCGCCTGAAGTCGCTTGAGGAAGTGAACGCCAGACTCAAGAAGCTGCTGGCCGAAGCTATGCTGGATAAGGAAGCGCTTCCGGTGGCTCTTGGGTGAAAGTACTGACGACAAACCAGAAGCGAGAAGCAGTGGTATTAATGTGTGATGCGACCGGTCTGTCGCAACGTCGTGCCTGCAGGCTGGCAAGTTTGCCCCTGTCGCCTTGCAGCTAAAAGGGCTGCGGCAGGCGTTGGATGTGCATTTATCTGGACGCATCACTGAACTGGCACTGGAGCGCAGGCGTTTTGCGCTACCGTCGCATCTGGCAGTTGCTGCACCGCGAAGGCTTCATGCTAATCACAAACGCGCGAACCGGCTTTATCATTTTTTTGGTCTAGGGGCAAAACGCAGACGGCCTCGCAAAGGGTTTGCAACAGAACGTCAGCCGCGGCTCCCCAAGCGGCAGCCATCTGGCCTGGTCGATGGATTTCGTCATGGACGCGCTGGCCAACGTTCGCGGGATCAAGTAACTGACCTGCGTCGATGACTTCACGAAAGAGTGCCTGACGGTAACTGTTGCCTTCGGGGTTGCAGCCGTGCAGGTCACACGTATTCTGGACAGCATTGCGCTGTTTCGCGGCCATCCGGTTGCGATAAGAACTGATCAGAGCGCGGAATTTACCTGCCGCGTACTAGATCAATGGGCCTTTGAGCATGGAGTGGAGCTGCGACTTATCCAGACCGGCAAACCGACACAGAGCGGATTTATTGAGAGTTTAACGAACGCTTTCGCGATGAATGCCTGAATGAAAACTGGTTCAGAGGCGTCAGTCATGCCAGGAGGACCATCCGTGAATGGCGTCAGGATTATAAAGAGCGTCGCCCGCACTCCACGCTGAATTATCAGACGACGTCTGAATTTGCTGCGGCCTGAAGAAAGGAGCATTCTAAGAGTGAAGGCTCTGACATTACTAACTGAACGTTGTATCTTATCCTGGGGCAGGTCACTGCGTATGCAATATTTATCACCAGCTAAAAGTGTTGAGACTTGATTGTATTGTTGTCGCCCCTACAAAGCTAGGCATATAGCCATTGATTTTTACTTAGGCTATAGTGGTTAAACTGCTTAGCAGGGGTAGTGTAGAGAGGCGTTATGAGCCAAACCAGAGATCAACAGGCCTACCAGCGAGGTATACGGGCTGCCCGTAAGTGGAGTCGTCTGAAAAATGTGATTATGAAATGGGATCGGCTTTGCGTATCTAAGGTACGCGAGAACAGGCTTCCTGCTTGGATAGGCCATGTTCCGATTGTTATCGCTCTCATCGGTTCGGTCACAGCTATGCTGTTCGGGGGACTTCTCGTTGCTGGAAGTATGCTTTTTATTTGGGCGATCGCGTTTATTCTTCAAAATGTCGACCCATCTGATGAGAATACATTTGATGAAGAAAGGGCTTCTGGTCCATCAATCAGGCATGGTAATGACGGTTACGGTTATTACTCAAGCTCTGATGAGCTCACTTCAGAACGGCTTGATTGAACTGTAAAAATACGGGGATCATACTTGCGTATACTCCCCATAAAAGCATCGATATTACAATTTAACGGATTTTTTGAGTGTATTAACTGCATTTCCCCCAGTTTCTTGAGCTTTGGAAACGCCAGTTCTTAAAGCACTACCAACTGCCTGCCCGATACTAACCCCAGCCCATGATAATGCCCCAAGCCACACTGCTGGCAACACGATAAACATACAGCCCATCACCAGGTTCATAATTAGGTCATCGGCACTATTCTGGAACCCGGCCACATTCCAGCGACTGTGCGAGTCCGAACTGTACAATGCTTCCAGTAACCAGCTGTCCAGCCAGCGCGCCAGTTCCCACCAGAACGTCAGGAAGTTCAGCGCAAACACCACAAACGTCACGGTGATCACCGTCTTGTACTCATAGGCCGCAAAGGCCAGGATGAGTGGCACTATGATATACACGGCCATCAGCAGTACCGCCTGCACCATCGGCAATGCCTGACGCATCGCATCAAAGGCCGGATAGGCCGCCAGGCTCCCCAGCGCGGTTCCGCCCAGCGACGCGAGCCGGTTAACCGAGTTGTCCAGGGTAAAATCTGCATTGCCGCCGTAACCGGCATAAGCGCGTCCGCCATGGGAGACCGTCAGGTTATCCGGGCTGACCAGGCGACGCACCACGGCTTCCTTATAATCTGCATCCGGTTGCCCCATCATCTTCAGCGCGGCAGACATCCGCAGCATGACGCCCGGATCGACCTGTTTCACCATGCGAGCCTCCAGCCCTGTCTCGCCGGCTGACCACCACTCGCTGCAGGTCGGGTACCCACCCCGCCCGGTGTTTGGCCGGCCGCTGTCCCGCCCCTCATTCCACGGGAAGCTAGAGCGCGGTGTTTTCGACTGCAAATTGTTGTAGTACCCGCCGTTCAGGAAGGTTTTCGACCCCAGCCACTCGATATCACGCAGCGTGGCCTTGTCGGTCGTTTGCCCCTGGTCGCGGTTCTGCCAGGTATACAATGCCAGCGCGTAGCAGTCATTGGTGAAGTCCTGCAGTTCCTTCGCCAGCGCAGGGTTGTTGACCCGACTGTGTTGGACTTCAAAACGGACCTGCCGCAGATCTGGCCTGCACGGAATGGTGGCTACGGCCGCCGACGTGATCCCCTTCGACAGCTTATGCATCAATAACCACCACACCGGCACCTTCGCCGTCTGGCCATTCAGGCTCGACATGATGTTGGCGTAGCCCGTTTCATCCGGCTTCTTCGGCGTCCAGGTGCCACAGGTGGCCGCCCGGCTGCTGTCGTACTTGATGGTGTCGAGGCTTACATTCATCAGCGGCAGGCAGCAGGCCAGCATCACAAAAAATGCCCCGTAGAGCAGGTTTTCGATGCGTGGCAGAGACAGCATCCCTTTGTTGCCCTCATCCTCCCCTTCCTCACGCACCCTCAGCCAGATGGCCACTACCTTGAATAGCAACGGCAGCACAAACAGCCCCGTACTGACCAGCAACTCCCACAGGCCATTGTTAATCAGCCAGCCAAGCAACGTCAGGAAATACTCCAGATAGCTATTGGTCATCATAACGACAGCCCTCCACCAAAGAGGCTGTATTCACAGGCCAGGGAAAATACCGCGCAGGCGATGGCCATGCGTTTGAGGGGTTGCCGGTATTCTGGTTTGCAGCCCGGCGTATGCCAGACTTTCCAGAACCCCCAGGCCAGCGCGGCGTAAAGCGCCAGGCGCCAGCTCAGCCAGCCATAACGGGTGCTGTGCACCCAGTCACGCAGCGCGGCACTCTCTCCCGGGTGATTGACACCCCAGTGAGCCATGCCCAGCGCGACTATCATCGCTATCACCAGCATGCCCAACATCTGCAGAACACGCTTTGCCCGCAGACCAAACCGGCGCCTCCTGGTAGGCGTCACCGCTTTTTTCTCTGTTCCGGTCATTGATTCATCCTCACAATTACTGGTCGCTTTCCGGCACGGCCAGCTGGTTGAATTTAGTATCCGGGCGGTCAACCGACTGACGCTGCGGGTTGGTTTCCGCCCGATTGTTCTCCCTGTCGATGATTGTCAGTACCGCGTTACGCGCAATTTCACGCTTCATCTCCATCTCGTTCTTGAGCGCCGTGATCTCATGATCCAGCGCCTCGATACGCCGATCACCCTCTTCCATCGCGACTTTCTGCGCAGAGGCATTCGGCTCAGACATCCCGGTGGTGATCATGCGCCGCATGATAAAGGCCGTTTCGATGGTATCCGCCATCGCCAGTTCACTGGCCAGGCGCCCAACCAGGGCGGCATTATCCGGATCGCGCTGCAGTGCCTTGATAACGCCGGCGGTCACCGCCAGGCTACCTGTCTTAAGTTTGGCCAGGTTGCCCGCGGTGGGTTTTTCTGCCCCATTGACCAGCCTGGCCAACTGCTCATTATTCGTTTTCGTCGCCTCTTCCAGCATCGGCGCAAAACCTGTACCGGCTACGGTGCTGCCTGGCTGTTCGGTCCCTTCGCCACTGGTGCATTGCGCGGCGTCCTTGCAGGTGCGCAGCGAGGTGTCGCCCAACACCTTCACCACAGCGGCTGCCGCTTCTTCACTGCTGGCATATTTGGTACAGGCACCGCCGGTACAGCTGCTGCCGGATACGCTGGAGGTGCTGGTGACCGGCAACGCATTCATCATGTTGTAGCCGGCTGCAGCCAGATCGTGCGTCGGTTTGATGGCCAGCTGACCGGCGCCGCCGCGCTTCTGCCCACCGATCCAGGTCTGGCCGGATTGCCCGGTTACTTTCTCGGTGGCATTCATCGACCGCACTGCATCGGCATCCCCGTTATTGATCAGGCTTTTGGCCTCCTCCATCGCCGCCGCCTGGCTCCAGCCGCCGGAATCCGCCATATCCATCATCCGTTTGGAGAGGTTCTGGCAATTGAGCTGGGCTTTGTCGAATGCCACATTGGCCTGCAATACCCCGTTGGTCAGCATTTCATACAAGCCTGGATTAGCACGCTGGATAGCCATCGCCGGCAGACTGGCTACCGCACCGGTAGCGCCCTGAATAACGTTACCCATCAGGCTCTTGAACCCGTCCGTCACGCCATTGAGCTGGTTACCGATGGTGCTCTTCAGGTCGAAATTTCCGCACATCAAATCCGAGCTCCAGCCCAGGTTCATCCCCAGGCGTTGCATATTGCCACGCGTAGCCGGCTGCGATATCACCGAGCCTCCGCCCAGGGAATAGAACAGTTTGTCCGAGACCGCGCCGCTGGCGTTCTTCCCGTAACCGATATTGCTGTCATTCACCTGGGGCAACGAAATACCAAACAGGGTGCCGTTATCGTCATTGTCGTCAGCGTGCGCATTCACGCTGGCCAATGCCATACTGCTGACAACCAACAGAGACAGCAGGCTGCGCCGTCCCCGGAGAGATTTATTCATTGGTTTTTTCATCATTTATGCCTCAGAAATCTGTGCTGTAGAGGAAACGCTGCCCGCGGCGCTGGCAGCAGCTATAGGGTTGCCACAGGGCAAAGGCAGCGTTCCCATCTGCGGCCGGCGGATGTTCACCGTCCGGGAACACAGCGCAGGACTGGCTCAGTTGAGGTGCCAGGCGTTGCCATTTGTGGTTGCTGGTTCCGGTATTTTCCTGAACCGCACCTGGTGGCCAGTACCCTTCCGAGCGTTGGCCCATCAGGGGCTGGTAGACGTGCGGCTGACCAGTTCGAGTAATGATGTCCGCCACACGCTGTGCCACAAGAGCACCCGCCTTGTCGTCATCAACCTGAGTCACAAATCCCGAACGGGGATAGACGTTGCCCCACATATTCGCGGCTGCCTGACTACCAACCTCGCGCTGACCGGGGATCAACGCCTCCGGATACAATGATTCCGGCATGCCAGTACGCCATGCCAGGCTGTCCAGCGTGCTGAGGAAATACGGCACGAAGGGGGTCGCCGCACTGCGGCACGAATAGCCGGCAATGCTGCCGCCAATCAGGGTCGTCGCCGGATGGCCAATGGCATCGGCATACTTGAAGTGAAGGTTGGTTTTGCGCTGCCCAGGCGTTTTCAGCTCATTGTTGCCGCCGCCGGCAGCAACACCGCCCAGTGCGCTGGTGATACTGCTCTCGAGTCCGCCGGCGGCCTGACTGACCATCGACATCTCACGCCACGGATTGCCTCCCGGGGTGTTATACGCCGACACCACCGCCTCCGGGATGAAATGGCTAACTTTGACCGAAGTTCGGACAGTGCAGCCGCCCCAACTGCAGAACAACCAGTAGCAAATACCGCTGACGCGCCAGCTGATGCAGGACTGCGACACCGCACTGGCAACAATCTGTGCGCTGTTGAGCGCGGCATTCGCCGCCGGCACGCCGGCCGCAGACAGCATCATGGCTACACCGAGGGATTTAAGGGTCAGCCGGGGTTGTCCGGAAGACGCCAACTGCAAGGGAAATCGTTGCATGTCACTGGCCCTCCAGTGACTTCGCGCGCAACGCGGTAGCCCGGGCGATATCAGCGGTGCCATACACCACATCCCGATCGTCAAACACGACCGCGGGGACTTTTTTGACGCCCAGTTCCCAGGCGCGCACCACCGCACGGTAAACCGTCGCCAGCTCCTGTTCATGCGCCTGCCATTGTGGTGACTGCAGTACGGCTTGCGCCTGCCGCTGCGCTTCATCCGGGTTCGACGACAGTGCGCCGAAGAGCTGCGCCTGCAACTGCTCCGGACCGTCAAGATAAATCACGGTCACGGAAGCATCATTATTCGTCGGAGGATGGTGGGAATCGGTATACAGTACCGTGCCGGCAAGCACCGATGCCGGCATCAGCAGAGGAAACAACGTCAGCAACGTGCTGATTTTCATGGCGTGCACTCCTGCGTGGATAGAATCCACACAGGGTGCTATGGAGCGCTCAGAAAGACAGCAAAGAAGTCTTTATTGGATTGAGATAATTTTACTACGCTAACGCTGAATCTATGCTACAAGAATTTATGCAATTGAGTAGACCTTGTTATATGATTTTGGTCGACGGTATGACAAATCGCTTATGAGGGTATAAATGGATATTTCACTGCTTACAGGACAACGGACTAACGCCTGGTCAGCAACCATAATTAATCTGGAAGCTCGAAAACTCATTAATACCGCGAATACCGTTGCGTCTCACCATCTTCAGGATGGGATCACAAAAATCAAGTTCATGGAAGATATTAAATCCTTCATATCACAGCAATTTTATCTTGCTCGCCAGGCAAAATCTGAAGAGGAAGGAATTTCCTATTTAAAGAACTTAAGAGCAGAAAATGAAAATCTTCTCGAGCAAGATCGCTTACTCAGAACAAAGGCCGCCAAACTGTATGCAAAGGTAGAATTTATCAAGGAAAACAACAAAGTCGTGGGTTATGCCATCACGGCAGTTAACGTCGTCCTGGCCGGTCTGGAAGTTGTAGGTGGATTTGCAATAGCAGCGACAGGAACCCCTATCGGCGTCATGGCGGGAGTAATACTTATCGCTGATGGCTTCAATACGCTTTCGCGAGAATTCGATCAGCAAGTACAAAGCAAACCTGATTCTGAAGGGATCCTCGCTAATGGTGTCATGGCAACCGCTGAGTTTATGGGATTCAGCCGAGATAGTGGTCTCGGTGCTTTTAAAGCAGTAACCCTCACAGCTAACGCTTACAGCATATTCGGATTACTCAGAAGACCTGGAACATGGCGGCTGTTCCACTATCTACCGACTGATTTTTATCGCAAGGTCGAAACCATGAACAGACCTATGTTGACAATGAAAATAGTAGGCTATGGACTTAAGGCAAAAGTTGTATTCGATTTAATGACAACGACAACAGACTCAGCTCATTGAGCCCGTTTTCTGAAACGCCAGGATTTATATGCCAGGCCAGCCGGAACAGTTAACCAACCGATGGCTAAAACGAATAAACCGGCAAACACACCAGATAATGCGCTGTCAACAGACCCCAGAATCAGCGCTATCAAACACACCAAAACAACCCCAAACGTCACCCAGACATTGATCAAGAACCGCTTCGCCAGGTCTGAAACAATGACATCTACAGTTGAACCATAATTGGCACTATTATTTCGGAGCTTCTGTATATCTTTCGTCGTAAAACCTGACTTCGATAATGCTTCTTCAGTTATCGCCACGTCATCTCCTCCTGTAATAGCGAATAGTATACCGCTATCCGGATAAAAAAAAACCGGCCAGAGGGCCGGTGATCAAATGAAAACATACTCTAAAAAATTGGCTCAGATACCAGATAGTATGAAGTGTTCGTTAACTTCTGCAGTGTTATCAGTTAACCCTAAATCGCTCACACAGCTCGCTCAGGTGGAGAAGCAGGTACACCACATCCGCCGCGTCTGGCACGGTGATATACCAGCGCGGGTGATCATACTCTTCCGGCTGAGGCCACAACGTACTGCCGGTCACCGTGATCAGCACATCGATGCAACGCCCCAGTCGCCCCTCAAGATGCAGAGCCACACTGGTACGACTCCCGATGCGATGCGGGTGGGCGGTAAGCCGAACTGGCCCTGACAACCGAGCCCGAATAGCCGTACAGAACGTGTCGAGTCCCTGCGCATCTGTTGCGCTCAGGGTAGCCACCCCCTGCGGGGGAAGGGTAAACAACGCCGGTTCTCGAATGACCAGGTCTTGAGAACGCACAACCGGTTCAGGATATTTCAGGGTCATCATGCAGCCCGTGCCTCCCCGTTCGCCGCCAGGCCGCGCAGGCGGTCAAGCTTTTGCGCTACCCTTCGCGCCGCCTCGAGCTCGCTGCAGCCAAATTCCTGCATCAGCGCGCGGCGTTCGGCCTTCTCTTCTTTTTCGGTCATCCCCAGCGCCAGATACAAGCTCGGCGGTACTGCACGGAACAGCGCCTCGAGTTTTTTCGACAACACCACACCTTCGGTATAACAGCCGGAGAGTTTGCTGGCTGACAGCAGCACCGCCTTTTGCTCCTCGGTCAGCGCCTTGAAGCGGGCAATGTCGTTGACCTCCTCCGGCGGCATCGTCAGACAAACCCACCACTCCGCCATATTCAACATTTTCTCGGCAATATCCGGGAAGTCTTTCAGGTTCTGCGTGGCCAGCCACAGCCAGGCGCCGAGCTTACGCCACATTTTGACGATTTTGGTCATGTACGGCGCCAACAGCGGGTTCACCGTCACGATGTGCGCCTCATCCACCGCGAACACGATATCCCGCTCCGAGTACTGGTCCCGTTCGGCAATGTTGTTGATGGTGTTGGTCAGGCTCACCATCGTCAGCGCCATCTGCGCCTCATAGCCTTCACGTGCCAGATGCCCAAGGTCAATCAGGGTCACATCCGCCTCTGGCCACAGGCTGCCTTCGCGGTTAAACAGCTCCGCTTCAAAACTGCCGGCCTGGGTAAACATCCCGAGCGACTCCGCCATTTCCGCCGCTTTGGCCCGGCGCTGCTCATTACGGATATCACTCCCTTCGTCTTTGGATATGGCATACAGCGCCTTCTGCAGGTCTGCCGGCAACATCTGCCGCCCTTCGTCATAGGTCTGCCGCGCAGCCATCAGCAACGCCTCGCGGATCATCGCGCGGTCGGCGCGTTTCAGTTCATGTTCTTCCTTCGCATCGCCGCCGGTGATCATCATGCGCGCCGAGATCTCCATTTCCCCCAGGTAATCGCGCTTGTCCTCATCCTCGTCGTCATCGGCATCGATGTCCGGCAGGTCATTTTCATCCAGGGCCAGCGTCGTTAATTCGTCTTCGACCAGCTTGTGCGCGTAGGAAAACGGCGGCAACGAGACGCCACTGCCCGGCTTGATGCTCACCTTGTTGACGCTGAGCCCCTGGCTCTCGAAGTAATCGGCGAGCAGTCCGAACGAGTTCCCCGCTTCGGCAATAAACAGCCGCGGTCGGTGTATTGCCATCAGCTGCGACAGGGTCGCACACAGCGTCGCAGATTTCCCCGCGCCGGTCGGACCAAAATACAGCATGTGCGCATTCTGACTCCGGTCGTGCTTGTTGAGCGGATCAAACGTCAGCGTATCCCCACCGCGGTTGAAGAAGCTCATGCCGGGGTGACCGGTCCCGGTTTCGCGGCCAGTCACCGGTAACAGGCCGGCCAGATGCTGTACCCAGGTCAGGCGGGTGTACCAGTGTTTCTTGTCCGTCTCCGGGTTAAAACACATCGGCAACGCCCGCAGATAGGTATTGAGCGGCGCCACATCAAACTCCGGGCGAACCGGCTGCAGGCCGGCGCCAAGCAACACGTTGGTGAGCTCGACACGTTTGTGATTGAGCGTGGTCAGATCGCCGGCGCGCAGCAGGAAGGTGATACCGGCACGGTACAGTTTGTGGCGATTGCCCAGGTACTCTTTCACCTGCGCCACGTCCTGGCGCACGCGGCCAGATTCAGTATTTTCACCAACGGCATTTTTGGCAAGCCGGTTAAAATCGTTTTCCAGCGTGTCTTGAGGCTGCACCACAATCGTCATGCACACCATCGTCCCCTCCGGGAACAGATCCATCAGCGCATTGATTTTCTTCTCGCCGCGTTTCATTTCACCGGTGATTGTGCCCGGCTCCGGCGGACGGCGCAGTTTCTCGACCGGAATGGCGCAATGCGCCTGGTTATCGAACCACCATACGCCGTGATCAGGATCGGATACGGGCGGGGTGAACAGCAGGGTTTCGGCAAAATCATTCTGCACCGGCATCGCGCCTTCCGGCGTGTCACGGCTGTCAAAATAGGCGGCATCGCGGTACAGCGTCTCTTTATCCACCCACTCCGGGCTGGGGTTAAAATGACGTAGCAACCAGTCATGGACCTGCGCACCGTTCTGGCGCACGCAGGCAACGCCGGCGCCGGCCAGGGCACCGGTCACGCGCTCACAGGTCTGATTCAGCATGGCAATCGGTGGCATCGGATCATGATTGCTCTTACCAATCCAGCGATAGACCACCATGCGGGTCCGTCGCTGCTGCCCACGCCACGGTTGGTCTGTTATCAGCGTATCTTTGAACAGGCCTTCCGGACGGGCAATCCCGCGCAGATGGCGCTCAGTCTCTTTCAACCAGTCTTCAGTAAACGCACTGCCCTGCGCGTGGGGTTTGACATACTGTCGCAGCCTGTCGATATACGCCTCGACATTGTTCTCGTCCTGGCAGAAGAACTGCACGATCCAGGGGTTTTCATCATGTTCGTCAAACGAGTCCTGCAGGGCATCCTCAACCGTGTCACGCATCTGCTCCAGGCGATCGTCCGTCCGCCCTTCGGTCGCCACCGGCGTGATGTCAAACACAGCGCCGACAGATACGCCGTCATCGAGCAGGATACACTGCTCACGGTCGAGAAACTCCGCCCAGGGCAGGTAATCAACGATGGACGGATTGGCATGATACACCTGCTGCTCATCCTTTACCGTCATCTTGCCCTGGCGCCGTAATGGCTCACGGCCGTCGACAGACAGCGGCACACCGTCCTCGGTCACGTTCAGTGCGTCCTGGGCAACAGCTGCCGGCTTTTTTCGCGCCAGGCGCTTTTTATCAAACAGGGAAAACCGCATCAGTAAGCCTCCGTCCGTTCACCCGGCATCGCATACTGCACCTGGCTGTAGAAAGGAAACACGGTGCTGTACCCCGGCACCGGCGCGTTGCCATCCGCCAGGTGCGGGAACACGTACATCACAAGATCGGGATTCGGCAGGCGCGGGAACTGCTGGCTGATTTCGCTTTCCTGCGTGCGGCTGTAGCTGCGATCGCTCGCGGCTGTTGCCTGGCTTTCGCGCTCGGTGAACGGCCGGCGCAGGCTGTCGCGCGCCGCCACCGCATTGCGCGCCGTTCCGCCGCCATCCTCATCCTGCCACAATTCCAGCATCGAGCTGTCGCCTGGCGGCAGCATTTCCTCTTTCGACGTTGAACAGCCGGCCAGCGCCATGACGCTGACGATGACAGCAGTGGCCAGGGCTCGATTAAATAGATTTTTCCGCATGATTATCATTCTCTTATAAGCAAACACAGCAGGAGCAGCACACCCAGCCAAAACGCGCTGCAGGACAGCAAGACCAGCGCCCAGCTCTGCGGGCGACTCATCCTTGCGCATTGACGCCACAGCATGTTTCTCCTCCTCTGAATGACGTGTTAATCCAGCCCGCCGGTGCTGCCGTCTTCACCTGGCAGGCTGAAGTCGTCATAACGCACCTTGCGCCCTTTGGTCTCAAAGTCGATCGCCAACTGGCGGGTAATGTGCACGGCCAGTTTCTGACCCGGGGGAACATACACGGCGTCGAACATCATGCCGTAGCGCTCACGCACCCAATCCGCTGTCTCTTTCATCCCGCCGGACAGCGCCTTGCCCAGCACTGCCTGGCCGGCATTACCGGTCATGGTCGAGGTGATGCCATTCACATTGTTTTGCGTGGTGTATTGCCCCTGGCTGATCCCTTCCCCGGCGGCGCTAGCGGCCGACAAGGCGGCGATCGTCGGCAGGTAGGTAGAGGCATTGGACTTACGCTCTCCACCGATGCAGGGGATGCCGTTGTCATCTGAAATCCAGCCAATGCCGGCGGTGGTGCTGACATCCTTCGCATTACTGCCGCCATTATTGTTACTGCCGTTGGCATTCATATTGGTGTTGGGTTTTGGCAGGGTGCGGACCGTCCCGTCCGCAAACACGAAGGTGATGCTGTTGACCTGGCCGCGCACGCACGACAACGTCCAGTCCCCGCTGGCGGTCCCGGAGACAATCGCCCCTTCCACGTCCGGCAGCTCGATGCCGTTCGCCGTCAGGTTGTCTTTGCCAATCATCAGCTTGAACGGGTAAGGGTCAGTCACCGTGCCGTTGATCGGCACGCGCCCCAGCAGCGCAGTCATGGCGCGGCTGCCCACCAGTGTGGAATTCTCGGGCAGGGTAAACACCGGCTCGGCGTTCTCCTCCGCCCCTTTTTCATTGGTATGTCCTTTAACTTGCTGCTCATAGGCAGCTTTCTGGCGTGTGATCGCATTGTCCGACAGGAACGACGTCGGGAACTGCGGGCCGTCTTTGACGCTGTTCGGATTACGCGGGTCGGGTTCTTTCATGTCTTTCGGTCCGACCCACATCAAGCCATCCTGACCAGGAGCGGCACCACCGTCCCCGGCGCCCATTCCATCCAGTCCCAGCCCCAGCGGAATATCACTGTCGCTTTTTGCCTTGTCCTTGTTCGCACTCAACTGCTCGGTCAGCGTCTGGATTTTTCCCATCAGCGTTTGCTGCTCCTGCTGAAGCTGCTGCTGGCGCTGCTGCGCTTGTTTTTGGAAGCCGGCCACGGCCTCATTGACCTGACCGGACACATTGGTATTGCGCTTGCGAAGTTCTTCGTTTTCTTTCAGCACTTTATCAATGTTTTTCTGCAGCTCGGCCTGCTGGGTTCGGGTAGTCCGTAGGGTGCCCACCAGGGTACGCAGCGTATCTTCTGGAGTATCCCCCTCTACACCCAGCGCCCGCAGCTCTTCCGGCGACATGCTGGCCAGCACGTTATGCGCCTGCTGAGTCTCCTCCTGTGCTTTACCGCCGCTGCAGGCCTTAAGCCCGACGATGATCGCGGTGGCCAGCACGCCGAACACAATGACCTTCGGCAGCATGTTGGATTTCACCTCAGCCATGATTAGCCCCCTTCTTCACCGCTTTTACGGCTTTGCGAACCGCTGATGGCTCCGCGACAAACGCCCCGTCCGGGCGACCGGCGGTAACCAGGTACAGCGTGGTGGTGTCTTCCGGCGTGCCAACGGGTCCCAAATAACGGTGCTGGAACGTCGCCGTCACAAACTGCCCCTGCAGTACCCGGGGATCGAGCGTGATTTTGCGGCTGGCGGTGTTTTGCACCTTCAGCGCCACCACGTTGCGACTGCCAATACCCCAGCCGCCCAGCGGCGTGATGGTCACCGGCTCTGACGGGTACAGTGTGGTGATACGCTTCGGCAGGTGTGGGTTGACCGGATGAATGCCGGGCACCGCTTCAACCGTGCGTACCGGGCCGTACAGGCTTTGTGCTGCGTACCGTGTCAGGACGACCGGCAGCGGCGCGTTGTATTTGACTTTTTTACGCTTCGCCTGGGTGCCGTTATCCGCCCCGGGCGCCGCGTTGTTTCCCCCTGAAGCAGCAGACGCGTCATTACTGCTGCTGACCGATGTCACGTCACCGCTGTAGACAATGCGCACCGGTTCGGCCGAGCCTTTGTCCGATGCCGTCACATCAAGGAGAATAACCTCCCCATTTTCGACGTCCTGCAGCTGCAGACGCGTTGGCGGGAAAGCCGCATCCGCTTTCAGGTAGACCGCGCCGCCACTGCTTTGCACCCGCAGCTTGCCGTTCAGCGCCGGCGGGAAACCGACGCGGACATTTTTATCGGCAAACAACACCCGCTCCTTGCCGACGGCCAGCGGGATTTGCAACGGGATACGCTCCCATTTCATCAGCTCTTCCGCCTGCGTAACCGGCACGATAAACGTCGCCGCCAGGGGAAGTACACTCAGGGAAAGCGCCAGAACACGTGCTTTCATCATTGGAATACTCCTTTTTTCTCAGGCGCGGGTTCCGCCGGCGCCGCAGCAAGACGCTGTGGCATGCTGTCGTAACAATCCAGTGCCAGACCAAACTCATTACGTTCCGGATCCCCTTCTGCGCGCACCACTTTGAGCGGGTAACGTGTCAGTGCGCGTTTCACCGGTTCGCCGGCAAAGGACTCGTCCGCCACCAGATCAAGGCGCACCACCCAGTTATCACGGCCTTTGACCGTCACCGGACTCGGGTTATAGCGACCGTTGTAGCCATGCTCAGGGATTTCGAATACCACGCGCGTTCTGCCGGCGAGCTCGCCACTTTCGCTACGCTTTTTGGCGTCTGCCTTCAGGAAACGTGCGCAGGAATCCGTCAGATAAGGAGACAGCGCGGCAATTTTGGCCGGGTAATCGACATCACCGTTCTTTGGCCAGGCATTGAGTTGCTGGAAGATATAAAAGCCGAAGCTGTAGACCGTGGATGGAGGCACCTCCCACCAGGCACGGGTAGAGCCGCTACGCAGGTCGGGGGGATTATGGATAGTCAGGTTAGCCGGTGCCCGCATCCAGCCGATGCTGGCTACCAGAAGGAAAACGACCAGCACGCCACAGGCAACACGCAACGTGAGAATATGCTGATCGCGGTTTTTAACCGCATGTCTGAAACGGCTCATG
>Ga0153999_1000455_pt1 | contig 18033 bp, 19 predicted proteins | sample TSNC083MetaG_FD_104675 | JGI IMG/M metagenome (GOLD analysis project Ga0153999, IMG submission 104675) | Attine ant fungus gardens microbial communities from North Carolina, USA - TSNC083 MetaG | ecosystem: Host-associated > Fungi > Mycelium > Unclassified | place: USA: North Carolina, Lumber... | reverse complement strand
ATTAGAGTTATCTTGAAAACAATAATATTCCATTTATTATCATTTTTCAAAATGTAGCTTAGATTTTTATGTGTTATTTTTGCCACCAATGAGTTAAAAATGGGGACAAACGAAATTATTCAATGTAATCAACCTTTGCTTTGAGGTCTGTGATGTGTTAGAATATAAAAATGGCGTTCGTGCAGATGCGACAGTATTCGCTGTTGTTTCTTTCCTGATGAAACTAGCCGCCGGGTTTGCCTCTACCTACCCAGGCCATGGCAAATGGTGTTGCAATTCTTCGATTTGCCCTTCCCGGAGGCTTGGCATTGATTTCTTTACTATTGGTATTTTTATATCCGATTACCAAAAATCAAATCGAGGGTGTCCGTATAGAATTGCTCAAACGCCACAATGAGGAATAATCTAAAGGAGAAATTATATGAGGTACAAAAAGTTACTTTCCCCGTTGGTCATTCGTGGAAATGTTCTGAAAAATCGTATGGAGTCAGCAAATTCCCTGCCTCACTTTTTGCAGGGACCGGAATCATTTCCGGCAGATTCTGTAATTACCCATTATGCGAACCGTGCTAAAAGCGGTGCCGCAATCGTTACTTGTATGGGAATTAATAACTTCAGCCGGGGTGCGGGTATGCCAATGGATATGGACGCATCACATTTTCCGGATCTTGATTTGTATGATCCGCCCAGTCAAAATTATTTAATGCAGTTGGCCGATGCTATTCATTATTATGATGCTGTTGCCTGTATGGGAATTAATGTTCCCCCCACGGAGGTTATCCGCTGCTTAAAAAGGATGGCACCATGGAGGTGCTTAAAATTGATAATCCGATGGGTCCGTTTCCCGGTTCAACGCCGCCACAGATTGAGGAATTTTATGAACATTGCCGGGCGGTGATTGCCGGCTATGACGAGGAGACGCTGAGTAAAATAGCTGACAGCTATGCACAGCAATGTGGATTGCTTAAAAAATTGGGTTTCGATATGGTATCGATACATTTGTGCTACCGGGGACAGCTGCCAACGAAGTTCCTTTCGCCGGTGACAAACAATAGAGCGGACCAATATGGCGGCACTTTGGAAAACCGTGCCCGCTTCCCCCTGATGATTTTGGAACGGATTCGCAAGGCAGTGGGCTCTGACACCATTATCGAGTTGCTTTTTTCAGGAGAAGAAGAGGAAGGCGGCTATACCCGAGATGATGCGGTGGCTTTCCTTAAACTGGCGGAGCCCTACGCTGATATTGTACAGGTGCGGGCAGCCGAGGCTGATCCCAATCATCCCACCGGCTTTAACTTAGAAGAGACTCCTTTCTTAGATCTTGCAGCATATATCAAAGAGAGCGGATTAAAGATGTTGGTAGCCAGCGTCGGGGGATGGCAGAATCCCGAAACCGCTGAAAAAGCTTTGGCAGAAGGGAAAATCGATATCATTTCTATGGCCAGGGCATGGATATCCAATCCCAATTATGGAAATCTGGTTTATGAAGGACGTGGGGAGGATATTGTGCCATGTTTAAGATGTAACAAATGTCACGGTCAGAAATTAGATGGCCCATTTATCAGCGTATGTTCAGTTAACCCGCTGATTGGAATAGAACATCGTCTCACCCATCTGCTGACACCCCCTGGTAGCGCAAAGAAGGTGGCAGTTATTGGTGGCGGACCTGCCGGCATGAAGGCGGCGATTGACTTACATGACAGAGGCCATAAGGTGACTCTGTATGAGGCAGCGGATGCTTTGGGTGGTATGATTAAGCACGCTGATTACGTCGATTTTAAGTGGCCATTGCGGGACTTCAAGGCATACCTTATCCGACAAGTGGAAAAAAGAGATATTGATGTGCAGTTAAATACCACGGCTACGCCAAAACTGCTTGATAATCAGGACTATGATGCCGTGGTCGCCGCATTGGGTGCAGTTCCTGTCCTGCCGCCAATACCGGGTGCCAACAGGGAAGATATCGTCTTTGCTGTTGATGCGTTAATGAACCCGGATAGTCTGGGTTCGCGGGTCGTAGTGATTGGCGGCGGCGAAGTAGGCGTGGAAACAGGGATGGCTCTTGCCGGAAAAGGCCGGGAGGTTACTGTACTGGAAATGCGCAATGAGCTGGCAGCCGATTCAGGTATGATACACTACCGTTCCATGTTTCAGGAGGCATGGGAGGCCCTGCCAAACTTCCATGGTATTGTGAATGCCCGTTGTACTGCAATCAAGGACAAAGAGGTATGTTATGTAGATTCTGAGGGCAAAGAACAGGCGATTACTGCGGACAGTGTTGTTATCTCTGCCGGTGTAAAAGCAAAGCAAGAAGAAGCACTTGCCTTTTACGATGTTGGCGAACATCTCTACCTTGCCGGAGACTGCAAAAAACCTGCTACTGTACAGCAGGCCATGCGTTCAGCATTTGCGGTGGCTTCGGAAATTTGATTAAGTAAATGAATGGGATGCTACAAAATCTATGATTTAAAATTGAAATAAATACTACGGTTTTAAAGAAAAATTTAAAAACAAGAGGTGATTGTGAATTATGAAGAAAAAAGTATTAATTGGAATTAACATAATTATAAGTATTATATGTCTTTTGATTTCTCTCAAACTATTTTGGAACATAGGTCTATTTATTGATGAGCATAATTTTACTTCAGATATTATATTGGGAAATCATTTTTGGGTGTTGATGGATTGGTTAAGACTAGGCTTACTTGCACTAATGTTTGTTTTTTCTATACTTCTTTTATTCTTTGATAAAAAGAATGGTGATAGTCAGTTAAACAGTTGATAACCTTAACATTAATCCCCTTATAGGGTAAAATATAATTAGAAGGAGATGGTGTGATGAGCACACTACGTGATGATTTGATCAACCAAGCGATTATCAGTCTTTCCAAGAGTCTAATACGTGATAGTGGTGTCAATGCGTGTCCATACTGCGGGGGGGTATCACCAAAGAAATGAATATAGACTTGAAAATTTAACTGGTCACCTGCACCCTCACTCACTACTTATCAGCCATTGCGGTTTGATTGGAGTGAGTCCCTGTGGGAACTGTAGCCATAAATAAAAGAGAGGTAATCAAATGGACAATTTTACATTCTACGCCCCAACTTATTTTGCGTTTGGCAAGGAAACTGAAAATGAAGCAGGAAAATATGTAAAACGTTTTGGCGGTGCCAAGGTGCTGATTCACTATGGTGGTGGTTCTGTCGTACGTTCCGGATTGCTTGACCGGGTGAAGCAATCGTTGGCGAAGGAGAATATATCATTTATAGAACTGGGCGGAGTGGCACCTAATCCAAGAAGTGGGTTGGTGTATGAAGGGATACAGCTTTGCAGGAAAAAAGAAATTGACTTTATACTTGCCGTAGGCGGCGGCAGTGCGATTGATTCGGCAAAGGCTATTGCGGCGGGAGCCGTATATGATGGTGATTTCTGGGATTATTATGAAGGAAAGGCGATTAATGAAGCGCTGCCAATTGGTACCGTTTTAACAATAGCAGCGGCAGGCAGTGAAGGCTCTCCAAATTCTGTGATTACACGTGAAGAAGGCATGTTTAAACGTGGTGCAAACGGAGCGGCTCTCAGACCTCGATTCTCAATTCTTAATCCGGCACTTACCCAGACACTTCCTGCATATCAGAGCGCATGTGGGATTACTGATATTATCGCCCATTTATATGAACGGTATTTGACAAATACAAAAGAGGTTGAAGTGACGGATAGAATGATTGAAGCACTTATGTTAACCATGATTCATGAGGGCCCGCGAGTGATTGAGAATCCCAATCATTATGATGCTCGTGCCAATATTATGTGGGCAGGGATGATGGCGCACAATAATTCATGTGGCGTAGGACGCTCACAAGACTGGACGAGTCATGCAATTGAACATGAGCTGTCCGCATTATACGATTGTGCTCATGGTGCCGGTCTTGCGGTTGTTATGCCGGCAGTTTTTACTTATAACATGAATCACAATGTTATGCGGTTTGCCCAAGTGGCTGCCAGAGTCTGGGGCTGCCAAATGGATTTTGCCCATCCGGAGAGAACTGCAAAAGAAGGAATAGAAGCACTCCGTCAATTTCTGATTTCCATTGGAATGCCTAAGAACTTTGAAGAGTTAGGCGCCAAAGCAGAAGACATTGAAAAGTTAGCACATATCGCTTGCTATGGAGATGTCAATACCGGAACACTGGGCGGATTTGTTGAATTAAATGAGCAAGATGTGGCTAATATTTACCGATTGATGCTATAATGCTCACATCATAATTGGTTTTGTAAATAAGGTTATTTAGTCAAGCCATAAAGTGTGGCTGCCGCAATTATTTTGAATTATTGCGACAGCCTGACTTATCCGGAACGATTTCTAAGGTACATTTTAAGGCCTTGACTACTTTTAGTAGCGTATCAAGCTGTGGAACGGTTTTCTTACTTTCTAGCCGGGCGATAACTGACTGTGTGAGATTAGCAGCGTCAGCCAGATTCTTTTGAGTCAATCCTGCTGACTTTCTTTGCATTATAAGATGATCAATCAGGGATTCGCAGTAATCAGGCACTTTCTATCCCTCCAATAAGTACCCCCTTGTCATATAGGAATGATGGTGATATATCTATATCACCATCATTCCATACAGTGCAACCATAGTCAACATAGACACTGTCAAAGACTATCTTGTCCTTTAACGGCAAAAAGCAGGGTTTATCTAATAGAGGTGAAAAATCAAATATCTTTATTTCGCCTGTAGTGAAGCGCAGCCATAGCTTATAATCATCCAAAGGGCGGACAGACCTAACCCGGATAACAGGGGTGGGGTCACTGGCATACGCAATTCCATCAATTATATACATTCGTATACACCTCCTTATCTCAACGGTTCTATTTTCTTGAAGGGAATATTTCTCACAGCATTGTTCCACGCATTGTATAGCTCATCCTCATGTAATATTGCCCAAGCTTGGACTAGCTTTAATTGTTTCACTGGTAAACTACCTGCCAACAAATCACCATCTATGCCAACCGAAGCTTCATATTCGTTGTAAAAAACATGAAAATGTGGTTTGTGATGTTGGATATTGTCACTGTAAATCATTTTGATGATAATGTTGTAAAATCTACATAATTCTGGAATTTATTCAACTCCTTTATGAATAAAGTATAGCATATTTGCTATTATGTATCAATGGCATATTCGTTATTATTATATTCTTTAGTTTCTTTAGGAGATTACTGGGAAATAGCCCTGCCCTATAGATTATGAATCAAACCAATAGTATAATACACTAAAGGAGTGATTCGATGCTTGAAAAATATAATTCAATCAAAGAAAAGTATGGCTTGATTGTAAATATGATATTTATTATATTATTATCGGGTATAGGTTTAAAAGCACATGCTGCCGGTAATACGATATTTCCCGTTTTGGCAGGGATACTTATTCTGGTATATGTAGCAGATATAGTTAAACGAAGTATAAAGTACATAAAATAAAAAAAGAAAGAAAGAGATAAATTACACCCGGAAGTCTCAAATTAATAATCGGGTACAGTTTATCTCTTTTTTATAGCCTTCAATTTTGCTTATCAAATTCTATCAGTTTAGAAATAATCTCCTGGCATATTTCTAAGACATCCTTCTGATCGGTTTCTATGATAATATCTGCGGCAGATAAATAGTTTTTTCTGCGTTTTTCCATAAGTTCATCAATAAATTCGGTGTTCATATTATTTTTCAGAATAGGTCTTTCATCATTGCCTTTGACACGTTCCAAAATGGTCTGTGAGTTGGCAGTTAATAAGACAATACGTCCATGTTTTTTCATATGGTCCGCGTTACCTTCCCTCACAACAACGCCGCCGCCGCAAGAGATGATGGCCTGCCTTTTCTTTTGTAGCTCAATGAGCGTATTGCTTTCCAGATTCCGAAAGTAAGCCTCACCATATTCTGCAAATATTTCGGGAATTGTCATCTGCTGTTTTTGGGCAATCAATTCATCCATTTCGATCCTTTCCCTTTCCAGTAATGAACTCAGACCTTCGGCAATGGTTGTTTTTCCTGATCCCATAAACCCCACTAAAAAAATATTATAGTCAAGCAAACTTTTGACCTGTTTTTTTCTGATTTGCTCTTTAATTTCCTCTAAATGCTTCATCTTTTTATAATCTCCATTTCATGCTTTTAAATATTTTTACTTTGTCAATCAAAGCTAAATGTTTTTGTGCATTATATTTAGTGCATTATGTAAGTCTTCCACGCCAATCTGCCCCGGGGCGGAGGCTTTTCGGGCAGCACCAAAAGTCAATGCGGAACCAAAGATTTCACCGGACAAGCGGCTGATGACGCCGGTACTGCCCATAGACATAGTAACAATCGGACCGTTCGCATATCGTTCAGACATCTCTGTGGTCGCTTCCAGTAATGTTAGTATATCCTTTTTACTATTTGGCATAACTGCAATCTTAGGGATATCAGCCCCTAATTTCTGCATTTTACAAAGCCGTTTTACAATTTCATCTTTATCCGGTGTTTGCTTAAAATCATGGTTGGAGGCCACGACTTTGACACCATCGGTATGGGCTTTTTCAATAATCTCTTTAACAATGGTATCGCCCGTGTAGACTTCCACATCAATTAAGTCGACCAGTTTAGAAGCTGCCACCGCTATATTAAGCTTGGCGTAAGCTTCTGTTTCAAGGGACTTTTCGCCGCCTTCCCTTGATGTCCGAAACGTAAAAAGAAGGGGTATTTCCTCAAGAACAGCTCTTAAATCGGAAAGGATATCTTTTACCTTTTGGATATCGAAGCCATCCTCAAACCAATCGGCGCGCCATTCGGCAATATCAACAGGGATATGATGAAATGTACTTGCTTCATTAATTATATCTTCTTTTGTGATACCTACAATGGGAACGCATATTTTAGGAATGCCTTCGCCTATCTTTATATTTCTTACTTCAACGACATTCATGCTCTTCTCCTTAATTTTAATAGAAAATTGATGCATTCATTATTTTACTATAACGGATATTAATATATAAGGCAAGTAAAACCGATTGACTTTTGAACAAGGAGTGATTAGAATAGTGTTAGAGTGATAGAATAATGTTAGAAGGAGGTTATTTTTCGTATGATAAAAGAGTCCGATGGGAGTCAGTATGAAGATACACGATCATTGATTCAAGATCTGACCTTTGTAGAGGCCGAGAAAGAATTCAAGGAACGAAATGTTCCTTTTGGGACAAACCAGCTAAGAACGATGAATATCTTGAATGAAGATGGGCTTTATACCAATTTAGGACTTTTGATATCAGATCAATGTCTGCACACTATAAAAATGGCAGTTTTTGATGGAGATAGAAAATCTTCCTTTCAGGATAGAAGAGAATTTACAGGTTCTCTATTAAAACAGCTTACGGACGCATTTTCATTTATCCGAAGATATAATAAGCGAAGATCTAAAATACAGGGGCTTCATAGAATTGATAAGTGGGATTATCCCGTAGAAGCAATCAGGGAAGCATTATTAAATGCATTGGTTCACCGAGATTATTCATTTAGCGGTAGTACTCTAATTAGTATATTTGAGGATAGGATAGAATTTGTTTCCATTGGTGGTTTGGTAAAAGGGATATCATATAATGATATTATGTTAGGAATATCAATTACTCGAAATCAACATTTGGCTGATATTTTTTATCGTTTAACATTAATTGAAGCGTATGGCACCGGTCTGCCTAAAATTTTGCAGTGCTATGAGGAGGTTGCGTCGCAACCCAAGATTGAAACGTCAGATAATGCTTTTAAAATCACTTTACCGAATGTAAATACCGAAATAGAAATGGATCATACTGTTAAATGTCTTTCTAATAGTGAACAATCTATAGTGGCGTTGTTGTCTGACAAAGACTTTATAAAACGAAAAGATGTAGAAACAGAGCTTGGAATATCGCAGTCAATGGCAATTAGGATATTAAAAGGAATGCTTGAAAAGAAGTTGCTTTTAGTGGATGGCAAAGGAAAAAATACGAGATATTTTGTGCCTGGCAATAAGAATCAGGGATAAACACTTGGTTATACAGGGAGGAGAATATACAATGATTGAAAGAATTACAGGACATACGGTTTTGACGGGATTACTAGGCAGTCCGGTTGGCCACAGCATCTCTCCGATGATGCATAATGAAGCATTTTTGCAGTTGAATCTGGATTATGCTTATCTTGCTTTTGACGTAGATACAGATAAGCTTGCTATTGCTGTAGAAGGATTACGTGCGCTTAATGTGCGGGGATTTAACCTGACCATGCCCAATAAGAATCTAATTTGTGAATTGCTTGACCAACTGTCCCCAGCGGCTCAGATTGGCGGTGCTGTGAATACCGTTGTCAATGATAACGGTATATTGACCGGACATACTACAGATGGCGTTGGATATATGATGGCTGTAGGAGATGCCGGTCATGATATCATTGGTAAAAAAATGACGCTTTTTGGTGCCGGTGGTGCCGCAACAGCAATTTTGATTCAAGCCGCCTTTGATGGGGTTTCGGAAATTTCTGTTTTCAGCATTCATGACGCTTTTTATGACCGCGCAGTTAAAATAGTCAATGATTTAAATGAACGGACAAAATGTAAAGTGACTTTATATGATTTTGAAGATGAATCTATCCTGAGAAGAGAAATTTCCGAAAGTGCCATTTTAGTCAATGGAACTTCGGTTGGCATGTCTCCTAATGTAGATGCTTGTATCTTGAAAGATTCTTCCATGTTCCATAAAGATTTGATTGTATCTGATGTTATTTACAACCCGAAGGAAACAAAATTGCTCCGCATGGCAAGAGAATTTGGCTGCCCAACATTTAATGGATTATATATGTTGTTATATCAGGGGGCAGAATCTTTTAAAATCTGGACCGGCAAAGAAATGCCGATTGAAATTATCAAAGAAAAATATTTTAATAAATAATAGCATTCTTCAATGCATCAGCAACAGCCGAATCTTTGATGACAGAGATAATTTCCATAGCAAAATCAATCGCAGTTCCCATGCCGCGGCTGGTAATGATGTTGCCATCTGTCACACAATGCTCTTCTGTAAGGAATGCGCCTGACAGTTGATCTTCATGTCCTGGATAGCAGGTGGCTTTTTTACCATTTAATATGTTTAACTGGCCAAGAATACTTGGGGCGGCGCAAATGGCGGCGATATATTTGCCTTTTGCGTGGAAATCTCTAAGTAAGCCGCAAAGACCTTTGTGAGCTTTAAGGTTCTTAGCGCCTGGCGTTCCGCCGGGAAGTATCAACATACCGGCATCAGTAAAATCGGTATCTTCAAAAAGGGTATCGGCTTCGATTTTAATGTCATGGGCGCCAATAATCCTTTTGCTCCCGGTGATGGATACGATGGAGATGGGAATATCCACTCGGCGTAACAAATCGACAACGGTCAATCCTTCTATTTCTTCAAGTCCATCAGCAAAAAATATATAAACCTTCATCTTTTTAATCCTCTCTTCTGATTTCCCTATATGATTTTTCTTCATTTTATCATATAAACTTTATGGCGACAAATAGAATTTTTCGATTGGATGTGATATCCTAAAACAAAGCAGTGTTTGGAGGAACGAGATGGCAGAATACAAAATACCGGATGAGATCCGTAATCACAATCGTTTTTTGCTGGGGATCAGACCTTTTGAGGCAGAGGGGATTCCCTTACAGGTATTGGAGGAGTATGAATCTATCATAAAAATCCAGCATCGAGGCATTTTACACTTGAGAGAAACTAACGATGAACAGCGGAAACGGAGCTTGTTCAAAACAGAAGAAAAGAGCCTTATTGGAGAGAGTCATGAAATAAAGAGAACGAAAGACTTCTTCTTCCGCCTAAAGCACTCTGATGCTTCCGTGCTGATCCAAGCGGAGACCGGATGCGGAAAGGAGCTCATTGCAAAAGGGATACAACAGCACAGCTTAAGATGGAACAAACCCTTTATTAAGGTTAATTGCTCTGCCTTCCCAGAGAGTCTGTTTGAGTCAGAATTGTTCGGTTATGAAGAGGGGGCATTTACCGGTGCGCTAAAGCGGGGCAAAAAGGGATTGTTTGAGGCGGCAAACGGAGGAACAATCTTTTTGGATGAAATCGGAGAGCTGCCGATGAGCATGCAGGCAAAGCTTCTTCGGGTAATTCAGGAACAGGAGATTACCCGTATCGGCGGCACAGAAGCAATTCCCGTTGATGTCAGAATTATTTCGGCAACAAATCAAAATCTCCGTACCCTTGCAGGTACCGGGAAATTTAGAAAGGATCTCTATTTTAGATTAAATGTAATCCCTATTTTTATTAGTCCCCTGCGTGACCGGAAAGAGGATATTCCGATTCTGGCTAATCATTTCCTACAAAAATACAGCAAAATATATGATACGCCAAAAACCTTGATGGATGATGCCATGGACGCCTTGCTCAACTATCAGTGGCCGGGTAATGTCCGAGAACTGGAAAATTTGATTGAGCGTCTGTTTGCCTGGGGTACCGGTGAGCGAATCGATCAGACGGAGCTGCAGTTAGTGAATGCATATGACATGGATGACCCCATGATGTGGTACAATGAGGAAACCTTGACATTGGAGGCGCGGGTTGCCATTGTTGAAAAACAGGCAATCACTTCCGCACTTCTTAACCATGGAACGACACGAAAAGCGGCCAAACACCTGGGAATATCTCAAGCAACTTTATGTCGAAAAATACAGAAATACAATATATATATCGATCTTCCGGATATGCCATAGAAAGAAACGTACATAGCGAGATTGCGATTCAAATATGAATCATCAATCTATCGCTTTGGCAAAACGAATTTTTATAAGATTCAAAATATACGACCAGGAAATCGAACCGTTTTCGAATCAATATTTGCATGATATATACCACAATAATACCGTGGATTGAAAAATATGACGTATAATATAATTATTTTTAGGGTAAATTCTCGCCAATAGTGGGATTTACTCTTTTTATTGTCTAAACATGGCATGATTTTTGCTATTATTATATGACAAGACAAAAGAATTAAGAGAGGAGGGTTCAGTATGGAAGAATTATTGGAAGTTCGGCATTTAAAAACTTATTTTTACAATAATGGAGCCGAACTACGTGCTGCCGATGACCTATCTTATACGGTTAAGAAAGGCGAATGCGTTGCCATTATTGGTGAAAGCGGATCCGGTAAGAGCGTCAGTGCGCTGTCTATTTTACGGCTGATTCCATTCCCACCGGGACTTATTATGGGTGGCGAGATTTTGTTTCAGGGAAAAGATCTGTTAAAGTTATCGGACAAGGAGATTCAAGGAATCAGAGGATCAAAGATCGGCATGATATTTCAGGAACCCGGGACAGCCCTGAATCCGGTGATGACAATTGGCGCACAGATTATGGAGCCGCTGATAATCCATAAGAACCTCGGAAAAAAAGAGGCCTGGGCAGAGGCGGTAGAGCTGCTGCGAAGGGTAGATATACCAAATCCGGAGGAAAGAGTCAGGCAGTATCCTCATCAATTTTCCGGAGGAATGCAGCAGCGAGCCATGATTGCAATGGCGATGAGCTGTAATCCGGAACTTTTAATTGCTGATGAGCCTACCACAGCACTGGATGTCACCGTGCAGGCACAGGTACTGGAGCAGCTGAACCGGTTGCGGGCCGAATCGGATACGGCGCTTATTATCATCACTCATAATCTGGGGATTGTTGCCCGGTATGCCGATTCTGTGAAAATTATGTACGGTGGTAAGATTGTGGAGTCTGGCAGCCCGGTGGATATTTTTGAAAATCCTCATCATCCTTATACGTTGGGATTGATTCGGGCAGTTCCCAGACTGGACTTATCCAAGGATTACGGGTTGCATACCATTGAAGGAGAACCACCGGATATGAGTAAAATCTCTCCCGACAGTTGTGCCTTTGCCAAAAGATGTACCTATGCGATCGAGCGGTGCCAAAATGAGCGTCCGCCTCTGGAGGAAACCAGGCCTGGTCACTTTTGTGCCTGTTTCCAAAAGAATGAGACAAAAGCAGAACGGGAGGCGTTGGTTTAATGGCCGAAAAGATTAAAAGCACCTCAGTGGAATTACCTATTGGCGGGGAAACAAAGGAAATTATTGATGAACGAATCAAAAAACAAGCCCCGGTACCGAAAGAACTAGAAAAGCAAATATTAAAAGTGGATCACCTGAAAATGTACTTCCCTGTGACAAAGGGGCTGCTCGCCAGGCAGGTGGCCGCAGTTAAGGCGGTGGATGATGTCAGCTTCTCTATTAAAAGAGGAGAAACTCTTGGTATTGTGGGGGAATCGGGCAGCGGAAAAAGTACCGTGGGTAATTGTATCGTTCGTAATTATAATATTACCGATGGACAAATTTTCTATAACAATCAGGATTTATCAAAATTGGGAAAAGGCGAAATGCGTAAGCTCCGCAAAGAGGTACAGATGATTACCCAAGACCCTTATGCTTCCCTGGATCCCCGGATGACGATTTCCGATATTATCCTGGAAGGACCAAGGATACATAAGACAGTCAGAGGTAAAGAAGAAGAACGCGAGTTAGTTGGACAAATGCTGGAACTGGTGGGTTTAAACCGCAGCTTTAAGGATCGCCATCCTCACGAATTTTCAGGCGGGCAGCGACAGCGGATCAGCATTGTCAGGGGACTTGCCTTAAATCCCGCTTTTATTGTCTGTGATGAGGTGGTTTCTGCACTAGACGTTTCCATTCAGGCTCAGATTGTTGGCCTTTTGATGCATATTCAGGAAGAGCTTGACATTACCTATATCTTTATCGGCCACGATCTTTCCGTGGTACGGCATATTTCACACAATGTAGCGGTTATGTACTTGGGAAAGATTATGGAACTGACCAGCAGTGATGCGCTGTATAAGACGCCTTTGCATCCTTATACTCAGGCCCTGATCTCGGCGGCACCTATCCCAAATCCGACGGTAGACCGGGGAAGAGAGCGGATTTTATTAAAAGGGGAGATACCAAGTCCGATAAACCCGCCGCAAGGATGCAACTTCTGTACCCGGTGCAAGTACGCCGACGAGCAGTGTATGCAGGAAGAGCCGGAATTTCTGGATGTAGGCGGCGGACATTTTGTAGCTTGCCACAAAGTACCCGGCACGAATATGAAGGGAGGCCACTAAGTATGGGAAAGTATGTTACAAAACGCATTTTGCTCCTCGTTCCCACTTTGTTAATTGTCTGTATTATTGTGTTCGCACTTATGCGTATGATTCCAGGCAGCGCCGTGGACATGATTGTTTATCGCCTGGGTCAGGCAGGACAGCAGGTGAGTGCCGCCGATGTAGAAGCGAAGCTGGGTATGGACAAACCTGCTATTTGGCAATTTTTCACTTGGTTCATCGGCATCTTTCGGGGCGACTTTGGGACATCCCTATTTCAGAATGAAAGCGTTTTAAGTATGATTGGGCGACAGTTGATGGCTACGCTGGAGTTGGTAATCCTCACCTTGATCCTGACAAACGTCATTTCTATCCCGTTGGGGTTGTACTGTGCCGCCAGACAGGACAGTATTTCTGACTACACGATTCGCAGCATTTCCATCGTACTCATGGCACTGCCGGTATTCTGGATTGCCACTTTAGTGCTGATTTATCCTGCCCTCTGGTGGCAATACGCACCGCCTGCGACGTATGTAAGTTTTTTTACGGATCCAATCCAAAACCTCAAAATGTTCTTTGTTCCTTCCTTGCTTGGTGCGCTGAGCCAGACCGGGCACCAGCTCCGTACGGTTCGTACGGTAACTCTAGAAACCCTGCGCCAGGACTACATACGCACCGCCTGGTCTAAGGGCATTGGTGAGGGTCGTATCATGTTGCGGTACGCTTTCCGTAATGCGATGATTCCGGTCATTACCGTCATCGGCGGTTCGATTCCGGGTCTGATTGGCGGATCGGTAATCCTGGAGAATATGTTCAATATACCGGGGATTGGCGCACAACTTGTAAATTCGCTGGATAATCGGGATTATCCTGTGGTGCAGGGCTGCGTTCTGATCTTTGCTATCATTGTCATGGTCGTCAATCTGATTGTTGATATTTCTTATAAATGGATTGACCCCAGGGTCGAGCTGGAATAGAGAGGAGGGACAGGATGAAGGATTTATTTAAAAAGAAACCGATGGGAGCCCTTGGCCTTATCTTACTGGCACTATTTGTGCTTGTGGCGATCTTTGCCGATGTGTTGGCGCCCTATCCCATGGTAAACGGGAACATGACAGTTGATGTCATTCACAAGCTGGAGCCTGGCTCGGCGGAGCATTTGCTGGGAACTGATTCTTTAGGCAGAGATGTCCTCTCCTATTTGATCTATGGTGCCAGGACTTCGGTGATTTTGGGTATTTGCTGTACAATTTTGTCCACGCTTATTAGCATAGTGATTGGCGTGACAAGTGCCTCAATTGGTGGAAAGTTCGATTTAATCCTCCAGCGCTTTGTTGACGGATGGCAGTGTATCCCCGGTATGTTGATTCTAATCATCTTAATGAATATTATGGGAAACGGTCTCGTGCAGCTAATTTTGGCAATGGCCATTCCGGCAGGAATCGGTGGCTCCCGAATGATTCGGAGTTCCGCAATCTCCGTCAAGGATGCGGGATATGTGAAAATGAGCGGCATATTGGGTGGAAACGTTTGGTGGAAGATGCTAAAACACATCATTCCTAACATCATGCCCGTGATTCTGATGGGTCTTGCCGGCAGTTTAGGCGGCGTTATCATGATGGAGGCTAGCATGAATTTCCTGGGTTATGGTGTTGATCCCGGAACACCCAGCTGGGGGTATATGATTACAAATCAGGGACGGTCAAATATGTATGTGGCACCATGGCTGGCACTGTATCCCGGTATTTTGATCAGCATCATGGTATTTGCTTCCGCCATGTTTGGGGATGCGGTCAGAGATTTGATGGATCCAAGACTCAAAGGCGGCATCGGCAGCTATAATAGCAAAAAAATTGCAAAGATTGCCGCCCGTATGGGTAAAAAACAGACAGTCTAAATATTAAGAAAAGAGGTAGAAAGAAAATGAAAAAGAGATCACGTTTAATCACCGTGCTGCTGGTATTGACCATGCTTTTGAGCCTGGCGGCCTGCGGCGGTAACACTAATTCCGGTTCAGACACTACGAATACAGGTGATTCCGGAGCAGACACGACGACCACAGATGGTGCAAAAACTACGGACGCCACCATCGGCGAACCGCAATATGGCGGTTCCATTACCGCCTACTATCAGGAGTTTGCTAATAACTTTGGTCCCGAAGTGGGTGACAACCGTTCCTATGCTTTTTGGTTCGAAAGCCTTTGGGCTATTGACTGGGGACTCAATGATTCCGAAACCTTTGCCTTTGACACAGAGTATATTGCTGCCGAATATATGGCAGGTCAGATTGCCGATACGTGGGAATATGATGCAGACGCAGGGGCACTCACGGTGACACTGCTTGAGGATGTGACCTTCCAGGACAAAGAACCCTACAACGGGCGAGGTCTGGTGGCAGAAGATGTGAAATGGTCCTATGACCGGCTGCTTGGTACCGGCAGCGGTTGGGATACCCCAGTTTCGGCAGAAACCGATTGGCCTTCAGTACTGTACATGATTGAATCTGTAGAAACTGATGGCGATTATACGGTCATCTTCAACCTGAAAGCTGATTATAATACAGAAACGGCAATAAATGACCTGATTATTGCCAATGTAAACATAGCCGGTTCTGAATGGGATGCATTGACAGATGAACAGCAGAGTGACTGGAAATATGCTGCCGGAACAGGCCCTTACATCCTTGACGACTACATTCTGGATAACAGTATGCATTTTGTAAAGAACGAAAACTATTATGATTACGACGAACGGTATCCGGAAAACAAACTGCCCTACATTGACGAAATCACATTGCAGGTTGTCACTGAATCTGCCAACCGGTTAACCCAGTTTATTTCCGGTGAGCTTGACTGGCTGGCCTGGCAGAGCGTTTTAAGTGCCTCTGAAATGGAACAGCTGCGTAATTCCATGAGCGCAGACGCTTTCACAGAATATAATTATTACTCCGCCGCATCCGGAATCGCAATGAAACAAACCCTTGAGCCGCTGCAAGACATCAACGTGCGTAAGGCACTGCAAATGGCCATCAATAGCGAGGAGATTCATCGTGAGTACATGGGTCTTGATACGGATATGGTCTTTATGGGTATGTTCGATGTCAGTACGAGCTACAGTGCCGTAGACGAGTGGAGTGATGAACTCTATGATTCCTATGCCGTATATGATCCTGAGGGAGCGAAAACGCTGCTAAAGGAGGCCGGTTACCCGGATGGTTTTACCTTGGAGGTTGTCATCTTCGGCGGCCTTGATGCGGATTTATATGCGCTTGCCCAAACTTATTTGGCCGAGATTGGTGTAACGATGAATATTACCATCGCATCCTCTCCCCCAGAGATGAATCAAATGGGAATGGATCCCGACGATCCTCACGCGATGTTCAATAACGGCGGAAAATTTTCTCTGACAAGAGCGTTGCTTTCTTACGCAATCGGTGCCACCGAGAACTCCATTCTCCATGACGATACTAAATTTGATGAGATGCTTACTGCCATGAATACGGCATCAACCATGGAAGAGCGAATTGAATTGGGTAAGGAGGCGGATCTCTATTTTGCCGAGCAGCATTGGATTCTCTCGCTGGGGGCAGTTGAAAGCTCCACAGACTTTATATCTTCCAGAATTCAAGGGTTCAACGGCGAACGGACAGTGAAAAACTGGAACATGCGAACTGTTATGGCAAGAGTCTGGGTGAATGAATAAGATTTTCAAAACAGAAAGGATGATATTTTATGTCATATGTAATCGGTCCCGGCTGTTCAACCTGCCATTACTGTTATAATGAATGCCCGGTACATGCCATCGGATTTGTAGGTACACAGTACGCTATTGATCCTAAAAAGTGTATCGACTGCGGCATCTGCGCCAAGGTTTGCCCATCGGGGATTATCACAAACCCTGATGAGCAGAATGAAGCTCCGAAACATGATGCAATTACAAAAGAGTGTGATGCCGTAATTTTGGGCGGTGGTGGGGCAGGTCTCATTGCAGCTGTCCATTTGGCCCAGCTTTCAGAAAAAAAGGTAATCGTCCTTGAAAAGGCGAAGAAACCGGGAGGAAATACCAATCTGGGACACAACTTTATGTTGCGTTATTCTAAGCTCCATGAGGCTGCCGGATACCCTGACCCAAGGGAAGAGTTTATTGAATCGGTGTATCAGGGGAGTGAGGGTAAGTTAAGCCGTCCTCTGCTTGCCCGGGCGACCTATGCTGTTTCTGAAGCATTTGACTGGCTTTATGATTCCACGGATTTGCCAAATTATATAGAATTAAAAACCACCGATACCTTGCCGGGGGATATGGAATGGATTGGCGAGGCCTATGTAGACTTCCCGAATCGTTCCTTTGACAATTTAAAATCTACAGATCATTCAATGGGACCTGGCTGGATGGGAACTTTTATCATCCGACAGATGCTTGAAAAATGTAAAGAACTTGGGGTGGAAGTGCTGACAGAACATCAGGCGGCCAGGCTTCTCGTTGACGAAAAGGGTGAATTTACCGCTGTTTTGGCGAGAGATCCCGGAGGTGTGACCAGGGTGAATGCAAAATGTTGTCTGATTGCTTCCGGTGGTTTTGCAAGGAACCGGGAAGTTTTAGAGAAAATTCTGCCGTCCTTTTATGAAGGACAGCCGGTTCACACTTTCAGTGTGGCCGCCAATACCGGAGATGCCATTGGTATGGTGCAGGAGGTCGGCGGTGACATTGATTTTGAGAATGTAAAGATTCCCATGATGGGTCCGGTTCACCATCCTTATCATTTTGGTGTAGTGCGGCTATCTGGAGGACCCGAGCTTATCAATGTAAACATGAATGGAAAGCGGTTCAGGAATGAGGGACCTTCTCCCCATAGTCTCGTGGGT
>Ga0153999_1000453_pt1 | contig 18039 bp, 15 predicted proteins | sample TSNC083MetaG_FD_104675 | JGI IMG/M metagenome (GOLD analysis project Ga0153999, IMG submission 104675) | Attine ant fungus gardens microbial communities from North Carolina, USA - TSNC083 MetaG | ecosystem: Host-associated > Fungi > Mycelium > Unclassified | place: USA: North Carolina, Lumber... | reverse complement strand
GGATTTCGTAGCTTAACTCCCGGGCAAACAACAGGAGCGCATCCTGCAGATAGTCAAAATCGGTAATATCCTCCTGAAACGTATTTTCCCTGCCGATTGATTTCGGCTCAGCGCCTTCAGTTACTGTGCGCGGGTCGATGCCGTCGGCGGATTCCGTAATCTTAACACCCTGATTGCCGAACAGGTCTCTGACCATCTGCGGGTTATTATAAATGTCACGCACCGTATGAAAGCCTTCATTATGCAGGGCAGCAGCGGTTTTTTCCCCCACACCGGCCAGCACCCGGACATCCCGGTCGATAATCAGCCGCTTCAGCTCCCCGGCATCCGCGATTTCAAAAAAACCATCCGGCTTCAGCTCTTCACTGCCAAGTTTGGCACTCATCATACTGTAGCCGATACCGACCGAGCAGGTAAGCCCGGTTTCATCTTTCGTCCGGCGCTTAATCGCCAGACCAATCTTTCGTGCACCGCCGAACAGGTGAGCCGAGCCGGTTACATCCAGATAGCCCTCATCCAGAGATATGTACTCAATTAAATCGGTATAAGTCTCCCATATTTTGTGGATCTGATCCGAGGCTTCTTTGTATTTTTTAATATTTGGATGCATGTAGATCCCGTTCGGGCAGCGGCGGTAGGCCTCCTTAATACTCATAGCTGACCGCACCCCATATTGGCGTGCTTCATAACTGCAGGTGGAAACCACGCCCCGCTCATCGGGCAGGGCGCCAATGATCAGCGGCCTGCCTTCAAGCTCCGGGTTATCCCGAATTTCCACAGCAGCAAAGAATGCATCCATATCCACATGGATAAAAGTCCGATCCATAAAATCACCACACTCCTCATGATGCTTTCATCATAGCATACATTAAACAACCTGACAATATCGCGGGCCTGCCTCTTGACTGAATGCCGGAAAAAGAAGTAAAATAAATGGAAAACAGGGAAAGAGAGGGAACTATGAAGGAGCAGCAATTTCGTAATAAAGTAATCTGGTTTACCTTTGTCTTCAGCCTGTTTGTAATCTGGGTGCATTCTTATAATGCGGAGCTGTATTTGGGCAAGACGCCGCAGGCTGCCCGTCTTTATCAAATTGAGCACTGGATTGGCGAAGGGATCGGCCAGATTGCCGTGCCGGGGTTTTTTATGATCTCGGCTTTTTTATTTTATCGGGGCTTTTCCTGGAATAAACTGATAACCAAGTGGGATTTGCGGGTTCGCAGTGTACTCCTGCCTTTTATTTTGTGGAACTTTCTATATTATATAGGATATGTGATTGGCAGCCGGATTCCCTGGCTGACCGATGTGGTGGAAAAAGGAACCGTGCCGTTTAACTTGTCTGCGCTGGTAGATGCAGTTCTGCATTATACTTATAATTATGTTTTCTGGTATCTGTATCAGCTTATTTTATTGATTTTGCTGGCTCCGGTACTGTATCTGCTGCTGAACAAGTGGTGGGTGGGAATCGTTTTCCAGTTGTGTTTATGGGGGCTTATGCTGGCGCGAATAGATCTGGGGCAGTTAAACCTGGATGCGCTGATTTATTATTCTTTTGCGGCCTTTCTCGGGCTGCACGGCAGAAAAACCGTAGAGGCCGGCGGCAGCCGGATCAGACTGGCTACCGGAGTGTTATTGATCGTATTGGGCGGTGTGGTCTATTACATGGCGCTTGTTCTGGCAAGTCCGCCTTTATTGGTTCTGTGCCGGCTGCTTATGGTCACCGGATTATGGACCGCAGTGCCTGGTGAGCGGCTGCCGGAACCGAAGCAATGGATGACCTGCAATTTCTTTCTCTATGCTACCCATTTTGCCCTGGTGCGGCTTATTAACAAAATAGGAGCCAGAATTCTCCCGGCGCTTCTGCCTGTTCCGCTGCTGCTTTATTTGCTGCTCCCATTGATCGCATTGGCAGTCAGCTATCCGGTGGGAAAACTGCTGCGGTACCGGCTGCCACGGATCTGGAATTTATTAAACGGGGGTCGTTAGTCATTTTTGGAGAAAAATTGAAATCCAGTTCAGAATATCCAAAGAAAAGTCAGAATAGTGCATTGAATTTGTCGAAATTGATATTTATAATGGCAATATCAGGAAGTGCAGTGAAAACAATTAAAAGGAGAGGTGCATTATGAGAAAATTACTTGGAGTATCATTAGCAGCAGTGATGGCGTTGAGTCTGGCAGCATGCAGCAGCAAAGAAGCCGAGCCGGCTTCGGCCGCCGCCCCGGCAGCGGAATCGCAGACGGGTGACGCAGCAAAGAAAACCGGTAATGAGGAGCAGTCCGGCGGGGAAAAGGCACCAGAAGATTATTTGGGAACGGTAGTTGTCTATTCTCCGCATGACGCCGATCCGTTGAATGCCGGTGTGAATCTGTTTATGGAAAAATACCCGAATGTAAAAGTGGAAATCGTGGCAGCCGGAACCGGTGAGTTGTGCAACCGCATTGCCGCAGAGTCTGCCAACCCGATTGCGGATGTATTGTGGGGCGGCGGTGCCGACTCGCTGGCGGCATTTAAGGATTACTTTGAACCCTATGTATGCGCTAATGATGATGTCATAGATGCTGCATACAAAGATCCGGACGGCTTCTGGATTGGCGAAAGTCCGCTGCCGATGGTGATTTTCTACAATAAAGATCTGCTTGAAAAAGACGGTATGACGGTTCCGGAAACCTGGGAGGATCTTTTGGCTCCGGAATGGAAGGGTAAAATCGCTTATTGCCTGCCTTCAAAATCCGGATCTTCTTATACTCAGCTATGTACTATGATACTGGGACATGGCGGTAAAGAAGATGGCTGGGAATTTATTAAAGAGCTGTATATCAATCTGGACGGCAAGATCGTGGATTCTTCCGGCAAATGCCATAAGATGGTAGCAGACGGTGAGTTTTATGCCGGACTTACACTTGAAAAATCGGCGGTACAATATGCCGAAGATTCTTCCGTTGGTTTTGTTTATCCAAAAGACGGCACCTCTGCGGTTCCGGATGGAGTGGCGCTCATTAAAGGCTGTCCGAATGAAGAAAATGCCAAACTGTTTATTGATTTTGTTACCTCAAAGGAATGCCAGACCGAGCAGAGCCAGAATTGGGGACGCCGTCCGGTAAGAAGTGATATGGAAGTGGCAGAAGGCATGGCGAAATTAAGTGACCTTGTGCTGGTTGACTATGACTTTGACTGGGCCGCTAACAGCAAAGAAGAAATAATTGACAGATTTAATGATATTATGGTTGATAATTAATCTGCAGGCGGTTGTACGAAAACATTAGAAGCAATAACATCTGCAGGGACAGGAGCCAAAGAACGGCTGCTGTCCCTGATAAAAAGACGAAGGGGGTAGCGGCATGAGCCATGCAGTAGTTGTGAAAGGGGCAGTAAAAAAATTCGGGAATTTTGTTGCATTAAACGGCGTAAATCTGGAGATTAAGCCGGGCGAATTTTTCACCCTGTTAGGACCGTCCGGATGTGGAAAAACTACGCTGCTGCGGATGATTGCAGGATTTAATGAGGTGGACGGCGGTGAAATTTATTTCGATGAAACCCTTATTAACCATGTTGAGGCCCACAAGCGTGACATCGGTATGGTATTCCAAAATTATGCCATATTTCCGCATCTGACGGTGGCAGAGAATGTTGCCTACGGCCTGAAAGCGAAAAAGGAGCCGAAACATGAAATAGAAAAACGGGTGGACGAAGCCCTTGAACTGGTTCAGATTAAACAGCTAAAGAACCGCCGGCCGAATCAGCTTTCCGGGGGGCAGCAGCAGCGGGTGGCACTGGCGCGGGCATTTGTGATTGAACCCAGTGTTCTATTGATGGATGAGCCGCTGTCTAACTTGGATGCCAAGCTGCGGGTGCAGATGAGAACGATCATTAAGAAGCTCCAGCGGCGGCTGGGAATCACGACGATCTATGTAACCCATGACCAGGAAGAAGCACTTGCCATTTCCGACCGGATTGCGGTGATGAAGGAAGGCAATATTATGCAGGTGGGAAGTCCGGATCATATTTATAAAAAACCGGAAAACACGTTTGTGGCCGGATTTATCGGTGTTTCCAACTTTATTGAATGCGTAGTGCGGGGCGCCGACCCGGATCAGGCTGAGTTGGAAATTAAAGGCGGAGAGATCTTAAAAACCAAACTCCGTGTTCCTTATACCGGAAACGGTGTGATATCGGCAAGACCGGAGCAGCTTTTTTTCGATGAAAGTCAGGGGATTCCCGGAACCATTACGCTCTCCACGTTCCTGGGCGACTTTATTGAATATGAGATTGAGCTGGCTGACGGCCGGATCCTGCAGTTGAATGAATATACCAAGGATACCCATGCCGTCCGTCCGGATGGGCAAACGGTAAAGGTGAAATTTGACACCGGGGCGGTCAGTGTGTATCATGCGGATACCATGGAGGTGATTTCATGCTGAATAAAAGGAAGCTGGACTTCTGGTTCTGGATCAAGGCGCTGGTGATCTGCTTTATGCTGGTGTTTCTGATTTACCCATTTTGTACGCTGATTACCCGAAGCTTCTTCCAGGCCAAGGTGCCGGGCTTTACGCTGGCAAATTACGTTCGTTTTTTCACCAAGAAATATTATTACTCTGCTTTGGGGCGAAGCCTACAGGTTTCCATTATTACCACCTGTACGACGATGATCGTTGGTGTTCCGATGGCCTACATACTGACCCGCTATAACGTTTGGGGCAAGAAGCTAATTCATATTTTTATTATCATGAGTCTGATGAGTCCACCGTTTATCGGCGCATACAGCTGGATCACCTTATTTGGCCGGGCCGGTCTGGTAACAAAATATTTTGAGAATAACTTAGGGATCCTGCTGCCCAGTATTTATGGAAAACTGGGTATTATTCTGGTATTTACCTTCAAGTTATTTCCTTATGTATACCTGTATACCTCGGGGGCGATGGGAAGCATTGATACCAGTCTGGAAGAGGCGGCTGAAAACCTTGGCAGTAATAGGCGGCGGCGTTTGTTTACGGTAACAATTCCGGTAATCATACCATCAATCCTGGCCGGTGCCGTTATGGTGTTCATGACCAGCCTGGCCGATTTCGGTACGCCGATGCTGATCGGTGAAGGCTATATGGTTCTGCCGGTACTGGTATATAATGAATACATGAGTGAGATCGGCGGGAATGCCCATCTTGCCAGTGCGCTGTCGGTGATTGTCGTGCTCTGTTCCATGATGGTACTGTTGGTGCAGAAATACTATGTATCGCGGAAAAACTATGTTATGACGGCGATGCGCCCGCCGCAGGAAATACAATTAAGAGGCTGGAAGCGGATTATTACAAGCCTGCCGGTATATCTGGTTACGCTGATCGGTATTCTGCCGCAGATTGTAGTGGTGGTCAGCAGCTTTGTAAAATGTGATTTTACCGGCTTCCAGAAAGGCTTCAGCCTGGACAGCTACCGGACGATTTTTAACCGTCTGGCGACCAACATCCGCAATACCTTTACGTTTTCTTCCGTTGCTATTGTTTTTATCGTAATCATCGGAATGCTGATTTCTTATATCGTAGTCAGGCATAAGGGCTGGTTTGCCCAGGTTATGGATCTGCTGATTATGTTCCCATTTGTTATTCCGGGGGCAGTGCTTGGCATCAGCTTAATCGTGGCATTTAATAAAAAACCGTTAATCCTGACCGGGACTGCTTTTATTATGATTATTGCGTTTATTGTCAGAAAGCTTCCTTATACGGTTCGCTCGGGCAGTGCGTTTTTGCATCAGATGGATCCCAGTGTCGAAGAAGCCTCTATCAATCTTGGAGTATCACCGATGAAAACATTCTTTAAAGTGACTGCGCGGCTGATGGCTCCGGGCATTTTGTCGGGAGCAATACTAAGCTGGATTACCTGTATTAATGAACTTTCTTCGAGTGTCATGCTTTATAGCGGAAAAACCAGTACCATATCGGTGGCGATTTATACCGAGGTAGTACGAAACAGCTACGGTACGGCGGCAGCACTGGCTTCGATTCTTACCGTCAGTACGGTAATATCGCTGCTTGTTTTCCTGAAAGTCAGCAAGGGAAAAGTGTCGGTTGTATAAAAATGGAATGGGGGAGTACCTATGATAAAGTTTGGAACGGGTGGCTGGAGAGCGATTATCGGGGAGGAATTTACAAAAGAAAATATTCAGAAGCTGGCGCTGGCTCTTTGTCTGAAGATGAAGGCCGAGGGTGTGGCCGGGGAAGGGATTGTGGCCGGCTATGACCGGCGCTTCCTGTCCAAGGAAACAGTTGTCTGGGCATGTGAAATTTTCACCAAAGAGGGCATCCGGGTACGGTTCATTGACCGCAGCTCACCAACACCGCTGATTATGTATTATGTTATGGAACATCGGCTGCATTACGGCTTTATGGTTACGGCCAGCCATAACCCCGCCATCTATAACGGCATCAAGGTCTTTACCGATGGCGGACGTGATGCGGATGAAGAGCAGACCGCGGATATCGAACGGTATCTGGAGGTGGCCAAACAGCAATATGTTTGTGATGATAGGGAAACCGGAAAAATGCCCACCGCCTTTTATCTGGAATCCGTGAAAAACAAAATGGTGGAGGAAATTCATCCGCTGAATGAATACCTTGATCATATCCTTGCTAAAATTAACATTGAGGAAATCAAAAAGCGCGATCTGCGGGTGGCGATTGATCCGATGTACGGGGTCAGCCTGACCGCCCTGAATACGATTTTGTCACACGCCCGCTGTACGATTGAAACCATCAATTCGCAGCACGACACGTTGTTTGGCGGGAAAATGCCGGCACCAACCGTGGATACCATGCGAAATCTGCAGAACTATGTGCTGGACCGGTTCTGTGATATTGGTATTGCTACGGACGGGGATGCCGACCGTCTGGGTGTAATTGATGATAAGGGGCATTTTCTTCATCCAAATGAGATTTTAGTAATCCTGTATTATTATCTGCTTAAGTACAAAGGAATGAAAGGTCCGGTGGTGCGCAATATTTCAACAACCCATATGCTTGATAAAGTGGCCGCAGGTTTTGGACAGAAATGCTATGAGGTGCCGGTCGGCTTCAAATATATCTCGGCTAAAATGCAGGAAACCGGCGCGGTGATTGGCGGTGAATCTTCCGGGGGACTTACCGTCAGGGGTCATATTAACGGCAAAGACGGAATCTATGCGGCGGCTTTGCTGGTTGAAATGATCGCAGTATCAGGAAAGCAGCTGTCGGAAATTACTGCCGAGATCAGCCGGGAATATGGAACTATTCATATGAAAGAGCGGGCTTACCGATTTACTGCTGAAAAAAAAGCGGCAATCCTGAAATTGCTGATGGAAGAACGGAGGCTGCCGGAATTTCCGTTTCCTAAAGCCCGGGTCAGCTATCTGGACGGCTGTAAGGTATATTTAGAAAACGGCGGCTGGATCAGCGCCAGATTCTCCGGTACGGAGCCGCTTTTGCGGATTTTCTGTGAGATGGAAAATGAAGAGGATGCGCGTCGGATGTGCCGGGTAATGGCGGAGTTTCTGGGGATATAAGTTAAGAGAGCGTGATATATGTGGAAAAAATAACAATAAAACCTCACCATCTGCTGGATGTTTATAAACTGCACGGAGCCGGTATCACTCATTTTGTTCCGGATGAAGCCTATGGACATGACTTTTTTCGGATCGGTAATCTGATTCTTAATCATCGGGTGGGGTGCATCGTTTTTACCGTTGATGCGGATTTGATCTGTGTTCCCTGCCGGTTCTGCAAAGGCGGTATCTGTGCCGACACCTTTCTGCACAACGGTAAAGAAACGATAAAAGAAAGCTATAACAAAAGCCTTGACAAAGCGATCCTGAAAATCCTGGGGCTCAGGGAAAATACTGAATATGATTATAAAGAGACTTTAAGGCTACTGGAAATTCATGTTTCAGAGCAGTTTATAGCGCAGGTATGGAATAAGAATTCCCGGCCGGACAATCAGATGCGGTATCACAACACAAACGCCGGCATTCATAATCTGCGGCGGCCGGGAGCACCGCAGAATCATCAGCACCGTTCCTGATACTCAGATGGGGATATTCCCGTAATTTTTTTAAACTGTGCGCTGAAATAAGCGGTATCGGAATATCCCACCTGATACGCTACCTCATAAACCTTCAGACGGTGGTCTTTAAGCAGCTTTATAGCCAGCTTGGTGCGGTAATAGATCAGGTAATTGGTAAAAGTGTAATCCGTTTCTTTTTTAAATATCCGGCTTAAATACCCTTCACTGATTCCCAGCACCCCGGCCACCGTACTGATGTTAATATCCTCACTGTAGTGATGATGGATGAAATGCAGGGCATCCTTCACATATTTACTGAACGGTTGGTTATTCGTATCGGGCCAAAGCGATGTGTCCGGGCCGGCAGAGACACCGCCGGCAGGATCGGCAAGCAAGTCCAATATATGGCGGACGGCAGCTTCCAGCTCGCCGTCCTTTAAAGGCTTAAGCAGATAGTCGCTGACACTCAGCCGCAGGGCACTCTGGGCATATTTAAAATCACTGTAGGCGGTTAAAATAATAAAACGGGAGCGGCATCCCGCAGTTCTTAATCTGCTGATCATTTCCACCCCATCCATCCGGGGCATTTTTACATCGGTAATAATAATATCCGGCACCAGACGGAGGGCGAGCTTAAGGCCGTCCTCGCCGTTAGCGGCCTCGCCGACGATGGCACAATCCATAGCTTCCCAGTTGATGGTCAGCACGATGCCCCGGCGGACGGTGGTTTCATCCTCGATGACAATGATTCGGTACATAATCTATCTCCTTTCAACCGGCAGAGAAATAGTTACGGTGGTTCCGCCCTCGGGGTTTAACCAGGCGGACAGTCCATATTCCGGTCCATAGTAAAGCTTTAATATCTGAATAATGTTATAGAGTCCTAAATGACCGTCCCGCTTTGGCGGATGGGGGCTGCTGACCCATGCAAGCATTTCTTCATTCATGCCGCCGCCGTCATCGGTTACGGAAATATCAAGCCTTGTCCTTTCATCATCACCGCTGTGGTTTTCTGAGCGGGCATAAATACAGATATACCCGTGTGTGCAGCCCTCCAGGCCGTGAAGAATGGCGTTTTCTACCAGTGGCTGCAGAATCATCTTGGGGATCAGGCAATTCTCCAACTGCCAGGGAATTTCAGCTTCATATAAGAACTGCCCGGCAAACCGTATTTTCTGAATCTTTATATAGCATTCAATGATAAGCAATTCCTGATTCAGGGTAGTAAACGGTTCGGAGGAAATGCTGTAGCGGAGAATCTCGGCCAGGTTTTCTGCCAGAATGGGAATCTCAGGGTCGTGGTTGATTTTGGCTCCCCATTTGATCGTATCCAGTGTATTGTAAAGGAAATGTGGATTCAACTGGGTCTGGTACAGCTTCAGGGACGTATCATTAAGATCCTTCTGCTTTTTAACAACGATTTCAAGGTGCTCACTCAATTCCCTGGTCATCCGGTTGAAGCTTTCGCTAAGGCGGCCTAATTCATCTTTCCGGTTGGTATAAATGCGGATTGACAAATCGCCGCCCCGAATTTTCTGCATCGCCTGATCCAGCTGTCTGACCGGCTGTGAAATACTGCGGCTTAAAGCCAGCGATATCATCAGGCAGAGCCATAGGACAAGCAGGGCAATGATAAGGCTTATAGTATTCATTGAATCTATGGCCGGTGAACTGATCGGGGCTCTTTTTTGCAGCAGGATGGTATAGTTGTAATCAGGATTTTTGCTGGTGCGGATAAGAGAACTTCCGGTCCGGAGCTCCGGAAACGAAAGGATTTCCGACCTGCCAAATTCCGGTTGGGAACAGTAAATCAAGGCACCGGACTGATCCAGCAGCATGATAACGTCCTGGCCGGTATAATAGCTGCCAAACAGGATATTAAAGCTTTCCCAGGTAAAGTCTATGACCAGATAACCGCTGCGGGCGCCGGCCGGATTTTCCAGCGGAAACGCCGCCTGGAACAGAATTTCCGGCTCCGTATTCAGATAGGGATCGGTACGGTAGTAAACCAATCCGCCGCGCTGCGAAGCTTTCCGCAGCAGCCCCCAATGTGCCGGAAGGCTTTCGGCAGGATTGCTGCTGTCGGTGCTAAACCGCAGCAATCCACCGGCATCATAGATACTGTACCGGGCATAACTGTAGGATTCCTGAACCGTCTGATAAAGGAAAAGGTAAAGGTCTTTCTGAGTGTTAACGTTGGAATTGTCAATCATTACCCGGTAAACATTATGGTTACCGGAAAACTTATGGGATATTATTTCGCAGGACAGCAATAACTGGCTCAGGCGCTGCTGCAGATCATCCAGCTGGACCTCAATCTCTTTTTCGGACTGATGTCTGAGTGAAGCATCGAAAATACGAACCATAAAAATCCCGGAAAATAAAATTGGTATCAGTGCGACCAGCAGACAGCCGAAGAAAATCCGGAATTTAAAAGGTAGATTTTGAATAAATACTTTCATGCCCTCACCGCCTTTCATCCTCGCGCCTATGCTCTTCAGATATCTGGCGCCACCCGGTCAAAGCTGCCGTTTTATATTTGGTTTGTGCCGGTAAAAGCGTGCCCTCCGGCAGCCGGATGATGGGCTTTAACCCCGGCAAAGGTGCAACATCTCCACGTACGGAGCGGCGGTTTAAGCGGTCGACGAGAATATGCTGCACGTCGCTGCTGACCGTAAAATCAACAAAATCACGGGCTGCCTCCGGATTTCGGCAGCCCAAAACAACTGCCGAGCCATCCAGGCAGATGCAGCTTGCGCCGGCGGGGAAAATATAATCCACATCAGCACCATCCCGGCGCAGTTGTTCGGCGGTTTCCGCCGGCGTCACACCGACGGAGCAGCGCCCGTCAGTGACGGCCTGTGTGACTGCGGACAGTGAATGAAAGGTCTGGTAATCCAGGTTGGCAGCAAAATCAGCCAGGTATTTTGACGGCTGGGTTGTGCTGTACATGGCTGCGGACAGAGCAGTCAGATAGATATCGGACATTTCCGGGTTCATGAAGGCGATGCGGCTTTTAAAGCGGGGCTCAAGCAGACTGCTCCAGTCAGTCGGAAGCTCGCGGTAGGTGACAACCCTGGTGTTGTAGAGGATAACCAGCGATGTCACAGAAAAAGGTGTCCAGCGGGAGGCGGCGGAGGTGAAACCGGCCGTCAGGTTAGCAGCAGACCGGCTGGTATGAGGCTCCCAGAAGTCCTGGTAGCATTCCAGGACAGCGGCATCGGTCCCAAAGACAACGTCACAATATTCATCGAGAGTGTTTTCCCTGATCTGGTGCTGCAATTCCTGGAAGGTACCGATTGTTACCTGGATATTCAATCCGGAGCGCTCCTGGTATTCTTTTATTATCGGCGCATAGACCGTCTCCTCCTGACTGGTAAAAATGACCAGATCCGGGACGTCAGGAAGCGCCGGTTCAGACTGCCTACGGCAGCCGGCAAACAGTAAAAGGCCGGCCAGCAGGAAAAAAACAGGTGGTTTTATCCGATTGGAGGGCATAGCAGATCCTTTCCTTTGGCAAAAATTATCCATGTTTCATGGGGCAAAATGATATAAATATAATACCACAAAATGACAAAAACCAAAAGCATTCCCGGAATGTCTTGAAAGGGGTGTTGCTTCTGTGGTAAAATGCTTAGCTAGAACGTAGTGTTTGCAAAATCATTCCCGGGAAGGGGCTTTTATGAATCAAAGAAAAGAAAGCAGCAGGACGGTTTCCTATCAGTTGATCCGTTCAGACAGAACAACGATTACCATTCAGATTGAGGAGGACGGTGCTGTTGTTGTCCGGGCACCGCTTTTCTGCAGCCGGTCGGCAGCCGATGAATTTGTCCGGGTTAAGCATGACTGGATTCAAAAGCATTTAAACCGGATTTTCTGCAGCCGGGATGTGCAGGAAGAAAAAATCCGCAGCGGCGAAATCCGGCCCCTGCCGCAGACCGGGGAAGAAATACTGGCGTGCCGCCGTCAGGCTGCTGCCGTATTTGCCGGAAAAGCTGCGTATTATTCCGGCCTGATGCAGGTCGGGTATCAAAAAATCACAATCCGGGAGCAAAAGACCAGATGGGGCAGCTGCAGCAGCAAAGGCAATCTGAATTTTAACTGGCGCCTGGTGCTGGCACCGGAGGGGGTGCTTAACTATGTCGTGGTCCATGAACTGGCACACCGCCGGGAAATGAACCATTCGCCCCGTTTTTGGCAGATTGTGGCGGACATTATGCCGGACTACCGGCAATACCGCGAATGGCTGCGTCTTTTCGGGGAGTGTCTTTATTGATAAAAAAGAAAGCGGCAGGATCTTTGCGCCGCTTGTGAAATATGCTACAATGAGAAGCAGTATGGAGGAAAGTGCAATGATAAAACATATTGTGTTTGATATGGGAAAAGTGTTAGTGGATTATAATGCCATGTATGCCTGTGAACGGCTGGTGGAAGACCCGGCTGACCGGGATCAGGTATGTACGGCAGTATTTGTGTCACCGGAATGGATTCTGCTTGATATGGGTGTCATCCCGGAGGAACAGGCACTGAAACAGATGTGTGAAAGGCTGCCAAAGCGGCTGCATGAGGCCGCCGGAAAATGTATGGAACAGTGGCACCGGTACTGTATGCAGCCGCGTGAGGCGATGGCCGGATTAGTCCGGGAACTGAAAAAAAAGGGTTATGGAATTTACCTTTTATCCAATGCCTCCAACCGTCTGCCGGATATGTATAAAGATGTGATCCCGGCGGTGGAGTGTTTTGACGGTGTGATGTTTTCGGCAGTTGAAAAATACATAAAACCGCAGAAAAAAATTTATGAATGTTTTTTTGACCGGTTTGGATTAAAACCGGAAGAATGTTATTTTATTGATGATCTGGCGCTGAATATTGACGGAGCCAAAGCCTGCGGAATGGATGGTTATTGTTTTGCAGACGGTGATATCGGGCGGCTTAAAGAAAAATTAAACGAGTTAAATCAATAAGGAGCTTTGATATGGCAGAACAGAAAGATATCCAGATAAGCCGGGAACTGCTGGCCTTTTTAGACTCAAGCCCTACCAGCTTTCATGCCGTTGCCAATATGGCCGGCGAATTGTCGGCCGCCGGCTTTGAACGGCTTTTAGAAGGCCGCAGCTGGACTTTAAGAGCCGGCGGCAGCTACTATGTAACCCGCAACGGTTCGGCACTGATTGCGTTTAGAATTCCCCGGATCGATTTTACCGGATTTCAGATTATGGCCAGCCACAGTGATTCCCCGGCCTTTAAGATTAAAACCAATGCTGAGATGGAGACCGACCAAAAATTTGTGCACCATGGCTGGACCGGCCGCTGTCGGTAGCCGGAAGAGTGGTTGTGCGTACTGCGGCGGGGATGGAAACCAGACTTTTGTGTATCGGCCGTGACCTGCTGATGATTCCGAACCTGGCGATCCATATGAACCGGAATGCCAATGACGGCTATACCTTCAATGCCCAAAAGGACATGCTGCCGCTTTTGGGGGATATGGCGGCCAAGGACGGCTTCCTGAAGCTGATTGCCGAGACGGCCGGTGTCTCCCCGCGTGATATTCTGGATGCGGATCTGTTCTTATATAACCGCATGAAAGGAACGCTGTATGGCCTTAATCAGGAATTTGTAGCGGCTCCCCGGCTGGATGACCTGCAATGTGCATTTGCTTCTCTGAAAGGTTTTCTGGCGGCAAATCCGCACAACAGCGTGGCCGTCCACTGCGTTCTGGACAACGAGGAGGTGGGCAGCCAAACCAAACAGGGGGCGGCTTCCACCTTTTTAAAGGATACGCTGTGCCGGATCGTCTGCAGCCTTGGTTATAATGAAACCGCATACCGGATGGCACTGGCCTCCAGCTTTATGGTATCGGCGGATAATGCCCACAGCGTCCATCCCAACCAGGCGGATAAGGCCGACCCGACGAACCGCCCCTATCTGAATGATGGCATTGTAATTAAGTACAGTGCCAATCAGAAATATACCACCGATGCCGTCTCAGGAGCAATGTTTCGGGCAATTTGTGATAAAGCCGGCGTTCCGTACCAGACCTTTACCAACCGCTCGGATATGCTGGGGGGATCGACACTGGGCAATATTTCAAACACGCAGGTAGCACTTAATACGGTAGATATCGGCCTGCCCCAGCTGGCGATGCATTCCTCTTATGAAACGGCCGGAACTAAGGATACGGGCTATCTGATTGAAGCGGCGCGGGTATTATTTTCTTCCAGTTTCAAGGAAGATGATAACGGAAATTATCAGTTACTGTTTTCTTATTAGCAGAAGGTGGGTATACTGTCGTCATATGGCTGCCGGTAAACGGCAGCAGAAAAAATAAGGGAGATCAGTTATTATGAATAAGATAAGAACAAGGTATGCACCAAGTCCGACCGGACGTATGCATGTCGGAAATTTAAGAACTGCTTTATATGCCTATCTGATTGCCAAGCATGAGGGCGGAGACTTCCTGCTCCGGATTGAAGATACGGACCAGGAGCGCTATGTGGAGGGGGCAACGGAAATCATTTACCGGACGCTTGAAAAAACCGGACTGATCCACGACGAAGGTCCCGACAAGGGCGGCGGTGTCGGCCCATATGTGCAGAGTGAACGCCAGGCCGCCGGTATCTATCGGGAATATGCCGGGAAGCTGATTAAAAAGGGCGAAGCCTATTACTGCTTCTGTACCCAGGAACGCTTAAATTCCCTAAAGCAGAATGTGGACGGTCAGGAAATCATGACCTATGACAAGCATTGCCTGCATTTGCCGCCGGAAGAAATAAAAGCAAATCTGGAAGCGGGTGTGCCGTATGTAATCAGGCAGAACAACCCGACGGCGGGAACCACCACCTTCCATGACGAAATATATGGTGATATCAGCGTTGACAACAGCGAGCTGGATGATATGGTACTGATGAAATCCGACGGCTATCCCACCTACAACTTTGCCAACGTAGTGGACGATCATCTGATGGGCATTACCCATGTGGTCAGGGGCAACGAATACCTGTCATCCTCACCGAAGTATAACCGCCTGTACGAGGCGTTTGGCTGGGAGGTGCCGATCTATGTACACTGTCCGTTGATTACGAACGAAGAACATAAAAAACTAAGCAAACGCAGCGGCCATGCTTCCTATGAGGATTTAATCGAACAGGGCTTTTTATCGGAGGCCGTTGTGAACTATGTAGCGCTTTTGGGCTGGTCACCGGAGGACAACCGGGAAATATTCTCCCTTAAAGAGCTGACGGCGGCATTTGATTACCACAATCTAAGCAAGTCGCCGGCCGTCTTTGACGTGGCAAAGTTGAAATGGATGAACGGCGAATACTTAAAGGCCATGGATTTTGATCAATTCTATGAAATAGCAGGGGACTATATCCGGCAGGTAATTAAAAAAGATCTGGATCTGAAAAAGATTGCCGCGATGGTTAAAACCCGGATTGAAATTTTCCCGGATATTGCCGGCCACATTGATTTCTTTGAAGAAATGCCGGAATACGACACGGCAATGTATGTTCATAAAAAGATGAAAAGTACGGAACAATCTTCGCTTGAAATATTACAGGCGGTGCTGCCGCTGCTAAAAGCGCAGCAGGATTATTACAATGATGCGCTCTATACGCTGCTGTCCGGATATGTGAAAGAAAAGGGATTAAAGACCGGGCTTGTGATGTGGCCGATCCGGACTGCCGTATCGGGCAAACAGATGACACCGGCCGGAGCTACGGAAATTATGGAAGTGCTGGGGAAGGAAGAGTCTTTAAGGCGGATTGAAAAAGGCATTGAGCTGTTAAGCAGACAGGAGGAGTGATAGATGGCATATTGGTTAAAGACCGTAACAATAAGGACAAATAATAAAACAGAAGGAATGAAGAAAATTGATGCGGTGTGGAGTGATATCACCACGGGGAGAATTCCGCTGCTGTTCGACAGTGAACACAACCTTTTGCCGGGAATTTCCCCCGTTTCCCAATACAGCAATTATGAAAGCGATGAAAACGGTGATTATGATCTTTGCATCACCGGGGTAACTGCAGATTTTTTTGGGGAGATGGATCAGGCGGTAAGTGCCGGCCGTTATAAAAAATACGAGGAAGCCGGTGATGATTTGGGTTTGTGTGCGAAACGGGCATGGGAACGGGTATGGGATGAACAGAAGACCGGGGCAGTACGGCGCACTTATTCTGCGGATTATGAAAGCACCGTGCCTGCCGCGTACACCAAGGACGGAAAAGCCCATTGTTACCTGTATATCGCCATCCAATAGCCGAGGTTTTGAATAATGTCATTTCATGAGACTCAACTACAGGCAATCCGGCACCGTAACGGGCCGATGATGGTTCTGGCCGGGCCAGGTTCCGGTAAAACGACAGTGATTACCCACCGGGTAAAATATCTGATTGAGCAGTATCACGAGGAGCCGGGCAATATTCTGGTGATTACCTTTACCCGCGCTGCGGCAGAGGAAATGCAGCAGCGTTTCCGGACTTTGATGGAAGAACGCTGGCTGCCGGTCAGCTTTGGAACCTTTCACGCCATTTTTTTCGGAATTTTAAAATATGCTTACCGCTATGATGCTTCAAATATTATCCGCGAAGACCAGCGGGTGCAGTTTATCCGGGAATTGCTGGAGCGATACGAGGTTGAGGCAGAGGATGAAGCAGAATTTATCTCCTCCCTGCTGGCAGAAATCAGTATGGTCAAGGGGGATATGATTCAGCTTGAGCATTATTATGCAAAAAGCTGTTCGGAAGAAATATTTAAGAAAATTTACCATGGCTATGAAGAAAAGCTGGCGCGTCAGAACCTGCTGGATTTTGATGATATGCTTGTACAGTGCTATGAACTGTTCTGCCAGCGCAAAGACATCCTGTCGGCATGGCAGAAAAAGTACCGTTATATCCTGGTAGATGAATTTCAGGATATTAACCGGATTCAATATGAGATTACCAAAATGCTGGCGGCACCCGAGGATAATCTTTTTATTGTTGGGGACGATGACCAGTCCATCTATCGTTTCCGCGGTGCCAAGCCGGAGATCATGCTGGGCTTTAAAAAAGATTATCCCCAGTCTGCGCAGACTCTTTTGGGGATTAACTACCGCTCCACCAGCACCCTTGTGGATACTGCCGGCCGTCTGATTGCTAATAACAAAACCCGGTTTCCCAAAGATATTTTTGCCAGGCGGGGCGCCGGCCGGCCGGTTGCCACGGAATGCTGGCCGGATGCCCGGGAAGAAACAAAGGGCATTGTTCACGAAATCCAGGATTATGTAAAGATGGGATACCGGTTGTCGGATATCGCCGTGCTGTACCGCACCAACATGGAGCCGCGGCTTTTATTGGAGCGTTTGATGGAATACAACATCCCTTTTCGGATGCGTGATGCCGTGCCTAACCTGTATGGACACTGGATTGCCCGGGATATTCTGGCATATTTAAGGATTGCCCGGGCGGGAGCGGTGCGGGCTGACGTCCTCCGGATCATCAACCGCCCGAAGCGTTTCATCAGCCGGGAGGCGTTAGAGGGTCGGACAATATCCTGGGAAGCGCTTAAATCCTGGTATCAGGATAAAGACTGGATGGTGGAGCGGATTGAAAAGCTGGAATTTGACCTGCGCATGATCGGCCGCATGGCACCGGCGGCGGCTGTTAATTATATCCGCAAAGCAGTCGGTTACGACGAGTATTTAAACGAATATGCCCAGTTCCGGCGGATGAACTATGCCGAACTGCTGGAGACGGCCGATCAGCTGCAGGAAAGTGCATCTGGCTACGGAACCTGTGAAGCATGGTATGCCCATATGGAAAGCTATGGTGAGCAGCTGAAACAGCAGCTATATAATAAGGAAAAAAATACCGACAGCGTATCCCTGATGACCATGCACAGTGCCAAAGGACTGGAGTTTCCGGTGGTGTATATCCTGGATGCTAATGAGCGTATCACGCCTCATCATAAGTCGGTACTGGATGCCGACATTGAAGAGGAACGGCGGATGTTTTATGTGGCCATGACCCGGGC
>Ga0153999_1000452_pt1 | contig 18064 bp, 16 predicted proteins | sample TSNC083MetaG_FD_104675 | JGI IMG/M metagenome (GOLD analysis project Ga0153999, IMG submission 104675) | Attine ant fungus gardens microbial communities from North Carolina, USA - TSNC083 MetaG | ecosystem: Host-associated > Fungi > Mycelium > Unclassified | place: USA: North Carolina, Lumber... | reverse complement strand
ATTAGAGTTATCTTGAAAACAATAATATTCCATTTATTATCATTTTTCAAAATGTAGCTTAGATTTTTATGTGTTATTTTTGCCACCAATGAGTTAAAAATGGGGACAAACGAAATTATTCAAAATTTGGTTGTATTGACATGTATGGAAATATAATGTAGAATGTAAAAATTGATGTTTCGTAATAATAATCGATCTTTGCCACGGAGGATAAGTATGAAGAGAACAAAAATCATTTGTACAATGGGACCCAATACCAATAATCGCGAATTGTTAAAAAATTTAGCGGAAAACGGGATGGACATTGCCCGATTTAATTTTTCCCACGGTGATCACGAAGAACAACTGGGGAGAATTAATCTATTAAAAAGTATTTCAAAGGAATTAGGATTACCAATTGCCATGCTGCTTGATACAAAAGGGCCGGAAATCCGTACCGGTCTTCTAAAAGAGGGTCAAAAAGTCATCTTGAACGAAGGAGATATCTTTACATTAACAACAAAAGAGGTAGTCGGAGATTCCTCAATTATATATGTAAGTTATGAAGGGCTGGTGAAGGATGTAAGCCCCGGAAATCATATCTTAATTGATGATGGCCTTATTGGGTTGGAAGTTCTTTCTTTAGATGGCAGTGATATAAAGTGCCAAGTCATTAACGGTGGCGAGCTTGGTGAGAAAAAAGGCGTTAATGTTCCTGGTGTTAGTATCAAACTTCCTGCACTAACCGAAAAAGACAAGAATGATATTATTTTTGGTATTGAACAGGGTATGGACTTTATTGCCGCCTCCTTTGTGAGAAACGCCGAAAGCATCAAAAAAATTAAAGCTATTTTACAGGAGTACCATGGGGAACATATTTGCGTTATTGCTAAAATAGAGAACGCCGAAGGTATTGACCATCTGGATGAGATCCTTCATTATTCCGACGGTATTATGGTTGCCCGCGGTGACTTAGGTGTTGAAATACCGCCACAGGATGTACCCTACATTCAAAAAATGATTATTAAAAAATGTAATGATAACTATAAACCGGTTATTACGGCAACCCAAATGCTGGATTCGATGATGCGTAATCCAAGACCAACCAGGGCTGAAGCCGGTGATGTGGCCAATGCGATCTATGACGGCACAGATGCTATTATGCTTTCCGGTGAAACCGCGATGGGTAAATATCCGCTAGAGGCAGTCAAAATGATGGTTGAAATAGCAGAATCCACAGAAAATCATCTGAACTATGCCGGACAATTGGAAAATAAGAAAATGCATCGAAAAAGTAATGTATCAAGCGCAGTAGGATTAGCATCGGTGACCACAGCAATTAATGTGGGCGCCCGTTGTATTGTTATCCCGACAGTTACCGGTCAGACCGCCAGGCTGATATCGAATTTCCGACCCGCGCAACCGATTTATGCCATTTCACCCAATGAAAAAACTTTGAAAAAGATGCAGATTTATTGGGGCGTAAAACCGCTTAAAGGAATTGAAGAAGATACGACGGAGCATATTATTAACCGCTCTATGAAAACGATACAAAGTAATCATTTGATCGAAACAGGAGAGCTTGCTGTTTTTACAGCCGGCGATCCGGCAACGAATATTGTCACCGGTGAGGGTGCCATGACAAATATGATGCATGTTGTGGAAGCAAAACCAAATTAGTGACTACATTTAGCATAAACGACCTTTGTTTTTTATACATTAGAATAAATAGGTTATTAGGAAACTGCCATGTTGAAGTTAAGCAAGAAAGTTTTAGCCGCATTTATTCTAATGTTTTTTTTATTGGAAATTTTTATCAAAAATACATATGAAACAAAAGGGGAATCGATAGAAACCATTCAAATGAGCTTTCAGAGTGATACGGATGCTTTAGAGAACCTAAGTCTGAATGCCGGATATGCCGCCTTAATGGATGGATCGACAGGGCGAATACTATATGGAAAGAGTGAAAATGAACCTGTTGCGATGGCAAGTACTACAAAAATCATGACATTAGTGATTGCTTTGGAATACGGTAATTTAGATGATGTTGTCACAGTTTCAAAATATGCCCAGACAATGCCGGATGTGCAATTGAATATTGCACAGGGAGAACAATATCTTTTGAAAGACCTATTATATTCTCTAATGCTTGAGTCCCATAACGATACAGCCGTAGCTATTGCCGAACATATCGGCGGGAGTGTGGAAGGGTTTGCCGAACTCATGAACCAAAAAGCCGAAGCCTTAGGCTGCGTTCAAACAAACTTTGTCACCCCTAATGGATTAGATGCCTCTGAACACTATACAACTGCAGCAGAGTTGGCACTTATCACCAGGTACGCACTGCAAAATGAAAAGTTTATAGAGATCACCAATACAAAATCCTGGTCTTTTAACGAAATAACAACAGGAAGAAGTTTTACAGTCAATAACAAGAATACTTTTTTGACGATGATGGATGGTGCTATCGGTGTTAAGACCGGTTTTACCAATGGTGCCGGTTATTGTTTTGTGGGAGCTGTTGAAAGAAATGGACAGCAGTTCATATCAGTTGTATTGGCCTGTGGCTGGCCTCCCAACAAAACTTATAAATGGTCTGATACAAAACTATTGATGGATTATGGTTTGAGTCATTTTGTTAAAAAGACAATAGTCACCAGTGATTATTATTTTGGAACTATCAATGTCTTAGATGGTATTAAAGGGGAAATTCCTATTTATTACGATAAAGAGTTGACACTGCTTATTGGTGAATATGAAGAGGTCAATGTTAAATATACTTATATGACTTCTGTTGAAGCACCTGTAAGCTACAATCAAACTGTTGGCTACGGGTATGTGTACATTGGTGATACAATTTATGATGTTTTTCCAATTAAAGCCCTTGAAGCAAATGACAAGCGTACTTTTTCAGACAGCATTTGGCGAATCCTCACAGAATTTTTATGACATTTTTTTAACAATAGCTTGCCAACATACAAAATATTAAAAGTATACAAATTTAACTTGAATTAATTAGATAAAAGTGCTAAAATATAATCGGCAGAGAATTTGATTTATGAAAATTTTAACGATGGAGGGCAAAAAATGAATACGAAAAAGCAACTGTCAGCAAGAGATAGAATTGATGTATTGCTTGATGACAATAGTTTCGTTGAAATCGGTGCATTGGTGAATGCAAGAACGACAGATTTTAACATGGCTTCAATCGAAACCCCTGCAGATGGCGTAATTACAGGTTATGGCATGATTGATGAAGAATTAATCTATGTGTATAGCCAGGATATTAATGTTTTAGGTGGGGCAATTGGCGAAATGCATGCTAAAAAAATAACAAAGATTTACGATTTGGCATTAAAAGTAGGTGCACCTGTTATTGGCCTGATTGACTGCGCGGGGATGCGGCTTCAGGAGGCTACAGATGCCTTGAATGCATTTGGCGAACTATATTTCAAGCAAACAATGGCTTCGGGTGTTATTTTGCAAATGACGGGTATTTTCGGAACCTGCGGCGGTGGTGCGGCCATGATTCCGGCATTAACTGATTTTACATTGATGGTTAAAGAATCCGGAAAGCTGTTTGTTAATACACCCAATGCATTGGCTGACAATGAGATTTCTAAAAATAACACATCGACATCCGAATTTCAGAGTAAAGAAGTCGGAAGTATTGATTATATCGGGGAAGATGATGTTGATGTATTAATGAAAATCAGAGAACTTTTGTTGCTGCTTCCGGGGAATCATAAAGCAGGGAATGCTTATAAAACGTCGGTGGATGACCTCAACAGAGAAAATGCAGCTTTGTCCTCTGTTAAAGATACGGTTTACATATTAAATGATATTTCGGATAATTACCGGTTTTTTGAAATCAAAGCAGATTATGCCAGAGAAATGACAACAGGATTTATTCAGTTGAACGGCTTAACCATTGGGGCGTTCGGAAACCGGACAGAGATATTAGGTGATGATGGCAGCGTGATTGAAAGAATCGAAGCCGTATTGACAAGTGCAGGCGCCGGCAAAGCAGCGGATTTTGTCAGGTTTTGTGATGCTTTTGGCATACCTGTACTATCTTTAGTCAATGTCAAAGGTTACGCCGCCACAATTCAGGAAGAGAAAACAATTGCCAGGGCTAGTGCCAAATTAGTTTATGAATTGGCTAATGCTACGATTCCAAAAGTTTCGGTTATCATAGAAAAGGCTTTTGGCAGTGCCTATTTGACCATGAACAGCAAGCATATAGGTGCGGATATTGTCTATGCTTATCCTGATGCGTCCATAGGTATGATGGAGGCTTCCATGGCCGTGAAAATCATGTACGCAAAAGAAATTGATCATTCTGACAATGCCGGTGTTTTGATTGCCGAAAAGACAGAAGAATATGACCGGCAGCAAACCAGTCCGATTTCCACTGCCAAAAGAGGATATGTCGATGATATTATCGCGCCTGCGGCGACAAGGAAAAGGCTGATTGCCGCATTTGAGATGTTATATACAAAAAAAGAGAATCGACCAGATAAGAAACATGGCACGGTATAAGACGAGGTGATAGTTAATGAAGAAAATTATTTTAGTGCTTTGTATGTTAACGTGCCTCTTTTCATTGACGGCATGCAGTAATAACAGCAATTCAAAAACACAGGAAGCTTCAGAATATATTACGAAAGAGACAATGAACTCGATATCAATGAATCTTGTGGATCAATTAAGTCTATTGAGCAAAGATAAGATTCAGAAGATGATTGATATGCCTAATATTCAAATTTCCGGAACTGCTGAAGAAGCGATTGTATATAAAGGTTTTTACAAAGCATGGCTCAATACCATTTCTCAATTCGGCAGCTATATGGAATCTGAGGATTTTGAATACTCGGTAGATGGCCATGACGTTTTTGGTAAAATGACACTTGTGTTTGAAAATGGAACTGCCGAGTTTATCATAACCGCCAGCGAAGAATCGATGACGGTTACCAGCCTTCAGTTAACCCAAAATCAAACCCTGGGTGATAAGATGAAAAAGGCCGGATTGAACACGTTAATGGGTATGGGAATCGTATTCATTGTGCTGATATTTATAGCATTTTTAATTAGTTTGTTTAAATATATCAATAAAGCGGAAGCTTATTTTGAAAAACGCAAGTCAGAAAAAGAAGCACGGACTACGGAAGATATGGAAATTATTGATGCGTCAAATGCGCCGGTTGTTTTGGATATCGTTCCTGAGATGATTTCTGAAACCGATGAGCTTGAGCTAGCTGCCGTCATTACTGCGGCCATAGCGGCATCATTAAATACTTCTGTGGATAAACTTGTTGTGCGATCCATTAAACGAAGAGATTCTAATCAATGGCAGAGAAATTATTAAGGAGGAATGATTGATGAAAAATTATATCATAACAGTAAATGGAACAAGCTATGAAGTTGCAGTGGAAGAAGTTGGCACCGAAAATGTTAAACCGACCCCGGCACCTGTAAAGACACAGGCACCGAAGGCTCAACCTAAACCAGAATTCAAGAACGAGGCTAAGACGACAAGCAGGCGGGGAAACATACCTATTAACGCGCCAATGCCAGGGAAAATATTGGCGGTTAAAACTGAGATCAAAGCGACAGTAAAAAAAGGTGACGTCCTTTTCGTATTAGAAGCTATGAAAATGGAAAATGAAATTGTTGCTCCTGAAGGTGGGATTGTAGCCAGTATCAATGCAGCTGTTGGTGATTCAGTAGAAGTTAATGCCATTTTAGCTACTTTAAATTAGGAATTACATTCAATGTAAAACCCCAAAACACAAATATGGAGGTTAAAAATGGAGTATTTAACAACGACATTAGGGAATTTGATAAAGCAGACGGCATTCTTGAATTTGACAGTGGGGAATTTTATCATGATCTTTGTGGCTTTTATATTTCTATATTTAGCTATTAGAAAAGATTATGAACCGTTATTGTTAGTTCCCATTGCTTTTGGGATGCTTTTGGTCAATTTATTCCCTGATATCATGAAAACGGTAGAGCAGGCGGCAGCAGACGGCAGTGCGTCGGCAGGTCTGTTTCATTATTTCTTTTTAGGTGATGAATGGGGCATATGGCCTTCGCTGATTTTCCTGGGTGTAGGAGCCATGACCGATTTTGGACCCTTAATTGCAAATCCTAAAAGCTTTTTACTGGGTGCTGCTGCACAATTTGGTATTTTCTTTGCTTATATCGGAGCGATTCTCTTGGGCTTTAATGATATGGCCGCTGCGGCAATCGCCATTATCGGAGGTGCAGATGGACCAACCTCTATTTATCTGGCCAATAAATTAGGCCAAGCCAATTTACTGGGACCTATCGCTGTAGCAGCATATTCTTATATGTCTTTAGTTCCTATTATTCAGCCGCCAATTATGAAGCTTTTAACGACTAAAGAAGAACGAGCCATCAAGATGGAACAGTTAAGGCCGGTTTCTCGACTGGAAAAAATTCTATTTCCAATTATTGTCACGGTAGTGGTTGTTATGATTTTGCCATCAACGGCGCCATTGATAGGTATGTTGATGTTGGGCAATCTATTTAGAGAAAGTGGTGTTGTAAAGCAATTAACAGAAACAGCTTCTAATGCCTTAATGTACATCGTCGTTATATTGCTTGGAACCTCGGTGGGTGCCACAACCAGTGCTGAAGCTTTTTTGAACATAACGACATTGAAAATTGTTGCCCTTGGTTTAATTGCCTTTGTGTTTGGAACGGCATCGGGTGTTTTGTTTGGTAAGCTGATGTGTAAGGTGACCGGTGGCAAAGTCAATCCATTAATCGGCTCTGCAGGTGTGTCGGCAGTTCCAATGGCCGCCAGAGTTTCTCAGAAAGTAGGGGCGGAAGAAGATCCGACGAATTTCTTGTTGATGCACGCAATGGGACCGAATGTGGCAGGAGTCATTGGGACTGCCGTTGCGGCAGGTGTATTTATGGCAATCTTCGGTGTTAGTTGATTAATCATATTATTTGTAGGAGGTTAGAAATGTCTGAACAAGTTAAAAAACCGGTTAAAATAACAGAGACAGTATTACGTGATGCCCATCAGTCGTTAATTGCGACGCGAATGACAACCGGGCAGATGCTCCCAATTGTAGATAAGATGGATAAAGTCGGATATCATTCCGTAGAGTGCTGGGGCGGCGCAACCTTTGATGCATCCTTGCGTTTTTTAAAAGAAGATCCATGGGAACGCCTTAGAAAGTTAAAATCCGGATTTAAAAATACAAAGTTACAAATGCTTCTCAGAGGGCAAAACATCTTGGGCTATCGTCATTACGCAGATGACGTTGTGGAATACTTTGTCCAAAAATCTATCGCTAATGGCATTGATATTATCAGAATATTTGATGCCCTTAATGATTTGCGAAATCTTGAAACTGCTGTGAAGGCAACGGTTAAGGAAGGCGGACATGCCCAGATTGCACTATCGTATACCCTTGGGGACGCATATACGGTGGATTACTGGAAGGATATTGCAAAAAGAATAGAAGATATGGGTGCCAATTCAATCTGTATTAAGGATATGGCCGGCTTACTTGTGCCTTATAAAGCGACTGAATTGGTTACGGCATTGAAGGAATCTACAGAACTTCCGATACAATTACATACCCATTATACCAGTGGAGTGGCCTCCATGACCTACTTAAAAGCTGTTGAAGCGGGCTGTGATATTATTGATACGGCCATGTCACCTTTTGCACTGGGAACCAGTCAGCCGGCAACAGAGGTTATGGTGGAAACTTTCAGGGGAACGCCCTATGACTGCGGCTATGATCAAAACTTATTAGCAGAGATAGCTGATTATTTCAGACCGATGCAAGAAGAAGCTTTAAAATCGGGTCTGCTCAATCCAAAAGTCATGGGCGTCGATATTAAGACCTTATTATATCAGGTTCCCGGAGGAATGTTGTCAAATCTTGTTTCTCAATTAAAAGAACAAAAAGCAGAAGATAAATACTATGAAGTATTACAGGAAATTCCAAGAGTGCGTCAGGACTTTGGTGAGCCGCCTTTAGTAACCCCCTCAAGCCAGATTGTGGGAACCCAGGCTGTTTTAAATGTGATTATGGGTGAAAGATATAAAATGATTACTAAAGAAAGCAAAGCCTTACTCCATGGTGAATACGGACAGACTGCAAAGCCCTTTAACAAAGAGGTTCAAAAAAAGGCCATTGGCGATGAAAGTCCCATCACCTGTCGCCCGGCAGATTTGCTAAAACCGGAATTGGCTGAGATAGAAGCTAAAATGTCAAGATGGAAAGAACAGGATGAAGATATACTATCCTATGCACTTTTTCCACAGGTAGCAGAAGAGTTCTTTAAATACCGAGAAGCGCAAAAAACAAAAGTCGATCCGATGGTGGCAGATACAGAGAATGGAGCTTATCCGGTATAGACAGGGAAGAGTTTTCTATTGACATTTTTTCTGAAATATTATATGATTTCACTCATAAGATTAGAAAGATTAAGGAGAGATTATAGTATGAAGAAAAGATTGGCATTATTAAGTGCATGTCTGTTACTTATGGCTTCTTTAGCTGCTTGCGGTTCAGGCAATAGCGAAACAACCGCAGGAACTGATAAAGAGACAACAAGCACTGACGGACAAGTTTTTGAAGTTGGTATTATTCAGCTAGTTGAACATACAGCATTAGATGCAACAAACAAGGGTTTTGTTGCCGGGCTTGAAGAAGAAGGGATTCTGGTTAATATTGACCAACAGAATGCACAGAATGAACAGTCAACCTGTGATACAATTGCCACAAAATTTGTGGCTGATGACAAGGATTTGATTTTCGCCATTGCAACACCGGCGGCGCAGGCAGTGGCAGGCAAGACAACAGATATCCCTATTGTTTTTTCGGCAGTTACGGATGCTAAGTCTGCAGATTTGGTAGAGTCGAATGAAACTCCGGGCGGTAATGTCACAGGAACCTCAGACTTGACCCCGGTTAAGGAACAAATCGAATTATTGACACAACTTTTACCTGAAGCTAAAACAGTAGGCATCTTATATTGTTCCGCAGAAGTTAATTCAGCTGTTCAGGTTGATCTGGCCAAAGCTGAGATTGAAGCTGCCGGTCTTGAATGGCAGGAATTTACCGTTTCCAGTTCCAATGAGATTCAGTCAGTCGTAGAATCCATGATTGGAAAGGTTGATTGTGCTTATGCACCAACGGATAATACAATCGCAGCAGGAATGACAACAGTTGCCATGGTTGCCAATGAGAATAATCTGCCTGTTATCGTTGGCGAATCTGGTATGATGGAAGCCGGAGGTTTAGCAACATATAGTATTGATTACTATAATTTAGGAAAACTGGCAGGATACCAGGCAGCAAAGATTCTAAGAGGAGAAGCCGAGCCGGCAACAATGCCTGTTGAGTATTTATCAGCAGATGAATGTGAGCTGATGATTAATGCAGAGGTAGCAGAACAATTAGGTATTGAAATTCCTGAGGAATTACAAGAAAAATTACAATAAGATATCATTAAATTTAGGGTAGCCAAGATTGGTAGCGATCTTGGCTTTCCTTTAATGACTTGGAAGGGAAAGATAAAGATGCAAAGCATTTTAGTTGCAGCGCAGGGTGCGTTGATACAGGGAATACTGTGGGGAATCATGGTTATTGGCATCTATATCACATATAAGATTTTAGATATAGCCGATTTAACAGTTGATGGAAGTTTCGCATTAGGCGGTTCTGTATGTGCAATACTGATAACCAATAACTGGAATCCGGTTCTTGCCTTATGTATAGCTGCATTGGCAGGGATGGGTGCCGGTTTTGTCACCGGATTTTTACATACGGTATTTGAGATTCCCGCTATTTTGGCGGGTATTCTGACCCAGATTTCTTTGTGGTCCATTAACTTAAAAATAATGGGGCGTTCAAATATTCCACTGTTGAAAACCGATACTATATTTACCAGCACTTCGAATACTTTCGGAGTATCTGAAAAAGCTGCTTCTTTAGGGGTAGGTCTTGCTTTGGTGTGTCTGATTATTGCTTCATTGTACTGGTTTTTTGGAACCGAGATTGGCTCTGCGCTTAGGGCTACCGGAAACAATGAATCTATGGTTAAAGCCCTTGGCGGCAACACTAAACTGCTAAAATTATTCGGCTTAATGTTAAGCAATGGGCTGGTTGCTTTTTCGGGAGGATTAATCTGCCAGTCTCAAAAATACGGTGATATAGGTATGGGAACAGGAGCGATTGTTATTGGCCTTGCAGCTATTATTATCGGAGGTGTCATCATGGGAAGGTTTAAATCCTTTGGAAGCAAGTTAGCATCAGCTGTCGTTGGATCAATTATCTACTTTATGATTAGAGCTGTCGTACTTCAGTTAGGTATGGACCCTAATGATATGAAGCTTATCTCTGCGGTTATTGTTGTATTATGTCTATGTGTGCCGTTTATCATTGATAAAGTCAAAGCAAATAAGACTTATAATTAAGGGGGAGATTTAATGCTTGAAATAATTAATCTGAAAAAGACCTTTAATCGTGGTACGATTAATGAAAAAAAAGCTCTTGAAGGTATTGATTTTTCCTTAGACGAAGGTGATTTTGTAACTGTTATCGGTGGTAACGGTGCCGGAAAGTCCACCATTTTAAATATGATAGCCGGCGTCCATCCCATTGATTCCGGAAGAATTATTTTGGATGGTGTGGATATCTCTAAAAAATCGGAACATATCCGGGCAAAATATTTGGGAAGAGTTTTTCAGGATCCTATGCTTGGAACAGCAGGAGAGATGACGATTCAAGAAAATCTGGCCATGGCATACAGAAGGGGTAAAGTGAGAAGTCTGGCATGGGGTATCAAGCATCATGAGAAAAAGGAATATATTGAAAGACTTAAGATGCTGGATTTAGGACTGGAATCTAGAATGACATCAAAGGTTGGTTTGCTTTCTGGTGGTCAAAGACAGGCTTTGACGTTATTGATGGCGACATTAAAGCATCCTAAACTGTTATTGTTGGATGAACATACTGCGGCCTTAGATCCCAAAACAGCAAAAAAAGTCAATGAGATAACGGAATCTATTATCACGGAAAATCACCTGACCGCCATCATGATTACCCATAATATGAAAGATGCCATTCGCTTAGGGAACCGTTTGATTATGATGCATGAAGGACGTATTATTTATGATGTTTCCGGTGAAGAAAAGAAAACTCTTAAGGTAATCGATCTACTGGAGAAATTTGAACAGGCAAGCGGTGGAGAATTTGCCAATGACAGGATGCTGTTATCTTAATATATTTAATTTCTAAATATAAATACCCTGTCAGATTTATGATAACAGGGTATTTATAAATATTTCTAAATTCTTTTGAATCCAATTCTCTTTAAGATTGGCATATCCTAACAAGATAGTCGGTTTATTTGTAGCTTCCGATGGATTAGTATAGTACTCTGAAAGACCAATGAGCTTTAATCCGGCAGCCTCTGCTTTTTGCAGAATAAAGGCTTCCGAGCTTTCCTGGGGAAACTCAATGAGCATATGTAATCCGCTGTTTTCGCCTGAAATTTTGATTTTGCTTCGGTGTGGAGAAAGCTTTTGTAAAATTAAATCGCGTTTGTTTTTATAGATATTCCGCATTCTGTTCAAATGCCTCTCAAAATATCCCCGATTCATAAATTCTGTCAGCTGATGCTGTTCAATTCTGGGAACTGTGTTTGAATAAAAAGCATAATTTTTTTTATATTTTTCTAAAAGCCGTTTAGGCAAAACAATATAGCTTATCCGCATAGACGGCGCAATTGCCTTAGAAAAAGTACCCATATAAATAACTTTATCGTTGCTATCGATACCCTGAAGGCTGGGAATTGGTTTCCCTTTATATCTAAATTCACTATCATAGTCATCTTCAATAACATAACGCTCGTCGCCTTCATTAGCCCATGCCAGAAGCTCAAGACGGCGTTTGATAGGCATAACGATACCTAAAGGAAAGTGATGGGAAGGCGTCACATATGCCACATTAGCTGTTGATTCTTTTAAAATCTGCGTTGTCATGCCATAGTTATCTAAACTGACTGGTGTTATCCGGAATCCTAAATGGCTTAATATCCGATAAGCTTGCATATATGAAGGATTCTCGATGGCAAAATGGGTATCTTCTCCAAGAATCTGGCTTAAAAGAATGATAAGATAATCGACACCTGCACCAACTATAATCTGCCCGGCATCACAATTAACGCCTCTGGACTGGTGGAGATAGGCAGCAATGGCCTGTCTGAACTCAATATCTCCCTGAGGATGTCCGGCCTCAAATAAATAATCGTTTCTATCATCATAAAGAATATCTTTCATCACTTTTCTCCATGTGCTATAAGGAAAATTTTCCAAATCCACACCGTAGGGAGAGAATTCAACCAAAGTGGTTTTTTCTGCTTTTGGCTCAACTCTTGTTTGATGAGACCAAGATGGCTTGACAGAAAGGACATAATTTTTGATATCACAGACAAAATATCCCCGTTTGGGAAGCGCAATGATATAACCTTCATCCATTAATTGTCCATAGGCCATTTCTATAGTATTACGGCTGACCTGTAAGTGTTGGGATAATAAACGTATGGATGGTAATTTTGTATTATATTTTAAATAACCTGACTTAATCTCTTCTTTGATATATTCATAAATTTGTATGTATATATGCTTTTTCGATTGCATGTCAATGCTGAAAGTGAAAATTGACATAAGCTATCCCCCGTAAAATTAATATGATTTTAGGATAGCACAATTCCTTTCGATTGACAAGGCGACCAGAATAGCCATTGAGGAAAAAGAATTTCTATGTTAGAATATTGTCAGTGACAGAAAAGGAGATTTTTAATGGATATCAAGCAAGAAATTGAAAAGGTTAGAGATTACATGATAGATGTCCGCAGATATTTTCACCAACATCCGGAATTAGGACTTTGTGAGTATGAAACCTCCCATAAAATTAAAGAGGAGTTGGATAAATTACAGATTGAATATACATCTGCTGCAAAAACAGGCATCGTAGCTGAAATTGGAACAGGTGATTACGTTATTGCACTAAGGTCAGATATGGACGCCCTCAAAATAACAGAGGCGAATGATATTCCCTATAAATCAGAGAATGAAGGTTTGATGCACGCCTGCGGTCATGATGCACATATGGCTGCCCTTTTGGGAGCGGCCAGAGTTTTAAAGGTACATGAAGACAAACTTCATGTAAGGGTACGTTTGATTTGGCAGCCGTCGGAAGAAGACTGTGAGGGAGCGAAAAGAATATGCAGCGAAGGTCATTTGAAAGCTGTTCAGGAAATTTTTGGACTCCATGTCTTTGGAGATATGGAAGTAGGTACTGTATCTATTGAACCGGGTCCGCGGATGGCAGCTACAGATATGTTCACAATATCCATCTATGGCAGGGGAGGACATGCCGGAAAACCGCATCAATGTGTTGATGCTACAGTGGTGGCGGCTGCCGTGACCTTAAATATTCAATCCATCATCAGTCGGGAAACGAATCCAATCAATTCAGCTGTTATCACCATTGGGCGATTGAGTTCCGGCACCCAATATAATATTATTTCAGGAGAAGCCATCCTTGAAGGAACGGTGCGTACATTTTCGGAAAGTGAAAGTATACGAATACAGGAAGCGATTAATATAATGGCTTGCCAAACGGCAGAAGCCTATGGTGCCAAGGCCAAGGTGGATTACAGAAGTTTACGACATCCTGCTGTCATCAACGATGAAGCTATCAGCCTGTCGGCCAGAGAAGGAGCAGCGGAGCTTTTGGGAGAATCAACGCTGGTACATATCCCTAAAATGATGCTGGGAGAGGATTTTTCCTTCTATCAGCAAGAAGTTCCCGGTGTCTTTGCTTTTGTCGGCGCAGGAGCTAGTGATGCTGATAAGCGTTTTCCGAATCATCACCCGTTATTTAATATTGATGAAGAAGCCCTTGTTATCAGCGGGCTGCTTTATGTGATGTATGTTTTTAAACGTCAGAAATTGTTAGAAGAGACAGGAAAGGGAGAGAAAAATGATTCGTGTATGCATCTTTGATTTAGACGGAACCCTTGCCGATACGGTCGAATCCATTGCCTATCCGGCAAATTTAGCCCTGGAGTCGGTAGGCTTAAAGCCTCTTGAAGTTAGTCGGTATAATTATTTTGCCGGCGATGGCACTGATAAATTAATCCAAAGAGCGCTTAAGGCTGCCAGTGATGATTCGCTTCATCATTACGAAGAAGCATATCGTATCTTTAAAAATATATTTAAAGATAATAGCATGTATCGGGTAACTGCCTATGACGGCATGAAGGATATGCTTGAGCAATTAAAAAAAAGAAGAATCCGGATTGCTGTTTTATCTAACAAACCTCACCGGCAGACGATTGATGTAATCGAAGCATTGTTCGGACAGGATTATTTTGACTATATCCAAGGTCAACAAGAAGATGTCCCCCTAAAGCCTAATCCTGCCGGTGCCTGCTTCATAGCCGAAAAATTTGATGTCAGATGTGAAGAGTGTATGTATGTCGGAGATACGAATGTTGATATGCAAACCGGAAATAGTGCCGGAATGTATACCATCGGTGTCTTATGGGGATTTAGAACTCGTGATGAGCTGGAGACGAATAATGCACATGCTATCATTTCACAACCGGGTGAATTGTTGGATTTGTTAACATGATGAGAATATGTTGGGATATTCAGAGTGAATAAAGAGTCGCTGATTGAATATTTTAAGGATTAGTAAAAAATCGTGATTTTAATCACGATTTTTTAAATTTATCCGAGATTTGCAAATTTTTGAATTTTAAGAAAAATTTATATGATTCATATTCTATAATGTTCATATATAGTACTAATTATGACTATTTTTATTGCAAATTAAACGAGATAATTAATCATAATATAGAATTATTTAAAATAAATAGCGTAAATAATCATATAAACGCACAACAAATCATATAAATGCATTGAAACAAACATATATAAGTTATATAATATAGGAAACGAACAAAAAAGCATTCAAAGCAGCATCGTTTATTATTACTTTTATAAAAAAGGAGGGAAAGTTAATGAGCCAGATTGATGAAATCACTCAGGAAAAATGGATATTAGGGGCATTTCCAGAGTGGGGCACATGGCTAAATGAAGAAATTGACCAGGAAGTCGTAGAAAAAGGCACATTTGCAATGTGGTGGCTAGGCTGCACGGGACTATGGATTAAGAGTGAAAATGATACAAATATCGCAATTGATTTATGGTTTGGGAACGGTAAAAGGACACAGAAGAGCAAGTACATGGCACCTTATCATCAGATGAGGAATATGACAGGAGGTACATTAACCCAACCCAATTTAAGGGCAGCACCCATTGTATTTGATCCTTTTGCTGTAACGAAGGTAGATGCAGTACTATCAACGCATTATCATAATGACCATATTGATCCTTTTTTTGCTGCTGCGGTAATGAAAAATTGTGAGGGCAACATACCTTTTATAGGTCCGGCAAAAAGTGTTGAGAAATGGGTGAGCTACGGTGTACCTAAAGAAAGATGCAAAGTTGTCAAACCGGGAGATGTGATTTCAATTAAAGATTGTGAAATCGTTGTACTGGATTCTTTCGACAGGACATGTCTGGTCACTACTGATGAAGATATACATGGCACCTGTCCCACAGATATGGATGATAAAGCGGTTAATTATTTAATCAAAACACCGGCCGGGAATATATATCACAGTGGTGATTCTCATTATTCTACATATTACGCAAAACACGGCAAAGACCATCACATTGATGTAGCCCTTGGTTCTTATGGAGAAAACCCTATAGGCAGCCAGGATAAAATGACTTCTGTAGATATACTCAGAATGGCAGAAGCTCTTAGATGTAACGTTGTTATTCCTTTCCACTATGATGTGTGGACTAATTTTAAGGCAGACCCTGCTGAAATTATGCTCTTATATAATTTCAAAAAATATTTGTTACAATATAAATTCAAGCCATTCATTTGGGAAGTTGGCGGTAAATTTACCTATCCTAACGATAAAGATAATTTTCAGTATCATTATCGAAGAGGTTTTGAAGATTGTTTTACCGAGAAACCGAACGTACCATTTAGAAGCATATTATAAAAAGAAAGGCAAAAAGAATGTTGTTGAAGGAATTAGTTGAACAAAAAAGAGTATGTTTTCATCAAAGCTTTCACACATGGGAATCAGCAGTTACCGCTTCTTGTCAACCGCTGATTGAAGACGGTTCTATTGAATATGATTATATTGATGCTATCATTGAATGTGTCAATAAATATGGACCATATATCGTGTTAGCCCCTGAAATAGCAATGCCTCATTCTCAGGAGGGAGCTAAAGGTGTTAATGACACAGCTATTTCATTCATGAAAGTGGAGGAACCGGTACATTTCGAAAAGGATAACCCAATTAAGGATGCCAGGTTATTTTTTGTATTGGCATCAAAGAATCACGATATCCATCTTGATAACATGAAAAAGCTGGCAGAACTACTTCTGGACGAAGAAATAGTTAATGATTTATTAGGTGTGAAAGATGAAGAAGGTTTGCTGGAATTAGATAAAAAATATTCACAGCAATAATATTTTGAAGTAGTTAAATGATGTATTAATAAGAAGGGGGAAGTATTATGTTTGATTCAATTCTTAATCTGCTTTTGAAGCAAATATTTGGACAGCCGTTTTTGTTAATGGCTATTATAGTATTCATTGGTTACATAGCGATGAAACAGAAGGTTTCCAAAGCGTTTGTCGGAGCACTGAAGGCATCTATTGGTATTTTGGTAATGGGACTAGGGTCTTCGGCCTTGATTTCCAATTTTGGGAAATTACTGACAGCGCTACAAAACGCTACCGGTATTCAAGGTGCAGGTCTAAATACATATCCTACAATGACAGCCTCTTATGAGAAGATGGATGAAGTTCTAGGTATTGGCACCGGTGCGACCTGGGGGATTTATACGTTACTGGTTGGTTTTATTTTAAATCTTGTGTTGGTGGCTTTGAGAAAATTCACAAAGATTCGTGCCGTTTATCTGACAGGTAATGCGATGATTGTACAGGCCGGAATTAGCACCTATATTGTTTGGCGATTTCTTGGTCTTGGAATGCTTCCGACAGTATTTATTGCAGCTATCGTGACTGCATTATATTGGGGTATTTGTTCCACGCTTCTAATAAAACCGACGAAGGAAATTACGAACGCAGATTTTACGATAGCGCACCAACAGATGTTTGTCAGCTATTTAGCTTATAAAGTAGCACCTAAGCTGGGAAGTTCAGAAAAAGATGATATTGAGAAGAAAAAAATGCCGCAAGCCCTGAACTTTCTTCAGGATAATATAATAGCAACTGCACTGGTTATGTTCATATCTGTAACAATCATTTTCCTTGTCATTGGTACAGAACAAATTGAATGGCTTAGAGGTGCAGAAGGTTTGAATCAGACAGGACTTCTTAATAATATTGTTTTTCTTATCTGGATAGCAGTCACATTGACAGCCAACATAGTAGTATTACTATATGGAGTCCGCATGTTTGTTGGCGAATTGATGCTTTCTTTTAAAGGGATATCAGAAAGACTTCTGCCGGGTGCCGTAGCCGGTGTGGACTGTGCCGCGCTCTTTGCGTTTGCTCCTAAGTCTGTAGTGTTGGGACTTCTTTTTGGAGCACTAGGTCAGATTATTGGCCTTTTGGGATTGCTATTATTCAAATCACCAATATTCCTTGTACCTGGATTTATACCTCTGTTTTTTGATAATGCAACTATTGGTATTTTTGCCAATAAATTCGGAGGTTGGAAAGCTGCAGCTATTATCTGCACCCTTAATGGTATGATTCAGATTTTTGGTTCTGTTTTGGCAGTAAAAATGATGGAACTGTCCTGGTGGCAGGGAAGTGCGGATTACGCAACGCTTTGGGTTGCTATTATAGCTTTCTTTAAATTTATCGGTAGTTTGTTTGGTATACCGGTTGCTGGATAAAGTTTTGAAAAAGAGAGGAGAAAAGTAATGATTAACATTTTATGTGTT
>Ga0153999_1000451_pt1 | contig 18169 bp, 10 predicted proteins | sample TSNC083MetaG_FD_104675 | JGI IMG/M metagenome (GOLD analysis project Ga0153999, IMG submission 104675) | Attine ant fungus gardens microbial communities from North Carolina, USA - TSNC083 MetaG | ecosystem: Host-associated > Fungi > Mycelium > Unclassified | place: USA: North Carolina, Lumber... | reverse complement strand
TAATATATTAAAATAATAGTAGCTAATACATACAACTAATTATTACAAATCAATAGACTAATCTTATTTAAGAAATAGTATAGAATAGATATTAAATAATATTTAATAAAGAATTTATATTATAAAATAGTATTTCGTACTAAATAGAAACTAATTATATATTAAACTTATTACTAACTTTCCATTCCTCAAACCGGTATATTTTATACCAAATATATTATGTGTAGGTATCATCGATATTTTATATCTTTTAAAAAATTTAATCTAATTAGGTTATGTTATAACAATCTTTTTTTTATTTGTATAATGCTTCTTATCCTAGTCGGAGTAAGGTTACAAAGATAATACCAGCTTATAGTGCTGTACATAACCATAAATATATATGGAAAGGACCATATTTTACCAAAAATCAAGCAAGATGTAATAAAGCCACCACCACTAGGTATGGAATTAATAATACAAAAATCCGAACAGTAAGTAGCCTTTAAATTTATTTTTCTTATTAACTATTTATAATAAAATTTTTTATACTGTTTATTAAAAATATACCAGAAATTTTCGAATATTTATATTCATATTATTGATTATATTAAACTAAACTCACTTATTAGTCGTTGAACGTTCTTAATTTAATTAAACTAAGTTTCGCTGCAGATTGTCAAAATATATATTAGATATTTCTGCAATTAATCCGATTTTTTTAAAAAAGTTAGGGGGGTTTAAACGACACTATTTTACATTTTATCGTAATTTCACCATCTAGTACAGGGGGGATAAGCTAGACGAAGAATAGCTGTAACAAAACTATCTCATACAAATAGAGGAATTTTATTAATTGTTATACCAGGATTTCGCAATTTAAAATTTTTATTAAAAAGTTAATAGCACCTAGCATTTAATAAATACCTGATAGATGAATACTAAAAACCGCAAGATCAACAGCAGCAGCTGAATTACTACAAAGAGCCGACAGAGGTGGTTATCAATATAAAACCACTATTCTCTTATTGGATTTGACTATACCTTCATTTAAGATTACTAGAATTAATAAATTATTATGTTGATTAAAGAATGAAAATTTTTATCTAGTCGAATAGAACGAATTTTTTCATTTTATTATGAATTTTTTAAGTGATGTATAATTACCATAATATTTCTTAAAAAGATCGAGCTCATATTCGATATTCAAGTGCTTGAACTCCTTTTTATAGTTTTAAATAAGTATTGTACTAGAAAATTAATACCATCATAAGAAGTAAATACAACTGTATTATAAGTATTTTTAACGGTATGTTCCTAAAATTTTTAGCATTAGCCTCTAGTACAATTTAATCACCTTTTTGAGTAATTGAAAAAGTATGAATCATTTGTTGCGGCCCCTTTTAATTAGGTAAACTACCTTTTATTTATGTAAAACCAATAATCCAAGATTTACTTATTACTTTTATAAAACCAAAAAATTTACCTACAATATTTGTCAAATTATTAATGCCATTCCAAGCAGGTGAAATATAATCAATAGGTATATTTATATTTTTAATAGCAAAGATCATTTTATTTTCATTTTTAGTTAGTATTGGATTATTAGCAATAACAATAGCTTCTTAAATAAAAAATAGTTACTAGTAAGTAGCGGAAATTAAACAAAAAATAGGAATAAGAAATTAAATAATATGTTTTATATTACTAATACGATATTCAGCTATATTAATTTTATCTGGAGAAGTAGAAATAGTAATACAACCAGCACCAATAATATATAATATTTTTATATTGATATAGAAGACGTACATTATGCTCATTTTGACTTACTTTAAATTGGAATGTTCAATTTCCTTGAAAAATAGGAAAAAAGTAAATGTATCTTCTCCATCTGTCACAACTACAAATCAGTTATAATCTTCTAATTTATATTAGGTATAAACCCCTATGTTTAATTACAATATGTGTAGTCTCTGATGGATTTTCTATTTATTTATTTATAATTATATTCAAAGAAGCAGGAATTCTAAAAGACAAAAATGAATCTGAATTTGAGTTAAAGAAATTATTCGACAGAATCAAGCTAGATTAACTAAAACAATAAAGTATAGGAGAGTTAGCCTACCTAAATAATTAGTAAGTTTAATAGATAACATTAATAGAACCATGCCAATAGACTAGGTAAGCAGGAAAACACAAGCAAACATGATAGTGAGTTAAACTCAATCGAAGAACGAGAACGAGATCTAATCTACCATGAGACATAAGTATATCCGAAAGGCACTCTACACTTGTATCGATACACCCTTATTGTGATTATCAAGGGTAAGTAAAGGGTCACCACTATAACCAACTCTATCAAATCTAATAAGAAATAAAATATTATTACAAAAACAGACAAAACAATACTTCAATAGGCCGATGTTTTAAACAAATTTTAGTAATGAACCATTCAATGATAAAAACTTTCTAACCTTTCCTCCAGAATGTGGGAACAACAGTAAATTGAAGCAAAAGCCAATGGTTAAAAAAAGGTACTTTAATAAACTCCTTAAATTAATAAGGTTAAGATATAAAGCGTATAGCCTATACCCATAACTAAAAGAAACAAAACAAAACAAAAACACTCAAGCTATGCAATAGTGGAAGTATCACGAATGCAACAAGAATAGACAAACTTTTTTAAGTTAAATAACCAGTATCGAGAATTATTGTCAATTGATTAATTATACTTTAATAAAATGAATAAATTTGATATACCTAAGTCTTTAAAATCAAAAAGGCTTTTATCGGTGACAATGTAAAGTACATCTTTCATATCTAAAGAATAATAACCTATTTTTTCCTGAGCATTTTCAATTCTATTTTTATCAGATCTATAACTTCATTTTTATTTTCCAGTGTAGTTCCAGTCCTATTATATAAACTTATTAAAATCTTTATATAAATTATATGTTATTTGATTGGGTTTAACATACTTTATTATTGAAAAATTTAATAAAATGGTACTATAGCCAAATTTATAAAAATTTATAAGTTTCATATCTGTTTGATATAAGTTTTAATACTGTTTTAATAAAGCTTGTAATTAAGATTACTACAATTTCTTAAAGCAAATTTTAACTTGTTTGTAAGTATTGCTGCTGCTGTTGTTATTAATTCTATTTTTATTATTTTTTATAGTTTTATTCTTATTATTTTTATAATAATATTTTTAGGTTTAATTGATTTTTTTTTTACTATCTTCTAATAATTTTATTAATCTATCAATTTTATTGATAAAACATTTTAATCAACAGTATTTTCTTCTTCAATTCTAATAACTTTATTTGTTGAATAAATACAATTACCGATTCTATATATACAAAGTGTTTCACCTAGATTAAAAAAATATTTCTAGTTCTTAATTTTATTAAATCATCATTTGAATTCATTGAATAAATCTTTAAATTCAATCTAATATTCCTATATAATTTTGTTATTTTAATTTTCATTTTTATATTTTAATTTTACGTTCTCGTATACAGTAAAAAAAGTTTTTCCTCGATTACACCACCCTCATTTTTATAATTCTATATTTGTTTTAATAAGAATAAAATTAATTAAATTTTAAGAAATACTTTTATATTACTTTTATTTTTTTTTTGTTGTTTTTTGAAATAAATTCTATGTGTAGTTTTTTATTTTTTTAAATAAATGTACAAATTGATCCTACATTACTAGAAAATTTTTAAATGTTTTTAATAATAAATTAAATATTAATAATCATTAATTGAATCTATTGACACTATTAAGGGTAATATTGAGAAGCAATGTAAATTATTTAGTAAGCAGGTATTATAATGTTGGAAGTAGAAACAAAAGTCCATTCATAAATAATGAGTAGATTAATTTAATTACGAGATATTGTTTAATGAAGCATTTAAAGATGTATTAAAGATATAAATAATGTTTATATTAAGTGGGTTTCTAAACAAAAAATAAAGATATTAAAATGAGTCTTTTATTAGTATTGGTAATAAGGTTAAATACAAAATTAAAATACTTTAGTTGAATTAAATAAAATTTAGCTTAATTAGTATTCTCAACATTTAAATTAGATAATAATAAGATAATTAATAAAGGAAGTGTTTTATCTAGAATGTCTAAAATAGATTAAGATAATATAAATAAATTTAAACAAAACAGAGATATTTATATAAAAAAATAAATATTATTTATTAATTATCCGGAACTTTAAAAAAAAAATAAGCCCTAGCTAAAAGGAATTTTAAGAAAAAAAAACTAATTAATTAGTACAGTATAAATAAATTTTTAAATAAAATGTTAGAAAATCTTGATAATTGAAACTGGAATATAGGTAATAAAGATTATTATAATCTAATTGTTATTATAATTATTATATATTTAGGAATTGTTAAATGTATGGTATTTCATACAGCTTATCTCAAATAGTTAATTTAAAATCACAGTGATGATAATAAAAGAACTAATATTGTATAAGTTTAGGGTATAAAGTTATTAGATTATATAAATATATTAAATTAGATGATAATCAGATATTAAATCGTACCTTTAAGTGATATAGTTATTATAAGATATGGATGATATTATTATATTCCAATTAGGTGATACTTTATTACATTTAATTACAGATAACTGTTAAATAATCAAGGAATATGTTATTAAGTTTAAGAGTAAAGATACTCATCTTGTAATAAGAATGATTGATAAATTTGATTGTAATTTAACTTTAGAAGGTATTAATTTATAGTAATTACCTAAGCAAACTTAACATAGATTGATAGAAGAGAAAGCCTTACATAAATACAGATACAACTAAACTTCATTTATTAAAAAAACTTTAGTAAGTCACACCTTATATGATAGTATTATTTAAATAGTATTAAATTAATAATCAATAAACATATGCTAAATTTAGTACTTCGGGAATTGGGTTAATCTAATTTATTTAATGGTCATAACAAATATAAACCTATTTTAGATATAAAATATAAACAGATTAAAGCTAATAAAATTTCAAGTAATTGTAATTATAATTAATATACTAATATTATTACAATGGATACTCTATATAAAGTATTATACTTAAAGTAAATAATTATCAAGCTGGTGAACTAGGAAGATCTTTACTATTTTTAGAAGAAGGTGGGAAATTAAGCCAGACAAAGACAGATAAATAATGTTTAAATATGATTTTAACTAATTTAGCCGATCAATGTAAAATACCAATTAAATATAGAATATAAACAGTTGATCTTATCATTAATGAATAGGTAGAAGCATCTATAATTTATTAAAAAAATTTTATGTTTAAGATAATTTATATATAAAATATAACCTATTAGCACCCAATTTATTTTTATTCTTTTTGCTATACTATCTAGCTTGAAAAATCCGATATAAGATATATCAAATCCTATATTATTCTATGCTAGTTGTAGTAAATTCAACACATTGGTGCATAAACTTTAGAAAAATAATTAGCAATTAATGTTAATGTGTATAGTAATAATTCGTACCCCTTAAGTGATGAGTTATTAGTTATTACCCTCAATATTTCTATGTTTTTACTTAGGTAAATTAAATAAAATTAGAATCAAGATAGAATAAATAAGATACGTTTAGTTAAATAGAAAAATGATTAAGAAATCTTTAATGACAATACCATACAATATTTAATTGACCGGTGTTGGTTAAAATCTAATAGAACATTTGAAGATATATTGATATAATAAGATTTTATAAAATAAAATAGGATAGTATAAGTTAGGTTAGATTGTAATATGATAGGGGTATTAAAGAAAATTTGGTTTTGTTAAAATTATGCGCAAATAATTAAACATATTCCTTTACGTACTTACATCTCACCTCATCATAATTTGGTCAATTAACTAAAATAGTATACTTTATATTAAAACCTACATTAAGATTATTATCTGATTCTTTCAATAGTATGATAAATATTTCTATTAAATTAAAATTACACCTGCAGATTTACAAATTAGTTATACAAATATTAAGTTTGAATAAACTAAAGTTAAAAAAACTATTGAAAACAAGTAAGGTTGCTACAATTATTATAGCAGTACCTACTGATTTTGTTTTTGTGGATAAACTAACTATGAAAAGATAAATCATGCCAAATTTCATACATTCTTTAGATGCAGCTAATGTTCACTTGGTGTTAGTAAGCATGTCTGATAGATCATTACCAGTTTATATAATACTTGATTGCTTTGCAAGTACAGCTAACAATCTTAATAAAAATATTAAACTAGTAAAAGCTGTTTTCATTAATATTTTACTTTTACGAAGAAGGTTATTATCTAAAAAAAAAACTTCATCAACATTATGTTGCTGCTATCATAAGTGAAACTGATTATTACCAACCTATTGGTTTAACTTAGAATGGAGAAGTATCATCCTATAATGATAATAAGGATACTATTAAAGATTTAAATGTAATTTCATTTACCAGTGTAAAAAGAATTATAGATAGAAATACCTAATAAGTGATTAATCTATCAACACTACCGTCAGGATATACTGTTGATTAGAAAAATACAAAATTAAATGATTTTATTAAAGGTTTATTCAATTCTAAATATTTTATAGGATAATTTAAAGTTGTTTAAACTTACCTGACTGCAATCTTAAAGGACTCTATCTAAATCGTACAGAAGATTATATTGAAAGTTGAAACAAAGAAAAAAAATTCAAGTCCATAATGAATCAATTTTGCTTTAAACCATTATTGGTGTGAGTCACTGATTATGAATGAATTGAATACAAGAAATAACAAAACAAAACCATAAAAATAATGGTAGGTTACTCTTTAATTGCTGTTACCTTATTTTTAATAAAAAACAACATCTATAATTAAAAATTTCCAGTTTACATTAAACACAGTTTTCTCAGTGATTATATTATTACCTGTGACTTATTGGATTTAATTTTTTTAAGATAATTTATTGAATTCGATTTCGCTACCTTTGTTCCTAATTTGAGTTGTATCGGCGTATTCAAAGATGGAGAAGTATAATTTTGGTTTAACGAATATACCCTTTTTTAACTTAGACCATAACTACTATTTATCTATTTCCATCCAATTCAAGGTATGGTAAGGTTTTAAGAAAATTAAATTATCATTATTACATGTCAATGCTAGGTTACCGGCTATATTTTTAAAGGATTAATTGTTGCTCTAGCATACGCTTAAAATTTTTGTAAGATATTTGAACAGCTGAGGGTATCCCTATATCTTTATATATTTTCTAGTTTAATTTACCCTTCATCGGCTAATCTGTATTGTTCGTCATATAATCTTCTTAATTTTATTTTAATCTTGGAACAGTTCTAATTAAGAATAAATCATATGATAATTAAATTAAATCATTATAATGTTAACTCTTAGTTATTTTTTTCAACAATTTTTGTTTATTAAGTAATATAATATTATATTATGGAGCTATTTAGCTTTAACCAAATTTACCGTAAGTAGAATTTAAATTAGAAATATTTTTTTTTTAGATACACTATCTGTTGCTGTAGATTTTTGTAAAATTTTTATTTTTAACCACAAGCCCAAGTTAAAGTTTAACCCCTGCGTTTCTTTTTCAAATTTTAAATACCTTATTTTAAAACAACACTTTAAAGGTATTCATAGAATTATTAACTAGGACAACTAAGTTAGCCTCATCTTTGATAAGAATAAAAAAGGTCACACTTATCTGCTGTTATCTTAGCAAACACGATTCCTAACTTATAATAATCTAAATCTGTATTATTGTTAAATAATGGATTAAAGTTTGGCATAGCTGTTTTAATACCTTTAGGTATAATGGTAATTCTTATCGTAATGGTAGCCTTCAATCACAAATATCTCACTACTTGCAACACAAAATATACAGTTTTTTCCGATTCCGAAATAAGCTTTTCTTATAAATTTTTGTCTAAATTTGAATCATTTTAATCTTATGTATATTGTACTTGTTACCTAAACCACAACTAGCTAAAGCTAAACTAGGTAATGTGTTAAAATTAGTAATATTAAAAGTTAAATTAACATAGTAGTATTAGCTAATTTGAAATATAGCTTATAACAATCCCAGAACATCAGATTTGAAATATTCTATAAAATCTTTTTTGAAATGTATCAGGTAAATTATTGTATGTATTTAATATAGAATCAGTTAATTTTTAATAAAATCTTAAAAATAAGTTTTAATGTCTGGTTAAGGACAAATATTATTTAAGTTATCCTTACTTACAAATGTATGTGGGATTAAAACTTTATTAATAGTACAATTAAATGTTTTTAGCATTTTATATTATGCTGTAGAAACCATTTTTGGTTTATCCTTTAGATTGACACTTAATTTTATCTATTTATCTTTTTATTCTAATAGTTAGAATATCTTTATCTACTCAGGTTGAGTGCATTTTTCTGCTAAAGTTTTAAAGATGAATATATAATCTACCTAGGTTATGTGCGGATAAATTATATCCGTTTCTACTTTACTTGTCTTCACTAATATAATTGAATAAAACATGGAATAATTGACTCTAATTATATCATAACCATTATTTAAACCTTTAGAAGTATCAATAATATAATCATCATAATTACATGTATTTAAAATAAGCTACACCTACAAAATATACACTTAATTATCCACCTAATTTAGTTTTGTTACCATAAGTTTAGAAATCAATAGCACCCATATTTTTTGTTTAATTATATAATTGTTTTATCTGTATATCCCCAAATCATATCAGGAAATTGGTACTATTTTTATTTTATCTGTTTATACCATAAACATATCCGGTAAATGATACTATTTTATAGTATTTAACATGACCATTATCGTTATGATATTTATAATACCCTATTTCTCTTGTAATTGCATTTTCAGTTATAATTTAATAAGTCCATTTTTGGTAGGGATATTTATTACTATTCCATTAAACTATTGTAGTTTTCCATGAGTTAATATGACCAATACAAATTAATGTTTTGTTAGCTGGAATATTCCCTAATAATAATTATACTACATCATTATCAATAGAATTGTTTGTTTTTTTTTTATATTAACTTTAATATTAGGACATTAAATTTTAATAAAATCACACATGTCACTGTTATTATAGAAATCTAACTGAGTAATACTATAAAGTATTGGGGATTATTTAAGATAAGTAGTCTATTTAGATTGATTCATAAATTTCATAATTTTTCCTAATTTATCTTGACTGTTTAATTGATCCTTTTCTTGCTATCTAAGCACTAGCTCTACAATTTCTTTTTTTAGAACACCATTTTAGAAAAATCCAAATCAGATATCCAATCTTTCCAAATAACACTAACTCTACAATCCTTTATCAAATTCCAATCAAATTTTAATTGTTAATATTGTTAATATTCATGTTATTATTAGATTTATTAATATTAGAGTTATTGAATTCTTTAATTTGTATAAATTAATTTCCTAGTTTAAATTTAGTATAATTTCTATTAAGAAATGAATTATTAATATAGAAGTTTCTAATTATTTAATTATTGATTAAATTCATCTTAGATACACATTAATAGTGTAAACTGACATTTTGCTTTATTAAGGATCTCATTAATAACTTTTAAAACCACTTTCTTTTTTAAAATAAAATTTATAAATTCAAAGTATTAAAATTATTAATTAATTAAGTAAGAAACAATATTACAATTAATATATCAAATAGTAGTTGAAAGAACAAGCCAAACTTTTTGTTTATTTTAATTTAATTTAATTTACTACTTTGTCTGCAAATTTGGATTGGATAAGTGGTAAAGCCTTACAAGTTTTATTTCCTAAAATAGGGAAAATTTTTTAATTAAAACTAAATCAATTCTAATAGTAAATAGTTTCTTAACTGAGAATAAAATTAAAAAAGGTAAAAACTATCTTGTCATTAAATACTATAGCTGATTTTTATAAAAAAAAGTTTAAATCTGAAATAGTTTATATTACTATAATTTAAATCTAATAAAGTTTACAATATAATTTATATTACTATGGTTAATATTTTTATTATTATAAATTTGGGGGCTGTTAAAAATAAACATTTTTTGTGTAATGAAATTAATTTTTATTGGGCACTCCTTAAATGCAATCATTAAATTTTTAGTTTTAAACGAGCCTGCGGGGTATCAAATTTTGTTTTTGATTCCTATTAAGCAAGTGGGGAAAGAAACTAGTAATCAGCAAATAAATTAAAATTTTAGCTGACTATATTTAGTATTAAAATAAAACTATCTTTAGTTCATTATTAAATATAAGATTTTTTTTTTCTGGGGCATAAATTTTAGTAATAAATTTAATTAAAATTATTTATTTTTTATTTTGTGTTTATAAAAACAGGCACTGTGAGATTCGAACTCACGACTTCTTTGGGAAGTACTCGTTTTCAAGACGAGCGCCATAAACCAGACTCGACCAAGTACCCTTTATTTAAATATATATATTATTTAATATCCTGCTGATCGATTATTTTTTATACTTTATTTACCTTATGTTAGACTTATCTTAGTTATTAGGAAAGCAGGCAACTTCTACCTTTTTATTTTTGTATAATCACTTGCTATTCATATTCAATTGCTGATTAACCCCTATTCAAATAAGACCTAAGGGATTCGAACCCTTATAATATCCATTATGAGCGAACTGCATTAACCATTATGCTAAAGTCTTAAATTAATATTATATTTAATAAAATTAAACAGTTGTAATTTAGTAAACTAATAAAATGCTTTTTTGTTGCAGCTAGATAAAAATATATTGAATAGGCTATATAATATATATAAGCAACTAAGCAACTACTATTATTTGTTTATATAGTATTAATTATATACTATTACTTTTTTAAAAAATATATCAGATTAAAAATTTTAAGGAGTAGAGTAATCGAAACTCTGTCTGTAAAGTGTAAATTTACTGCTAAACCACTCAGCTAACCCCCCTTAATAATTAAGAATAAATTTATTTATTGCCTGATTTTAAATATTATATCCTTAAATTGTAATCTCTGCTTCGACTTTCTAATAAATAAAAAGCATAAAAACAAAGCTCCGATATAACCAAGGCAAAACAACACAACATCACAAAAGTGTCCAAAAATATTAAATATAAGATATTTACAAAATAGTTATTGAGTACTATTACTATTTGAATAAAAAAAAGGCCCCTATCTACTAAAAAAAGCACAGCAGCAGATTTTATCTTTTCTGTATCTGCAAAAGCAAACATAAGCAGTAAGCAATTACTGGAACCTAAGTTGACTTACTTAATTTAAATTTTTATTTACCTCCCCCCCCTACAAACTAATCAGATATAAATCTATAAATATATTTAAATAATATTTTTTGCTGAAAGGGGGTTTATTTTGATCTATTCTCCAGCAGCACCTTCCAGTACGGCTACCCTGCTATGACTTTTGAGATGTTACTCAGAAGAGTTAACTGATACTAATTAGCTTAACAAACCCGACCTATATGTAAAACCCAACAAACTATTTCAAGTAAATAAATACCATCAAAGATTATTAAATTTTATTTAAATAATTAAATAATAAAAATACATAAAGGGCTATAGCTCAATTAAAATTTTAAATGTTGCCAATTTAACAGCAACAACTTGGTAAATTGTGTTATTTTTTATACTAAGATACACATCTATTATCTTGCTGTTCTAGTTTTTACAAGACACATAGTTAGCAGACTTAGCAGTAAATTCATTCTAAAAAGCTTAGAAAAAACAATAAACAATACCAAATTGTCAAATAAAATGAGTAATAAGCAAAGATTTGTAGAAGTTGTAATTTTGCGACAGTTTCCCCCATCCCGAGCTTCGCCCCAGCGACAGACAGTTAGTTCATCCCGAATGCATTATTCACCGTTGCGTACTAATCAACGATTACTCGAAATTCCTTCTTCATGTTACCGAGTTTCAGGCAACAATCTGTTTATTAAACTATTTTAACTTTCTTTAATGATTAGCTCTTCTTTTTTAAATTATTTAAAGTTTTGCGTCACTTTGTAAAAGTTTTTTGTGGCACGTCTATCATGGTAAATCAAATTTAACATACAATTAAATGAAGTCAACTTTAAGTTTGACCTTATAAAAAACTAGCTACTTTTTCGCCTTAAGTAACTGAGGACTGGAAATTATTTCTATCTAAGTTCATTTTTTCTACTATTTTTACAATTTTGCTAAAACCTGATTCAGTTAAATGCTCTGTAGTTTCCATTATTTCTGCTACTTTTTTAAAATCAGAAAAATCTAAGCTTTTAACTCCTAGTATAGAATACTTATTAAAGAATGGTATAATTTTATTTACAATATCAGAGTAATTTTTAATTTGAAGTAAAATATATTCTCTTTTTTCAGATTCATAAATATATTTACCAATTAAGATATTATTATAAAAATAATTTGCTATACCAATTAATAATGCTTGATCTCTAACATGAAGACAGGTTCCAAATATTAATCGCACTCTATAACCTATTTTATTTTTACTTTTTTCTAAAGAAACACTAAATGTTGAGTCCCCTGAAACAAAACCAGAGATCCAAAAAGGATCAGGGATTCCATTAAAATTATATTGAGGTCTAGGTACAGGTACATTATTTGGGAAAGCTTCCATTAAAACTTGAGTAAGACCTTTATTAAGATTGCTTTTCAAAGCTACTATTTTTTCAAGGCCCTCTTGAGTTAAATGTTGTTTTTTCTTTATTAATTCATAACATTGTTTAAATAAAACAAAATCAGAAACTTTAGCTCCAATAACTGAATATTTGTCAAAGTGGTCATCGATAACTTGTAAATCTTGTAAATTATCAACTCTATATATAGCAGTATTAATACTATTTTTTCTAACTTTCCCTACACCTAAAGTATGTCTAATACTTTTTAATAATTCGATATCTTTAATATGGATATGTATTGAAAAATTTGGACTGACTCTCCACTTCAATTTAGCGTTATCTGTCTTGTACATAGATACAATGAACGAAGCTTCAGCATCAGAATATCCGGTAATAAACCATGGATTAATCTTAGACTGACAAGATTTTTTGTTTGTAGAATAATTTCTGTTATTTAATTGTTTAGAAGGGAATTTGACGGGATAATTTCTTTCGAAACCCATTAGAGTACACCTTAATTGCATTGTTTGTTTTTTAGCTATGCAATAATTACCGTCTACTCGTTGCTCTTTTACAGTTTCTGTTTGCGTCACAAATTCTGATTTAGATCCGCGATTGCCCATTTCAGTTTCCTTCATCTTATGACTTATTACCATACATGAATAATTACTTCATCCACTTATAAATTTTAATTTATAGTTTGGTACCATAAGCTTTAGGGTTTCCCCGGAGTTTGGTAATTTATGCCAATTTAGTGTTTTCCCAAAACACTTCTCAGCCCAGTTCGTTAGGGCCATAACGACTTGTCTTAGCCCCTTGTGATAACTTTTAGTAATCATTCAATGTTAAGTATAAATTAACAATAGGGATTGCGTCCGTTGGCGGAACTAACCTAACTTCTCAAGACACGGACTGACGACAGCCATGCAACACCTGTAATTTTCACCCAAGAGTGTTCTTTACTGCTAATTTTAATTTTATCATTAGTAGTAGTATCTCCCTGATTCTTAAAACTTTTTAAAAAAAAGGCTGCTGCAACCTAAGCTACAGAAACACAAATAAAGAGAAACTATTCAAGAACTGGTAAGATTTTACGCGTACTGACGTATTAAACAACATGCTTCACTTCGTTTGCTTCAAGAGCGACTAATTTTTTTGGTTTCAGTTTTGCAACCGTACTCGCAAGGCGGAATGGTTATCGCGTTAACATCGCTACTAGCCTTTATTAAGACTAACAACTACCACTCATCGTTGACAGTGAGAGATATCTGGGTCTCAAATCCTATTTTCTATTCTCACCTTCGTTCCTCAGCGTCAATCATTATTGGATAAAAGTTTACACCTTAAGTATTCCATTTAGTATCTACGGATTGTATCCCTACTCTAAACATTATTTGGTTTATCCTCTTTTTGATTCTAGCTTTAATTCATTATTAAATTATTTATCATTTAAGACAAAGCATAATAAATAATAACTTTAAAAGCGGCCTACTTACCCTTTACGCCTGATTCATGGTCACCAGATTTATCTTGCTATATTTTTTGTTTTTCTACCTGTGTTAATTCCTTCTTTTATTTGTCTAATTTCTGCTAAACCCTCATTGGTTAAATGAGCACCGGATTCGATTAAATTAGCAATTCTACATCAATCTAGATAATCTAGATATTTAATACCGGAAATAGGATATTTATTAAAGAATGGTATAACTATTTGGTTTACCTCCGAAAATTTAGTTATTACTAAATATAAAGCAGGTTTTCTAGAATCTCTTTCTAATCTACCAGCTCCTAAGTATTTAATTATTACCTCCATTAAGCTAGCATCACGGGCGTGTTGTGATATCCTAAATCTTAAATATACTTGATAACCAATAATATTTTTGGACTTTTTAATCCCAACATCTAAATTTCCCTCACCACTTACGAATCCTGAAACCCATTTTGGATCTGGGATAAAATTAGATTGAATATACCCTCTTTTTGCTGGATTAATTTTATTGCTAAATTCTGATTTTATAATCTCAGATAAACCGGTATTCATAGATGCTTTAATATTAATAATTTGTTTTAAACCATTAGCTGTAAGATGTGCACCTTTATTCATATGCTCAACTATTTGCTCAAAGAATAAAAAATCTGCACCTTTTTGTGTTAGAAGAGGATACTTTTTAAATTGAGGAATTACAATAGAACTTAATTCATTAAGACTAGCTACTGAATATTTTAACACATTAGCTTTCTTATCTAAGCTTATTGTACCTATCCCACCAAAAAACTCTTTTAGTTGATAGATTAAAAAACTATCTTGTTGATTTAATCCTATTTGATAAAAAGATCTTACAACCCATCCAGTTTTGTATGCTTTATTTTTATAAATTGTAGTGCAAAAACTACCTTCAGCATCTGTGAAACCTGTTACAAACCAAGGATTTAGTTTAGATTTAAAATCCGAAGTAGAAAAAGTTCTAATACTTAATTGTTTAGAAAGGATTCTGGTTGGATAATTTCTTTCGAAATCCATTAGAGTACACCTTAAGTTTTTAATTAAAAACCAACTACCGTCTACTCGTTGCTCTTTTACAAAACTTCTATTTGGTATTGGGATATTTAGAATTTTTGATTTAGATCCGCGATAGCCTATTTCAGTTTCCTTCAGTTTAGAACTTGTTACCATACCCAGGTAATTATTCTGGCCACTTATAATTTTTCAATTATAGCTTGGTATTCTAACCTTTAAGGCGTCCCCGGAGTTTGGCAGTTTTTCCCATAATAATGTTTTCCTATAACATATAACAGGACGACTAACGTTTGCGTTCCTGGTCTTACCGAGTCTTCTGGCACCAGTAATTTGGACAACACTTATAGTAAGGTACAATCATTATTTTCCCTTACGTTATCTCAAGTACCACATACAAGTGATCTTAAGATTTCAGTTAGCTAGTTCACTCTTGCGAGCATTGACTAATTTTCTTGACTGCTGGTAGATTACTCTACTTGGGGCATTTCATTCCCAATGTGGCCATTTGTTCTATCAAACGTGGCTATTGATCATCGGCTTGTTAGGCTTTTACCCTTCCAACTACCATTAAACAAAATAAATCAATTCTTATAGCGATACTTTTTAATAATATTGTATATAGTTTTATATTGATATCCTATAATAGATATAAAATATCGTATCCTTTATCATAAATATGCTAATTTATGTTTAATTAATTCTAGCTGATAACTATTTTTATATAACTCATATCTAAATAATAAATTAATATTGTTTGATACTCCACTAGAAAAACGGATTGAGCAGTTTCACTATATGAAATAGTTTCATCTTAAACTATATACTTTGGAATTTTTGGTTGAAAATTAATTAAACTATCCCCTATTCGAGAGGTCTATAAGGTATCTTATTTATCATTACTCACCTTTACACCATGGTCTAACCACTAACAAGTTAATTTACTAATTATTAAAATGCTATTATATATATTTTATATAAAAACATAATTAACATTATTTTACCCTTATTAGTTTCGAGTTACCATTGATTCGCATGTCTTAAAACTACTGAAAAACGTTCAATCAGAGCCAAAATTAAACTCATACAGAATAATTCGATAAAAATTAATTTTATTTAAAGAATTTACATAACTATACCACTATTTATTCAATTTAAAAATGGATTTAGCTAATTCAATTCTAATTAACTTTGTCTTATTTTATTTGCTTTTTGCAATTTATCTAATCAAATATTATATTATACTCTTTTAATTAATAAATTAATAACAATTTACTGATTATTTTTAGTCCTTTTTTAAATAAAACTTTTATTATTTATCTTATTTATATTTTATATATTATATTTAATAGCTGATTAAGGCATATTTTCTTTAATTTTAAATTCTTAATATTTTATATTCTAATAGTACAAATTTAATGGTTGTTACTCACGTAAATTTTATAAAAACTCATTCAAATAAAAAACCTAAAAACTAAAAAAATACCAAAAATAACTAAAAAAATATTCGTAAAAATCGTAAACCGTCACCAACAAAAGCAAAATAAACAAAAGTTAAAATAATAAAACTCTAATTTACAGCTTATTGGATTTATACCAAATTTATAATAATTAAAATCTTTCATTGTTTCTATTCAATACAACCAATAACTAAACATTAAACTTTAATTAAAAAAGATTAGGTAAAATAAAATAAGGTGAAAACAAAAACTTCACAGTCAAATTATATTCCTTTCCTAAAAATTTTGAAAAAAAGAACTAAGAAACCATGAAGAAGAGATAAAAAACTAATTTAATAGTTTTATTTTAATGACTAAGACAGTCAAATTGTTTACTGTTTTTAAACCTTTTAATAGTATATTAACAGATAAAACAATGTAGTATGAGCATAAGATTATAAAGATTCAACCTAAATCAATTAGGTGGTGTAGTCTTATTAGTACTTGTAAAACTGTCAACAATCTACTAGATTTTAAGTTGCCTTGTTTAAATGTAACTATGTTTAAAGGGGCCGCTTTATATAAAGAAATACTTTTTGTTAAATTGTCTATATATAGAGGTTTAGTATCCACCCATATATTTTTATATTCATATACTTTTTGTTCTTTTTTGTTTTTATAAACATTCCAATCTATTGTAATATTCTCTTTTAGAATTGTTACAGAACCTTTACTATAATTAGTTTTAGTTGTTAATTTTTCACCTTGAACAGGTTTAGAATTAAAATACATATTTTCGAAATCAGAGATAGATAAACTATCCGCTTTTATTCCTTTGGCTTTGGTTATTTCTCCACCTTTAGAAGTTAGCAATATATAAGTTTTATTTGAAATAAAATAAGCTTTTTCTCCAACATATTATAACATTAGTTGTCCTAACTTATTTCCAACATAATTCCCTAATTTTTCTTCTAAAGTTTTAAGAGTTAAATTAGTTACAATAGAATCAGTATCGGAATAATAAATTAAACCCCCCACCTTTAATATTGCTAATTTAATTTTTTGCATATAAACTCTAGCATAAGATGTAACGAAAGCAGCTGTTACTAATGAAACATCTTGGAAAATTGTATTTGGATTTAACAGTTTATTTCTTTCATCTAATATAGCTTTAAATTAGTCTAAATTGTGACTTTCACAAATTGCTTTATTAACAACAGGATTATAAGTAATTAGGTAGTTTTCTTCATTAATTTCTTTAAATGTTTTAACTTCTTTTGTAGCTAAAATTCTATCCAATTCTTTTTTATTTACAGTAGCAGTTATTGGTTTAATAAAATTTAATCCAAATCTTCCAATTAAATTGTTTAATAAGCTTTTAACAACTTGTCTAGGACTACCCTTAAGAAATAATAAAAATAAGCATGTGTAAACTTGCCTAAAATAATATAAAAATATATTAAAATAAATCGAATAGAAATTCAATCAAATAACAAACTCTTGTAAAAATTTAACCCTAATTTTATT
>Ga0153999_1000447_pt1 | contig 18258 bp, 15 predicted proteins | sample TSNC083MetaG_FD_104675 | JGI IMG/M metagenome (GOLD analysis project Ga0153999, IMG submission 104675) | Attine ant fungus gardens microbial communities from North Carolina, USA - TSNC083 MetaG | ecosystem: Host-associated > Fungi > Mycelium > Unclassified | place: USA: North Carolina, Lumber... | reverse complement strand
GTTGCCAGCAGGGTGCCGTTGCGGTCCACAATATCTCCCCGGCGATAAGGAATAACACGGCTGTCATACTCCTGCTGGGACAAGACAATCTGATTATACTGGTCGCTGTTGTTCTGGATAATATTGTACAGGATATAGATTAACGCAAACAAAGCCAGCGTTATCACGATGACCGTAATTGCCAGCTTCTCCTGCATGTAACTTGTAAATATACGTTTTTTGTTACGGGATGTCTTCATACTGTCTTACATACTCGCTTTCTGTGTTATCATACAGAAGGACTTGATTTCTGTTTGCATAAACCATGCCGAGTTCTTCTGTCGCTATCTTATAGACATGATCCAAGTCAACAGAAGTGTTGATTCTGGTTGCCAGGGCATCATTTTCCGACTTTAGATACTCCAGTTCCTTTTCCAGCTTTTCGATCTGGTATATCCGCCCTGTCATGTCAGACTGCGTTTGCAGATACCCCACGCAGATGTATAATACACATGCAGCTGCCAGCGTCAGCATAATCACATAAGGCAGATCCATATACAATGCCTTTTCCTGGTTTCTTCTAACCGCCCGGGCAATACGCCGGCGCGGTTTTGGTCTGGGCGTCCGCTGCGGCCGATCCATCGGTATAGTCTTCTGAACGATGCTGCCTTGAATATATTCCTGGTTCTTTATCTGTCTGCTTCTGACTGCCATAATCCATACCTCCCCTATTTTTTCTCAAACACTCTCAGCTTTGAACTTTTAGCACGTTTATTGGCTGAAATTTCTGCTTCTGCCGGAACAATCGGCTTTCTGGTAATTATCCTCCCTTTGCTTTCCTTCCCGCATACGCACACCGGAAATCCAGGCGGGCAGTCACAGGGATTTTCATTTTCACGGAACCTGGTTTTAACAATCCGGTCCTCCAGCGAATGAAAGGTTATAATACTCAGTCTGCCTTCCGGTTTTAGTAAGTCAATCAAGGTATCAATGGAGTGCTTTAGGACATCAAGCTCATGATTTAATTCGATCCGGATGGCCTGAAATGTTTTCTTTGCCGGATGGCCGCCCGTTGCCCTGAATTTCATCGGAATCGCCGCCTTGATTACCTCGGTCAGTTCCCCGGTTGTTAAAACGGGCTTGTCCTGTCTGGCCCGGACAATATGTTTGGCAATATTTTTAGCAAATTTATCTTCTCCGTAATTTCTGATAATCCGGTAAAGCTCCATTTCACTGCAGCAATTTACAATATCTGCTGCCGTCTTAGTATTTCGCTGATCCATCCGCATATCCAGCGGCGCATCTTCCCGGTAGGAAAAGCCCCGCAAGGCGGTATCAAGCTGATAGGAGGACACCCCCAGATCAAGATATATCCCATTCACTTTGCTGATGTTAAGATTTTCCAGAATTTCTTTTATCTGTTCATAATTGCTTCGGACAATGGCTGCTTTATCACCAAAAGGTTTTAGTCTTATTGACGCGGCCGCAATGGCGTCTGCATCCTGGTCGATGCCAATCAGCCGGCCGCCGGTACCCAGACGGCTAAGTACTTCCACAGCATGTCCGCCGCCGCCTAACGTCCCGTCAACATAGATGCCGTCCGGCCGGATATTCAGACTGTCAACGGTCTCTTGTAACAAAACGGATTTATGTTCAAATGTCATATGCCAAGACCTTCCATGTTTTCTGCAATTTCTTCCATGTCATCATAGGTATTGGACTCATTCCAGCCCTCCCGGCTCCAGATTTCAATCCGGCTGCCGACTCCCACCAGAACTGCTTCTTTGCTGATCCTGGCAAATTCACGCAGTACCGCCGGAAGAAGAATTCTTCCCTGCTTGTCTACTTCACAAGTTGTGGCTCCCGCCAGAAAAAAACGGGAAAACTTTCTTGCATTGGCATTGGTAAGCGGCAGGGCATGCAGTTTTTCCTCAAGGGATTTCCATTCAGTATTTTCATATACAAATAAACAGCCATCCAGTCCTTTTGTTACAACGAACTCTTCACCTAGCTGTTCCCTGAATTTGGAAGGGACAATTAATCGTCCTTTCGCATCTACTGTATGATTATATTCTCCCATGAACATAATAATCACCTATGCCTGTTATCCGGATACCACATTGCTGCCACTTTCACCACCCGGCTTCCATTTCTTACCACTTTGTGCCACTTTCCACCACTTGATAAATATATTCTAGTACATTTGTAAGAAAATAGCAAGGGATTTTAAAATAAAAAAACGGCAAAAAATAAGGCGGCTGCGCTGTATCCGCAACCACCTCAAGATGTGCTGTTTTATTTAAAAACCGGCCACAATATATTGTTCAATCAAATGATCCAGTTCAATACTGTGTTGATAAATAAGTTCGTAATTCTCTTTTCCATTAATACTTTTATTCAGTTTTTCTCTTGCTTCTTCAATTGATACTACCAGTTCCTCTTTTGATATATTCATTTGTCAGCGTCTCCCTTAGTAGTGTGCGTCCTGCATATACGCACAGCAATCATGGCTCCGGCGGCAGTCAAAACCAAAAGCAATGACAACGCCTGAGATACCGGCAGTCCGGTATGGAACAATTTCAGCTGGTCGGTACGAAGTCCTTCGATCCAGAATCGCCCCAGCCCGTACCCAAGCAGATAGATACAGAGCATCTCACCATCAAAGCTTTTTCGTTTGCGGTACCAAAGCATAAAACATAATAAACACAAATTCCATAAAGATTCATATAGGAAAGTCGGATGTACCTGAATATATTCAATCCCACTTTCGATCACAATATGATTTAAAACATCCTGATTGAGCATATAATCTTTGACCAGTGAACGTCTGATCTGCATTGCCAGCAGATTGTCCGTATAACCGCCAAATGCCTCACAGTTGAAGAAATTGCCCCACCTCCCTATAATCTGACCGGTTATCAATCCTAACACACCGGTATCTGCCATGGAAAGAAACGACATTTTTCTGATTTTGGTAAAAATAATCAGTGTCGCAGCGGAGCCGATCACTCCTCCATAAATAGCAAGGCCGCCCCCGCGTGTGTTGAAAATCTGGAGCAAATCATTTTTATAGTAATCCCATTCAAAGATAACATAATAGATTCTGGCTCCAATCACGGCGAAAATAATTCCATACAAAGCGAAATCCAGATAGATTTCGGGGTCTTGTCCTCTCCGTTTTGCATCTGACTGTGCCACCCAGATTCCCGCCAGCATTCCCAGACCAATAATAATACCGTAATAGGTAATTGAAAACCCAAATACGGAGATACTGTTTCGTAAATTCTGTATCGCAATACCCAAATGTACGAAACGAATATCAGCACCTTCCATTTAGCATGCTCCTTTCGGGACTAAGTCCATTTTATAATTGCGTAAATCAAAAAGCAATCAATTTCGTTCACCAAATATTGACAGTAGTCGACAGCTTTTTGTTTTCGCTTTTCAATACACAAATTATATGCTACAATTAATCCGCATGAAAATCAAGAATTATTTTTTTTTAAGATAAATACAGGAAGGAAGTTATCATGAAATTAGGTATCGTAGGTCTGCCGAACGTCGGCAAAAGCACACTATTTAACTCGTTAACAAAAGCCGGTGCGGAATCCGCCAACTATCCGTTCTGCACCATAGATCCCAACGTCGGCATTGTTGCCGTTCCCGACCACCGCCTCCGGCTGCTGGGAGATTTATATCATTCTAAAAAAGTTACGCCGGCGGTGATTGAATTTGTCGATATTGCCGGTCTGGTCAAGGGTGCCTCCAAAGGCGAAGGTCTGGGCAATCAGTTCCTGGCTAATATCCGGGAAGTGGACGCCATAATCCACGTTGTCCGCTGTTTCGAAGATCCCAATGTCATTCATGTAGACGGCAGCGTCGGTCCGCTGCGTGACATTGAAACCATCAACCTGGAGTTGATTTTTTCCGATATCGAAATACTGGAGCGCCGCATAGCGAAAACTGCCAAAGCTGCCGGCAATGACAAATCGCTTGCCAAAGAGCTGGAAATCTTAAAGGAGTTAAAAGACCTTTTGGAAAACGGAAAACTGGCTTGTGCTTACCAAACAGAGGACGACGAGGTTATGGCCTTCGTAAACTCATTAAATCTGCTGACCGGCAAACCGGTTATCTTTGCCGCCAATGTTGCGGAGGAAGACCTGGCCGGTGATGGCGACGGCAATGAATATGTTTTAGAGGTCCGCTCTTTTGCTGCGGAAAACAATTCGGAAGTATTTGTTGTCTGTGCGCAGATTGAACAGGAAATTTCCGAGCTGGATGATGATGAGAAAAAAGAATTCCTGGAAGAACTGGGGCTTTCAGAATCCGGGCTTGATAAACTGATCGCCGCCAGTTACCGGCTGCTTGGTCTGATCAGCTACCTTACCTCCGGTGAGGATGAAACCAGAGCCTGGACCATTAAGGCCGGGACGAAGGCACCACAGGCGGCCGGAAAAATTCATACCGATTTTGAACGCGGTTTTATCCGCGCGGAGGTTGTAAACTATCAGGATCTGCTGGATTGTAAAACCTATGCCAAAGCCCGGGAAAAAGGGCTGGTCGGTCTGGAAGGAAAAGATTATGTGGTCAAGGACGGGGATGTTATTTTATTCCGTTTTAATGTTTAAAACAGAGATGTTTAAAAGGCTGTGGGGACACACAGCCTTTTTTTGTCTCAGCTTCCGATTTTTTTCTCCAGAACCGCGATTCCCTGATACAAAACGGCTGAGAGAATACATAAAATCACAATACTCATCATGACCAGATCCAGCTTAAAGAGACGGGGAAACAAAATGATATGGATGGGTATTGCCGGTTATTATGCACTCCTGTTCTAGCTTCACATTTTCCGCCAACATATAATCCAGCACCTCCCGATACACACAATCGCCCTTTTGCTCCTGCATCTTCCCAATCCGCTTCCGGTCATTCAGCGTTAACTTTTTCGCAAAGTCTTTATATGCCTTTAGCGTCTCCAGATTCATGTAATAAGGCTGGAATGGAATTTTAGTTTTACTGCACAGATCCTCATATATCTCAAATCCGCCGGCATCAATATCACCAAAATGAAGATACCGGGCATGGGGAAGTCTGGCATAAAACAGGGAAAGCAGTATCCGGCGCACAGAATTATGGTATCCACCCAAATAAATCAGGATGCTGTCCGGCTCCTGCCAGCTGAAAAAGGTCGTCAGATTCTCGATGGTAATTACCTTTTTTATTCGTTCCATATTACTAAGCGTCATATGCGGCAGATCTTCACCCGATATGCCGATCCCCTGTTTCAACCCTCCCAATGCAATACAGGAATCCGCCAGCTTAAGGAGACCGCTGTCCCCCTTGACATAAATATAGTTGGGCGTATGATAAATAAAATATTCTGCCAATATGGCATAGACATCCATTTCTGCAAACTGCCCGCCGAATCTGCGCATAATTTTACCAATCAGCCCCAACAGGCTTTCCAGAATCTTGGAATCCCCAAAATGCCGGATTGAAAATTCCCGGATATAGCAGCCTTCCCGGTTTTTTTCGATACAGGTAATTGCCTTAAGTAACCGGGCTGTCTGCTTCTGCTGCTCCAGGTCAATATATTCCTTAACCGGCTCATCAGCCTGAATCCGAAGGCTTAGCCAGGCAATAAAACGGGTACAAACCGGTGTGTCGCACTGGGGCTTCATATCATCCAGCAGTTTCAGGGTATTGCCAATACTGTCAACCTTTGGCAGCCGTTTAAGAAAATGGTAAATTTCTGTAATCCGGTCTTCTTTCAGGATAACTTTTTTAATAATATGGTTTTCCTTTTTCCAGATAATACGGATATAACCCTTTCTTTCAAGCTCGTTAAGCTTTATATGGAGTTCTTCATACGCCAGCGAACTTTCATCAAAATATTCCGGAACGCTTGTTACCGTAAACGGAAAGGATATCCTGATATTAACCTTGTTTCTTCCGGTAAAAAGCAGACTTTTTTCATACGAATCCAGCAGGGAATTCAAAATCTTTCTATCATACTGCGCCATTATAATATTCCTCTACGAAATTTACCTTTTCATCCGTCATAACCAGAAGGGTCTCCTCTACCTCCGGACTGATATACTGTATCTTATCCGGCGGTGCGGCAATCACAATCTGCAGCGGCAGCCGTTTTAAAAATTGCAGTACCCCACCGATGCGTTCATCATCCATGTTGTTGAATGCTTCATCAAATAAAACCAGCCCGATGGCTTCCCCGCCGATATTGTTGCCGTATAACTGGACAAAGGATGCTGCCACCGTCACGTAAAACGGCGTCTGGGTCTCGCCGCCGCTTTTTTCCTCACATACCTTTGAGTAATAAGAATAGGAATCGTCGCTGTGGACAATTTTAATATCATAATCCATATAGGTTCGGTAATCCGTAAATTCATCCAGCGCCTTGATCCCGTTTTCCTGATCCAGCGCCAGCTTGCCAAACAGTTCATCAATGACCTCTTTATGCGTTTCATGGAAAATGCCGCTGAATATCGATTCTCCCTGAATCGCATTAAAATCATCCATAATCATCTCATAGTAGCTGCGGTATTTCTTACTGGGCATGTACAGGAATTCGTATTTATCATTGCTGAAGGCAATGCCTTTCAGGGCTTTATTCAGTTCTTTGAATTCTCCCTGGGCCTGCCGCATATTCTCCTGGAGCTTAGCCAGGAACTGTTCACGGAATTCGTCTTCCGCCGCCTGCTTGGCCGCCTGAACCTTATCCTCGTAGTCCAAAAGCTCTGAAGTCCTCAGCCGTTCATATACCAGCTCAAACTCCGGATATCCGTCCAGATTTGCAGATGCACCGAAATCATGCTCGGTTTTATATTCCACCATAATTTCAATCATGTTTGTTTCTGCTGCTTTCTGGGTCGTCTCATTGGCTTTCTTCCGTCTGGCGAAGTTTTCCTTAAACTGGGCGATGGTTTTGTCGGACGTCTGCTTTTCATACTCCCGGTTCCAGATCCCGTACTCATCACCGGCCGCCTTTACCAGCAATGACATAAACTGCTGCGCCGACACCTGCTCGGCCAGGTATTTTTCCAGTTTTTCTTTTTCAACCGTAATCTGATTCTGGATTCTTCCGGTTTTCCTGTCGCTGCCGGAAATCTTTTCCTCGATCTCCTTGCGTAACGCTTCCAGGGCAGTAAGCTGGATCTGTTTTTGGATGAAGGTGGCATTTTTCTCCAGTGTTTTGATGTTATCCTTACATGTTTTGACTGCCTGCTGGACGCGGTTTAACTTGGTTATCACATCGAGCCGGTATTTGATATCCACATCGGTTTCCGTCTGCAGCGGTGTCAATACCATCTCCATGTCGGCGATTTTTTCCTGGGCGCTGCCAATTTCCGCATAAAGCTTAAGCCTTTGTTTTTCCGCCTGCTCAAGCTGTACTTTAAAGGCATTGCTGCCGATAAACGGGGTTTCAAAAATAGCCGGCTTAATCGCACTCGCCACCCGGTTCTGGTATTTCATACATGCTTTGGTAATGGCAGTTTTATACTTTTTTAATTCCTCATAGCGTTCACACATCTGAACCTTACCCAGTATCATGTTGATATACTGACGGGCATAGATGTTCTTTGAAGTTACGACGGCGGCCAGACTCTCTTCCGGCGCCGTATCATAAGCTTTCATATTCTGGGTATTGATTAATCCCACTCCATAAGCTTTTTGGTTCCGTCGCAGCTTATCATAAATTCCCAGTGCAATATCAAAATTCTCGGGCTCAACCAAAATATAAAAACGCTGGGTATTCAAATAGCCTTCTACCGCATTACGCCAGGCTTCTTCTTTCATTTCCAGAAGCTCACACAGCACATACGGCTCCGCCTTTCTGCCAATGCGGCGAAACTCTTCGCGGATGAAATCCTGGACACAAAGGACTTCTGGCGCATAGGTCAGCTGTTTCTTGCTCAGCCGCTCAATTTTCTTATCAAGCTCCTGCCGTTTCTGGCTCAGCTGATTCAGACGAATCTGCACTTCCACCTTTTTCTGCTGTATTTTATTGTACATCTCGCCTTTGTATTTGATCACCGCTTCCACAACAGCTTTTGCTGCCGCTGCGTCACTGACAGTGTCAATCTCAGTTAAAAGCTTTTCGTAGCCGGTGATACAGGCATGGATGTCTTTTACCTTAAGCAGCTGATATACCTGGTTCAGAGCGGTTTTGGCGCTTTGCTTTAATTTCCTCTTTTCTACCAGCCAATCCTTTTCTTCTTCCTGTAGTTTAAGGAGTTCCTTCTGCTGCGCCTCATAAGCCAGAAAGTCTTTATTCTGGCTCATTTCCACGCGGAGTGCCGTTTCCAGTTCCTGCTTCTGGTTTCTTTCATGTATCAGCGCTGTTCTTGCTTTCTCCTCTTCTTCCAGCCGGAATGTTTCAGATGTTATGGTATGTTTTGCTGCCTTGATGGCCTCTTTCATCAGGTCAACATCAGCCTGGGCGAGGAAATAGTTATACATATTATTCTTTTTCGCGCTATCGAGTACTTCGGCGTGATACTTCGCAATGGTCTCCAGCTTTACCAGCCTTTTCTTCACGCTCTGGAGCGTCTTTTCCAGTTCCTGATAACTGCGGACATTTTCCCTTAGAATATCGATATTTACCTCTTTTTCGTCAAGGACATAGGAGTATACAAAGTCCTTGATATCATCGATTGGTTTAAACGCCAGGGCTTTGGGAATCAGGGTGAAAAATTTATCCTCGATTCTGCCAAACCTTGACTTTATTACCTTCTTTGCTTCTGTCTGGGTTTTGCACCAGAATTTGATCTTGGCATTGGAACTACGGAAGGCCGTAATCGATTTAGGGATGTTCCCATTAAAAAAGAGCTCATCAGACAGCCGGACATCATCCATCAGATAGCGGACCGTTACCTCCTGTCCTTCGCTGGCAGAGTCAACCACCGCCCCGACAATAAAATAGCGCTTCCTGCTCTCCTCATAAAACTCCAGGGCAACGTGTGCGCTGAGCTCGCCGGTGCGCTCATATGGCTTATTTTCTTTCCCGGTTTTGCAGCGGATATATCCGGTCAGCCTGCGCTTTCCGTTTTCATGAGCTGCTTTATTAAAATAGTTGACCGAGCAGGTTATGACAAATTGGATCGCATCCAGCAGCGTGGATTTACCGGCTCCATTCTCACCGGAAATCAATGTCGATTCACCAAACTCTATCGTACAGTTGGCAAAGCGGTGCCAGTTAATCAGTTTCATCCTCACCAGCTTCTTCATCGGCATTTCCTCCCCTCTTATAAATCTGCAGCTTTTCGTAAGCCTGTTTGATATCCTCAACCCGGACCGCCATCAGTATACTGTCATAAATCAAAACCCGGGACTCTTCATTCGCCATATCCCGGTCAAGCAGTTCAATGAGCTGAAAGCGGCGGAACAAGCTAAGGGCGTTGCGCATTGTCGTTTTATCAAGCATCTTTTCGCGAATCTTCAGGCTCATGAATTTGTCCTGAATATCACCGAGGTTTACTATGGCTTCGTCGCTTAAAGAGATTTCACGTTTTTTTTCGTCAAACAGGATTCTTAAGATTAAAAGAATAACCGATTCATAAAGCTTTAAATTCAGGCGGTTATAATTCTGTGAATTGGTCAGCTGGACAACTCCGTATTCTTCGTTTACCTCAAGGCGGTACCCCAGCACCTCCATGTATTGGGCAATCTCTTTCCGGTATTTTACGGCAAAATAATAATCAGAACGGTTTACCGTGCTGCTCCTGCAGAGAAAGCAGATACTCATCAGTTTGTTGCAGACCCGCTTAAACTCATCGATATCCCGCTGAAGTACACCATTTAGCAATTGCAATTCTATTTCCTCCGAATCATATAATCTTTAAAACGAAATCCGTTTACTTCCTCTTCCCCCGCGGCTTCAATCGTATACTTCATCTTTTTCCGCTGCCCGTACAGTCTCGTATAGATGATTTTAACAAAATCTTGTGGACTCTCAAGGGGTAATTTTGATGCCCGCATCTCAGATCGCTCCCCCAACTGCTTATCTACGTAAGCGTTGATTTTTTCGGGGCTTAAGGCACGCTGCATTTTTTCAACCATCCGCCTTAACTTTTCCTGGCGAAGCAGTTCATCCGGTTCATGAATCTCAATGGTTTGCGGTTTAAATTCTTTGCGGCCTTCCACCGGTGAGTAAAAAGAGTTGCTGTCGAGCACAAAACAACTGTAAATCCTGATCAGCCCTTCCAGAAATTCCACCTCGTAGATGCCGCCCAGATCCAGCTGTTCCTGATTGACGGCCTCATTAAGCCCTAACAGTATTTCTTTAATCTGGCCGCGGATATCCTCGCTTCCTGTCAGCAGAAACCGGGCTCTGTTGATTGCTGCCTTCTGGTATTGGGAATTTTTCTTATTGATTTCATTTAAGATTTCATCCATGTTGCGGAAGGCCTCAATGATTTCATGCAGGTATTGATACACAAACTCCTTCGCATCCTCTTCGCTGATTTCCCTTAACGTGGCTATTTCTTTTACAGTCTGATCAATATAAGCTTCACTTTTGCTCCGGCTTTCCAGGCGTTCAATGATCTCCGGCCTGAATTTGGAGACATTATCGGAGGTCAGAAGGCGGTGGTATGCCTTATCGACAATGTTGGTAATGTAATCATTAAACAGGGCATCCATAATTTCTGCGACGGTACTGTGTCTGGTCAAATCGTCGATATAGTGTTTGATATTGGAATTGAGATTTTTAAGTCCGGTAATCAGCAGGTCGGTATTTTCCATAATCTGTATTAATACGACTCCGGGGCTGTCCGTCTGGCTGCGGACCAGACTGTAAATCGTATAGATGTATCCCTGATATTCTACCTGTTTGCCGTCTGCAATTTCAAGCAGCACCTTCAGTAACCGAACTGCATATTCTTTAAAATTTACCCGCTGCACATAGCTTTTATCGGTTTCGATCTCGATCCAGCCATAAAACTCAAGCCTTCTAAGCATTTCGTTTGCCTTCGCCCGGCTGTCTTTTTCGCTGAATTCCTCTTCGTCCAACTCGGCAGCATTTTGCTGTTCAAAATAATACTGAAGCTCGTCCACCAGAACATCCCGTTCCACACCAAAAGAAAGCTGATTCTCCATAACGGAAAACAGCTTGCAGATACATTCCCAATATACAATTTTATTTTTAGAAGATAACGGTATAAAAAAATTGTCCGAAATCAATGAAAATAATGGTTTCAAAACAGCTCCTGACTAAAATTCCTGATATCATGGGCCAAAATTTTTCTTGGGCACAACATCATTATATCGTATCATTCGGTAATATACAAGTATTGGTGTCAATTTTGGGGCCGTTATTGCGGTAAATATATCTGCTAACATGCTTTCTTTTTAAAGGTTTTTATCGATCTGCCTATAACGCTCCGCCATCTCATCCAAGGTAATGCACTCGACCAGCGGTGCCTTTCCATAGCTTCCAAACTTTACAATCAATGTCCCAACCGCTTCCTTAGCTCCGCGTTCCACGCATTCGACAATTGCTTTAACATCGTCATCCGGAATATCACCATACATAACGGTATTCATGATCGGCGGCAGGAATACCCGGGGATCAAATGCATCCTTTTTCGCTTCCAGCAGATCATAGATGCCGCCGATGGACGGACTATTTTTCTTTTCCGGATAACGGGCAAAAAACTCCCTCATATTTCTGGTCACTGCCAGGCGGATATCGGTATCCACATTGATTTTATTAATACCGCCATCAATTGCTGCCTGAAGCTCTTCCATCGAAATTCCACTGGCATTTGTGATCCGGCCGCCCAGATCATTGATCTCATCCACAATATATTTGGGGACGGTGGATGAGCCGTGGGATACCAATGCCACAAACATACCCAGATGATTCATGCACTCGCGGATTGCAACTGCGATTTCCCGGCGCAGCTTAACAGCTTTCCCTTTCGATGCGCCATGCATGGTTCCGTATGAAATTGCCAATGCATCCACTCCGGTCTTTTTAAAAAACTCAATTGCATCAAGCGGATTGGTATAGGTAGAATTTGCGGAAAATACATGATCCTCAACACCAGCCAGGACTCCCAATTCGCCCTCAACGCTAACACCCCGCGCGTGTGCGTATTTGACCACCGCTCTGGTCAGCTCAATATTTTCCTGAAATGGCAGCGAGGAGCCGTCGATCATCACGGAAGTATATCCCCCATCGATTGCCGCCACACAGGAATCAAAGTCTCTTCCATGATCCAGATGAAGGACTATTGGGATTCCGGCGCCACTTCCATATTTTTTCACTGCCTTGCCGATATTTTTTGCGCCAATCTTTTTATCCTCAAGTGTTGCCTTCATAAAATCGGTTCTGCCGCCCATAAAACCGTTGGCCAGGTCTGCCCCCTGCAAGATTGCCGGCGAACGGAACATTTCATGAACCTCGATCACCGCTTTTGCCTGAGCTGTGGCATTTACATTAAACCCCCCCTGACCATATCCATATTTCATACTTGCCTCCATAAGAGGTCTTAGTGGTACTAAACCCATAGCTTTTTTCTCCTTTCTTATCCATGATGATGGGCACAGCCTCTGTCTTCCTGTCCTTTTCCTCCCGGGCATTCATCTTTCATCATCAAATGAACCGCACTCAGCCTAAATGTCTGTGGCAGCACCAGAATATTAGGAGCTGAGCCAACAAATTTCTTTTTGGCATCCGCCAGGGCTTCTTCTACCGTTGCCCTTGTCTTCAGTCCCATTCCTCTTGCATACCCGGGTTCCTGCGCGCCGCACAGATAAATTGCTGATGTATTCATCTCTGCAATGTGGGCACAGCTGATCATCGAAAAACCATGGAATGGGTGGAATGCATTTGCATAGCGGTACTGCCTGATATACTCTTCGTTGGTTGCAAAATATTCCCCCAGCCGGTTCATATCCGGCAGCGTATTCATCTGATCATGCTGGAACAGCCCATACATATCTCTTAAATACGGCCACAGTTCATCATGAAAATAGCCATTACATGTAGAAGTGAAAATAATTACGCAGTTATCACTCATTATCCTCTTATGGCGGATGACCTGGGCAGAAACTGCCTGCATCAGCATAATCGGATTAGTACCCATGCCATCTCCATAATGAAAAAACTGCGGCATGCCGAAGATCATAACATCATATTTTTTTTCTGCCCATGGAACATAGGTTCTTTTATCCGCTGCTTTCCAAGAGTGTGGCTGCATCACTGCCGCATAACCGCTGTTGATTTCGATCTGCCTGGACTTTGTGTCTAATACCGCGTCGCAGCAGAAGAATTTTTTGCCCATGCATTCTTCCATGTACATACCAATTTCATCGAATTTGGTTCTCATCAGGGAAGTTTTGCTTACCGGAGTAAAATCGTTGCGGTGCATAACCTCCGGCACATGATGGGAAGCGATTGAACGCCAATGTGTAATTCCGGTTGCGCAATGCTTATACCCGCCGGAATATCCGCCATAAGGGTTTCCCTGGGTATGTCCGATGAGAATTGCCAAATCACTGTCATAGACGTACTTGTTCATTAAAACCGGATCACCCCGCCTGGTTGTCCCAAGATCTACCAAATGCTCATAATCTTCACTGTCATGATTTAATATCTGATGCGTATACCAGAACTGGTTGAATAACTCTTCCCCCAACACCCCCCGGATTTCCTGTTCTGTATTTTTTCTGTGAAGACCGTTGGAACAGATTAGCAGAATGTCTTCTTGTTCAACCCCAGCCTCATATAGTTCGTTAAGGATCAGCCGGATTGATATTTTCCTGTGAGAAGTTGCCTGCTCTCCGCCTTTTACCCGATCCGGAAAAACAATCGTTACCTTCGATCCTTTCTTTGCCAGCCTGGAAATTGGCTCCATTCCCATGGGATTGCGAATGGATTCCAGGGTCTTTTCTATGAGCTGTTCTTCTGGTATAAAAGCCGGGTCTGCAACGGTCTCACCGGGAATAAATACATCGGCAGTATCCGGTAACGTAACATTTACTGTTCCCTGTCCATATTCTAATGCAACATTCATCTTTATTCTCCTTTTTGCTTTCTATTTGTTAAAATAAGTCCGGATGATTTCAAGATATTCCTCCGGATAAAATCCAATTTCACCCTGAAATCTGGTCAGCGCAATCAATCCGCCGTCGATAACCGGAACCGAAGCCAGCATTCTGGCATTGTCCGTCTTTAATCCGCCGCCGTATACAACATCCAGACCGCCGGTCACTTCTTTTATGAAAGCACCGATTTTTGTGATGTAATCTGCATCCGGCGGTGTCTTTCCCGGTCCGATTGCCCAGATTGGCTCATAGGCAATCGTTATTTTGGAAGAATCCACACCTTCCAGACCCGTTTCCAACTGTTCCCTAAGTACCTCCTGCCAACAGCCTTGTTCCTCTGCCGATTCACCAACACAGTATAAAACCTTTAAGCCAGCTTTTACAGCACTCCTGATTGCCCTGTTTAAAAGCCGGTTGACCGCAGCAGTATCAGTAACGTCAGCCTCTTTAAGAATGCCGGTCGTATCTCTGCGTTCCTCGCAATGTCCGATTATCGTTGTGCTGCATCCCAATGCTTTAACTGCGTTTGCTGTGCGGCTGCCCGTAAATGCACCAAAATTTCCTCCTGCTGCCGTATCTTCCCGGAATACACTCTGACACCCAATGGCAACCGGACTATTCTCACACAAAGCATTCACTGCCGGAATCAAATGCGCCTCCGGGAAAAACATTGCAAACTCTGCCTCATCCCCGGAATACTCCTTCAAAGCCTCCTGTGTACTGCGGATGATATAGCTGCCCCATTCGGCCATCGGGGCGATGGCATTGACGCCTCCGGCTTCTGTTGGAATGTCAAAGCGTTTCAAATTTAGAAATATGTGCTTCATCTAGTCCCCTCCTGTTTCTTTTCAATCTGGTTCATTTCCTCCTGAAAGTCAATAAAGTCCCGCAGCTCCGGCCCAATAAGCGGCCGGCACCATTCGGTAAATTCCTCCGTTACATCATTACCGCGTTCATTGATAAAGGTTTCAGGAATCACCCGTTCATGCATCATCACTTCCTCGATCGGTATCCGCTCCGTGCGAATCTGATAGACTCCCGGTTCTGTCTGGTTCCGGGCAAATCCAATCATAATCCCGGTCGCCCCCGCCAGCGCCGCCTTTAACGCTTCCTGACCGGCAAGAACAGCTTCTTCCTGATCCACCGGCGACAGCCACGCGACAGAAGCCCGCCCGCAGATTCCCGGTTTTTCACTTCTCGCCTTGATGCCCAGTTTATGAACTACAAGATTGGCCAGATGAGTGCCCACATCGCCATAATAGGTTGCCCGTTCCGTCTTGAAAATAGGCGGAACAATCGGTTTTCCATCTGGTCCCTTCAGACCTTCACTGGCAACAACTACCACACCGCCCTTTTCCTTATAGAGCTGTTTTACATCTTCCAGAAACTCATCTTCATGAAAGGCTCGCTCCGGCAGGTAGATCAGATGCGGCGCATCTCCGGTTTTTTTTCTGGCCAGCGCGGAAGCGGCTGTTATCCATCCTGCATTCCGCCCCATCGCCTCAATAATACACACATGAATGGGGAGCGATTTCACATCTGCTCCCACCTCGGCAGTGGTTGCGGCAATATACCTTGCGGCGCTGCCATAGCCCGGGGTATGATCTGTAACAGCAATATCATTGTCTATCGTTTTGGGAATTCCCACGACGCCGATGCCATAAGGCTTACAGACCTCGTTGATCCGTCCACAGGTATCCATTGTCCCATTTCCCCCATTCATCAGGACATACCGGATCTGATACTTGGCAAAGATTTCCGGCATCTGATTGCAGTCTTCCGGATCCAGCGGAAACCGGGATGTCCCGATCGCTGTACCCGGTGTTTCAATCAGGAGCCTGAGCCGGTCATCCGAATATTGCATTAAGTCTAAAAACCGTTTTTGTAGAATCCCTTCGGTTCCGCCAATAGCTGCATAAACCTTATTTATCTTATGATGTTTTTTCGCTTCTTTTATCACGCCGTAAAGTGAAGCATTAATTACCGGAGTAGGACCTCCGCCATGTACAACCAGAACATTTTCCGCCATATTCAGCCCTCATCTTTCTCAATTCAATTATGCCCATTTTTCATCTGGTTAATGACAGCATAACATAAATTAAAATTTATTTGCATAATTTTTACCCAAACGTTTGGGTTTGGGTTATAATAGAACTATACGAATGAGCATTTGATTAGGAGGAACAGGATGACTTTAAAAGAAATTGCTAAAGAAGCTGGGGTTTCCATTTCAACCGTCTCCAGAGTAGTCAATAAACAACTGACCGGAGCTGCCAGCAAAGAGGTTCAGGATAAGATATGGGATATTGTGCGCCGCACCGGATATACGCCAAATTCTATGGCGCGGACACTAAAAATGGGCGGGAGCCAGAATAAAATGCCTGCTACCAGGTCGATCGCCTGTCTGTTTGCCCGCGCCAGTGATACGGTTACAGATCTTTTTTTCACAGCTCTGGCGCGGAGCATTGAAAAAGAAGCCTTCAAACGGAATTACGTGCTTAAGTATTCCTTTTGTGCCTATGACATCAACCATCCGCACACCTTCCGTCTGATTTCAGACAATCATGTTGACGGTGTGATAATCCTGGGCCGTTGTGATAACGCATTATTGAAAACGCTGAAAATCCATTTCAATTATGTTGCCTATACCGGGCTTAACAGTCTGGATGCCAAATTTGATCAAATCATCTGCGACGGACAGCAGGCCGCCGTCGCTGCCGTCAAGCATCTGATTCAACTGGGTCATACTAAAATTGCATATATTGGAGAAACAAAAGAAGAGAACCGATACACCGGATATCAGGCGGCACTGAATGCTCATCGGATTTCTTATTGTAATAATTATACGGCCAATGTAATCTTCTCTTCGGAAGGCGGGTATCAGGGCGCAAAGAAACTTCTTAGTTCCGGCTGTGATGCAACTGCATACTTTTGCGGCAATGATGTGACTGCCATTGGTGCCATGCGGGCATTTCAGGAGGCAAATTTATCGATTCCTGCTGATATTTCCTTAATCAGCATTGATGATATTGATACTGTGCAATATTTAACCCCCATGCTTACCACAATTCATATTCCGGTAGAAGAAATGGGACAAATGGCGGCCAAAACCTTGATTGACCGGATTGAAGGCGGTCACCGGCTGCCCATTAAAATTGAACTGCCATTTTATATTGCTTCCAGAAACAGCTGTGCACCGCCAAAATAATCGGACGGTTCAGCATGGCTACAACACAGGTTTCATCTGTGCCTTCAGAAATTCTGAGGGTTTTAATACATTCCAGGCCTGACCGTTAGCTTTAACATACTCTATATATCCTTCTTTTTTCAATTCGGCAATACGGTTTTGTACCATTTTCAAGGGGCGGTTAAGCTGACGGGATATATTTTTTGCCGTCGTCTCCGGGTTCTGTTCCATAATTTCAATAATTTTTATTTTATCCAGAAAACGTCCCCGCCCGGTATTAGGCGGAAACGGATAATTGATACAAAGCGGACAGTCCGGTCTGTCATCTTTATAAAGTAACCCCCGCTTTAACCACTGCGGATGAAATCTAATTTCCAGATGCCACTCATATACGACAATCTGCTCAACTGCGTCCAGTACTATGGCGGCAGCCGCCATTCTGATTCCATCCGTTTTAAGTTTTGTCCGGATGTTATTAAGCCTGTGCGACATTTCCATTTCCCTTGTGTTTTGCTTTAACCTCTCCCGTATGCCCTGTAACTCGTGAAGCCGCACTTCTATCTCGGCATTTTTTCTTTGATAGTCTCCATCAGTGATTACCTTATCCAGAAGCTTTTCCAGCAGCAGATTCTTTTGTGCCATGAAACGCTTTTCTTCTTCCTCCAGCCGCCTTTCGTTCCCGCTGTCATCCGGCTTCAGTGCGAGATTTAACAGGCTCATGATACGGTCTATGATGGTTCCTTTATTTTGTTTGATGACGGAAAAATACTGACTGCCTACTTGTTCCAGCAGCGAAAAGATGATGTCTTCGTTTAAATGTACATTATCACAGCCATTCCAGCCGTTTACGCGGCCGGTACTTTCCCTTCCGTTAGATATGTAGCCACAGCATTTCCATTCAACAATCCTCTCCTGTGGATCTGCGCAGGCTTTACGAAGTACCCGGTAATACTTTTGCCGGCACCTGCCGCAGAACAGTTTTCCGGAAAGCAGATGCCTGTTGGGTTCCAGCCCGGAAC
>Ga0153999_1000446_pt1 | contig 18346 bp, 8 predicted proteins | sample TSNC083MetaG_FD_104675 | JGI IMG/M metagenome (GOLD analysis project Ga0153999, IMG submission 104675) | Attine ant fungus gardens microbial communities from North Carolina, USA - TSNC083 MetaG | ecosystem: Host-associated > Fungi > Mycelium > Unclassified | place: USA: North Carolina, Lumber... | reverse complement strand
TTTAAGTCCATATCACTCCAAATCGCAGCTCATGAGGCCAAGATAGGACATACTGCCAGTGCAAAAGAGATAAAAGATATAGTCCAAAATCCGAAGTATATTTCAAAACAGAAGCTAATTAAGCTCTCTGGTAAATATGATGCTTTAGAACAAAAAGCAACTTTTGAGAATATTAAAGATCTGGTATTATCAGAGGCGTTAGAATTAAGGGTAAGAAGAATTCATAAGAAATTAATATCCCAGTGGGAAATCTATCCTGAATTGTTTGAGGATACCTTCTAATAATTCTATTCTGTCACGCAGTTGTTTAATCTCAATCCAATTACCATGGCATAATTCATCGGCTTCTTCAAGCTCATGAAGCGTTAACTGATAATCCGTCCACTTGATACATTTGTAGTCTCTGCTGAAAGCGCAGTAGTCATTCATAAGCACCGTCTTTCTGGCTGGTTAGTTGCAACTGCTGACTGCTCCTCCCACACCCCAGTTCCTCTAAAAACTGCCTGTTGTCAAGCCGTATCATGATGGCATTTCCCGCAAGTTTTAGGTTATTACTGTCCAGACTGCTAAGAATGGAAAGCGGTGTCGTGTACCGGTCTGACCAGCCATTGTAAAGATTGAAGCAGAGCCTTATCAACGAGCCCGTTCCTGACTCATTGAATTGAAGCCAAAAGAAGAATATACCCGGAGCTTGCAGCCATCTGAACCAGCCAGATATCATCACTTTCACTGCGACACCTGCCAAAACATGCAGGCTTATTTTCTATGCAAAGATGCAGGTTTTGTTGTTTTATTTTAATGTTCTGTTAAGGCAATAGCATATTATTACAATTTCTGATATACTCTTCATATAAAAACGAAGCTACCGAATAAACGAAGGGGATGGATTTATGAAGAAAAAAATAGTGATATTATTTATTGCAAGCATTATTTCCGTAATAGCTGTCGGGTGTAGTACTGAAAATGTCGAGGTTAAAGATAGTGCCCAAGAATTAGCGGATACCTTTTCTGGAGGAGATATAAAAGAAATCAATAGTCTTATGTTTGGGAATGATGATCTGAATATCGAAGATAGCGTTATGGATATCTGGGGTGACACTTCCGATGGCAGCCAAAGTGGACTATTAAGCAGTATCTTCTCCCGTGAATCTGTTACTGTAAAAAAAGTCCTTGAAGATTCAGTTGAATTTGAAATAAAAGCCCCCAACATGGAAAATGTATTTAATGAAATATCAAATAATTTTCATGAAAATTATACAGAGGATGAATTGATGGAGTTCTTGCAAAATTATGTTAATTCAGCAGAGCATAAAACATTTATCGTATCGGTACCGTATGTTTTGGAGGACGGAAAAGCTATTATAGATTATCGGGATGAAAAGTTTGTGAATGCGGTGACAGGGGGGTTACTTGATGCTTATAAACAACTTTACATTAGTGCAATAGAAAAATTCAAAGAAGGGTTGGAATAAGATATGAGACGTATAATGTGCTTTCTGTTAAGTTTAATTATGGTGATATTCTCCGGTGTCATTACATTAGCTGATGAACTGGGAGAGGAATATTATAATGTTTCTGTCGAATATTCTGACAATCGCGGGAATTCTGAACAGCTAGAAGTGATGATTCAAAATGGAAATGTCTTTGCAAATGCAGAAATGCTCACAAAAAGACTTGGTTATCAGATGCGCATATCCGATACATATGTAGCTGTATTTAATAAAGATAATGATGAGCTTCCAGTTGGCGTGACGCAATTTTTCTTTGATGAGACCAAAGTTAGCCATATGTTGTTTAGTAAAATGATAAATACATATGAAGCTCCTTTTTCGAGTAGAAAGAATGAAAAGGGTTTTTGGATACCAATGGAGTATTCATTGATTATATTAAACAGCGGTATGCTTATTGTAAATGATACTGTAATAATAGATATGCCTGAAAAAGACATTATTGACCATTTTTATGAAGTATCAAAGAATTCTAATTTTTATAATTTTGAATGGAATAAGGATTTTGGATACTCTGATCTTGACTGGATGTTGATGTCAATCATTAGTCACGATATCAATGTATTTAATGGTATTTTAGAAATTGATAGTTCCTCTTGGGCATCAATGTTTCAATCATTTGCATTGGATTCATCGGCCTATGATGAGAAATTTGCTTTAGATATAGCCATGCTATTATGCGTTGAATCAGATGGGGAGCTAAAAGCAACGATTGAAAAAATAGAAATGTATAAGGATATTTTTTCTTCAGAAGGACAGCTAGGAAAGTTGTTAGCCGGCTATTCGGAAGACATGGATATTCAGATTGGAAAGCTGTATGCAACCAGTGAAAAAATATTGCAGCAAGTAAATGCAGGTAATTCGCCAGTTACCTCATACAATAAATCCTATCAGGCTCTGGAAGACGCATTTGATAAACAAACATGGTTTAACGAAACAGGTGGTACTGTCCTAAAAGTTCAGAAAGATATGTCAAATATTATTTCTTTTTTAGATTTAGGACTGAAGATTTCTGAGATTGTTGGATATAAAGAAGAATTTAGTAATCAAGAAGAATTTTCCATAAATGCGTTACAGTATTATTTAACCAGCTCTAATAAAACGGATGGTCGATCTAATGTATCTAATGTAATGAAAAATGCAATGCATGGATATTTGGATTCAGTTTCAAGTGATGTCGTTAAATATTCGTTGATTAGATTTTTATCTGAAAACATTGACAAGTGGTTGGTTGAAGGCATTCATTTAAAAGAGGCCTTAGGAATGCAAGCTAATATCGAACTGATTGCATGGAGCATAGCGTCTAAAACGGTTCCTTTTATTTCCAATGGACTCGATGCAGCTGATAAATTTGAGTTGTCTTTATACTCGCAAGTGCTACAATATGATGCTTATTTGAATTACCAGAGTCTTCGTTATTTAGTTTTTGACGATGAAGAAAGTATAACACCAGATAATTTGTATAATATTTCGCTCAATTGTTTTACTTATTTAAAATTATGTTACATAGCTCGGGATGCTGCATTAGGTTCACTAGCTGGAAAAAAAGCATCTATAAGAAGCCAAATACAACCGCTGATAGACGAACAAAATAGGATCAACCATGAGATAGCAAAGATAATGATTGCTTTGAAAAAAGCGAACAACACAAATAATGGGAATGTGTACGGATTTCTTCCATTAGATAATGATAATTATATCCATAAGTATGATGACAATATGCTAATTGAAGTTTGTAAATCAAATGCTGGGATTCCAGATGTTATGGATTACGCAAACAATTGGTTTGAAATGGCGAATACCTTGGATATGGTAAAGGTTACAAGTGAATATGATTTTATTAAAATTTATGAATTAGGTGATTTTAAAATTGAAATAAGCTTTGAAGAAGTGATGACCTTAACAAATGACGGATATCAGGATATATGTGTCAATGGTGTCATTCTAGGGGATAAAAAATTAGATGTACAGGAAATGTTAGAAGGGGATATGTGGATGAGAGTTTATCCAGGTGATGATAATGAGCTCTATTTGACCAAACGAAATGATGAGTACTGTTATCTGTGGCTATATTTTTCACCAGATGAGACATTAACCAACTGGATTTTATATAACTGGAGTGACGACGAATATGTAGGCGATTTTTCGAATGGATACGACGCAATATATACCGTTTCTGAGGAATGGAAAAAATCGTATATTAAGTTTATTATGGAGCACGGAATGAATTATGAATCCTTTTCTAATATATATATGGAATCCTATAAGCTAATCGATGTAAATAACGATAACATTCCAGAACTTTATATCAATTTCGGAAGTGTTGCTGGTGGAGATATGCTTTGTGGTTTTTATAACGATACCATATTTTATACGCATATATATAATTACGGCTTTTCTTATTATGAAGGACAGAATCTGTTTCTGGATTCGGGTGGGAGAATGGATGGCTACCATGATATAATTTATAGTATTGAAGAGGGAGAATTTGTAGTACACCATGAGGGCAGTTATGGTGCAGCGGATAATGGTCATGTCCAGATTGATTCTGATGGATTTCCTATATATGATTATTATTGGAACGGTGACAAACTTGCATCAGAAGAAGAGTATAAGAATTTATTAAATGCAGCATATGACATAGAAAACGCTAACGACCCATTTGATGGCGCTTGGTATGATGAAGGCCGATATAAAGGTAATGGTATATGTGATTATAAAGAGATAATCAATGCGATAATAAATTATTGATTTTATATGATGCTTGAGTTGAGCTACGATGAAAATTGCATTGGTCATGGTTGAAGGAATGGTTAATCGTGTTACTAATTAAGAAGATGGTGCAAATATTTTGTCGCTGTATATTCCGGCAGATGAGTGCCATCTGCACGGAGATTTAGTACCACTATCACGGTGCCAACTCCACTTTGTTTTTCTGCTGTTATTATGCTATCAGAAGCTAATATTCATATCAAGGATGCTTCGCACCGCTGCGCGGCCAGTCCTTGACATAAATATTTTCTTCTGAAATAGTTGATCAAGCAGAAATAAGGCAAATTCTGCACCTGGTACCGACTCCGTGAGAGTGGTACCAAAAGTCCGTGCAGATGGCACCAGGCCGTCGGAATCTACAGTCGCTTTTCAGTTTTTCATTTATTAACCTAAAAGTCGTCAAATATGTACACAAAATATCAGCTGATGGTTACTCCGAGTTTTTTCAGATATAGGCTGCCGCGAGATGTAATCTCTGTGGTCCATCTCTTCAGTGATGGTTTATGAGGTGCGGCAGAGTTATGAAAAGTATGGTATGAGTCCGGTTGCTCATTTGGATCAGCTGGGGATTCTGGATAATAAATTTCTCGCCGCTCATGCCAACCTGGTGACAGATGAAGAAGTGAATATTCTTGCGGTCAGAAGAGATTGTGGAGAGAGTTGTCGTGAAAACAATTAGGTCATTGGACATTATGAAGCTCTGTTATGATATCTCTGCTTATTGAGTTTGTCATCCTGCATTATGCCTCGTGACTTGGTGTTGAGTGTTTTTCTGCAATTAGGTGATTGATCTAATCGACACCTAATTGCATTATTTCTTCGAACTTCGACATATCATCTTGAAATTTGCTAATCTTTGTAGTATGATTGTTTTTGTATAATTGCGCTCACTTGATGAATCGCCTACTCAGGCAACAGAGGAGGTAAAGCATGACTGTAAGTTATGATAAACTTTGGAAACTTATGAAACAAAATAAGATGAAAAAAGGACAACTTGCTGTGGCAGCGGAAATTAGTGCATATGCAATGACGAAACTAAATCAAGATAAACCGGTTCAGATGGAAGTCATGCTCCGACTATGTAAGGTTTTTCATTGTAATATTGGTGATGTTATGGAAATATTCGAGGACGATTAATTTTGAAGGAGAATTGCCATGCAACCTAAGTGGGATAAATATGAAGCGGCAATACTTCTTGAAGCTGTAATTGAGGTTGAACACAAGCGAGAAGAGCGCAAAGAAGCCATAAAACGTGTATCAAATATGCTGCGAGCAATGGCAATTAAACGCGATGAAAATATTGATGCCGTTTATCGAAACATAAACGGCATAACATTTCAATTTCGAAGAATGGAGTTTTCGGCCTTTAAAAAAATAGGTTCTGCAAATAAAGTGGGAACAAAACTGTTCGATGAGGTAGTTACTTTGCGAAATAATGATTTTGACGGATATCAAGAAATTCTTAAACATGCGCACAAGAGTGGAATTCCTCAAGCATCAACAGTAGATGTGGTGGGAAGCAATATGGATGAGAGAAACAACAAAGAACTATTTAGAAACTGGCTTCGAAAAACAGGTGAGAAGGAGGCCACCATAAATTGGATATTGGAGTGCTTTGATAAAGTATCTAATTATGCAATAGAAAAAAAGCAAAGTATTTATACAGTATGGGAAATTAATAACGTTAAGCAGTATAAGATTTTTGTTAATACATTGCAGTCTTTTAAGTTTTTTCGTGTATTAAACAAGTATTTGTTTGAGTTTATGCAAAATAATGCAAAGCTATATGCAAAGTTTTTGAAAGAGGATTTTACTTTGCGTAGTAGCCTGAAGGTGGTTGGCCTGACGGAGTATGTTATTTCTGATGTGGATAAGGAAGTGAATGATTCTTATCCGGAATTATTTAAGCAAGTGTATTTGTTGTTGAAGGAGAATAGTAAGTACAACTATTTAACTCTTAATCAGATTTTGGAAGCTTGTGGCACTTATGAAGAGACAGTAGTCTATATTCTTGATAAAGCAAGCTGGGCAGAAAAGTTAGAGGAAGGTTATATTCTTGGAAAGAATAACGCCGTCTGTCTGACAAAGAAGATTTCTTTGAACGTAGAAGATACATATGCAGAGCCATCCAATATCGAACGTATTCTTATTTCAATATTTAAACGTGGTTACCGGCCGAACTCTATCATGGATCGGACACGATTTGAAAGCGCTTTTGAAGAACAGTATGGGGAGGTATTGGCAAAGGATGAGCTTTTATGCTATATCGAGCACCATTGTTTTGTTTTCGACGATCGATTTTTTTTACCAAAAGCAATAGTTGAAAAAGCCGTTGCGGTAAAAATAGTTGAGTATATCGAAAAATACTTTGAGAAGCAGGATATCCTGTTTTATGATGTGTTATTTGGCATATTCAAAGGTTCGTTTAACTCGTATATCTATAGTGCCGAAATGCTTGTTGAATATATGAAAGCAACTTTTGACGGCACGCCTCTGTATTATAACAACAAGTTTTTTTCTTACAAAGCCGATGCAAAACCGAATATTACTAGCGAGGTTGAAAACTATCTTATTAATGCAGATAGACCCTGTTCTTATGATGAGATATACGGAAACCTATCTCATTTGAACAGTAAAGATGTATATTCGGTACTTCATTATAATAATCCGGAGATACTAGGTAATAGTAAGACGGAATACTTCCACTTAAATGTTGCTCATATCTCCGAGCACGATAAGAGGATTTTTAGCAATATATGCGAGACTCTGCTAAGAGACAGCAAGTATATTACATGTAATGAGATAATAGATAATCTTGGGCAGGCCGATAATGATTTGTATGAAAAGTTGGTAGTGAAATTCAGTATACTGGGAATTCGAAGAATTTTAACCTATTATCTCAGAGATAAGTATGATGTTATAACTGGTATTATCACCCCAAAAGGTGAGCAAATGACAATTGCCGAAGCCTTTGCTGACTTTGCAAGAAGCCACAACCATTTTACAGTGGCAAATGTACAGGATCTTGCGATCTATACAGGAACGGTTCCGTATTGGAAGTCAATCCACCAGAATTCGATTCGTATTAATCGAGATGAGTTTGTTTCTGAAGATGCTCTCGATTTTGATGTCGACGCAATAGACAATGCCATTGCTTTTTACTGTGACGACTATTTGCCACTTGGTGCGATTGTTGATTTCATGCGTTTCCCTGCGTGCGGATATCCATGGAATACATATCTTTTGCAACAATATGTGTATCGGTTTAGTGAATTGTATAAGCTTGAGTTTCTTGGATTTGCAAAGAGCAGTGCAAATGGTTTGATTGTAAAGAAGCAAATCGGCTATACGGACTTTGATTCCATTGTTATCGATGCATTAGCTCGAACAAACATTATATCGAATGACGATGCTTTGAAGTTCCTATGTGACAGGGGATTTATCACGGACAGACGATATAAGAAGGTAGAATCGCTTCTGAAAAAGGCCATTGTAAGCCGCAACAAAAATAACGAAATGTAAGGTGCAATATTATGTACTCCTATGAATGGGACGCTGAAACAGGCGGATATAGATTAAATAACACCCCTCTTAATTTTAGTAAGGAGCCAAGACCGGTTTATTACAAAGAACTGGATATATTAGGATTTGACCAATATTGGAAATATGATAAAAGCGATATGTTCCCCTATATGTGGGCAGAGGCAAACAATTACTATTACAGAGGAAGATTGGTAGCAAATACCAAAGGCGGCTCTTTATATCAGAAACCAGAGATTTTCCTGGTAGAAGATCCGGAGCCAGAAGGAGACTATCTGCGTTTTGTTGATATACCAGCTATGGTCGAGCGAAACCGGAATATTATGGAGAGTCTGATTCAAGAAACCATAAAGAAGATTTACAACTACTTTATGAAATACCATAATAAAGTTGATGTGTTTTATGTTGCTTTTAGTGGTGGGAAAGACAGTGTCGTAGTTTTGGATCTTGTAACAAGAACACTTCCTCACAATGATTTTAAAGTGCTATTTGGCGATACTGGAATGGAGTTTCCAGACACCTACGACGTTGTCAACAGAATCGAACAATGGTGTGCATGTGAAAACATTGAGTTCTTACGTTCTAAATCAAAATTTAGTCCTAAATATACATGGAATCAATTTGGACCGCCCGCTCAAACGGTACGTTGGTGCTGTAGTGTACATAAAAGTACACCACAAATACTCCACTTAAGAGCAATTACCAATAACCCCCAATTTAGAGGGTTGGCTTTTACAGGAGTTCGTGGTGATGAAAGCATCTCTCGAAGCGAGTATGATGACATAAGTTTCGGAAAAAAAATCGAAGGGCAATATAGTTGTCATCCAATACTTGAGTGGAATACTGCTGAGTTATATTTATATATTTATGAAAATAATCTATTAATAAATGAAGCATATAAAAAAGGCAATAGTCGCGCAGGTTGTCTGGTGTGTCCATTGGCTACAAGTAAAAATATGTATTTTAAAGAAGTATCATACAGCAACTCCGTACCATCAACAACAACATTCAACGATATTATAATCAATACCACTGAAAAGGATCTTTCTTCTCAAGAAGCGGTAGTAGAGTATATGAATATAGGTGGTTGGAAGGCTAGAAGAAGCGGAAAAGAATTGAATTTTGCGAAACGATATATGGATGATAGTGTTTCAAATGGTAAACTGTGTGTAGAGCTTTCTCGAATAAATACAGATTGGCGTGAATGGATAAAAACCATCGGTTCTATTTCGTTTGTTTCTGGAGAAAAATTAAGCATAGAATATGCGCAAAAGAATTATTATATTGAGATTCAGGAAAATGGCGAAAAAACAGTGTTTACAGTTGATATTTCTGCTAATACACAGGGCGATATCCTATTCGCGTCTGCTTTGAAAATAGTTTTGAAAAAGTCTGCATACTGTATTGGATGCCAAGTTTGTGAATCGAACTGTCCGCATGGCTTTATATCTTTTGAAGAGGGAAAGGTAAAAATAAGCAATTCTTGTGTAAAATGTAGAAAGTGTCATGATATTCAATATGGTTGTTTAGTCGCTAATTCGTTAAGATTACCGAAAGAGGAGAAGATAATGGGTGCAATTGATAGGTACGGAAATTTGGGTGTAGAATTTAAATGGATCAAGGCTTATTTTAAGAAAAAAGATGAATACTGGGAAGAAGCTACGATTGGTAAAAATATGGTCAAGAGTTTGAGGTGTTTCTTAAATGATAGCCTAATAACTGAAAAATACAAATTTGCATCATTTGGAGAACTTATAGACCGCATCGGTATTGAGTCAACTTCTGCATGGGGATTAATCCTGTGCAATTTGGTATATACAGCTGAGTATTACTGGTGGGTAAAAAATATTTCTTTTGATGTAGATTATACTCCCGATTCAATTAAGGCGATGCTTACAGAGGTCCCTAGCAACAATTCTCGCTCGCATATAGTATCTGCCTATAAAAACATGTTCATCTCTATTACACCATTGAGTAGAGAAATCGGACTTGGTCTGTGCGATTATGAAGAGAAAAAAGGGAAGCGCTATCTTAATTTTGTAAGACGTATCTCTTGGTCTGACCCTGATTCGAAGGTCATCCTCTATTCTTTATATAAATTCGGGGAAAAATGTGGTGGCTACTATAATTTTACGCTCAACCGTCTGCTAAATCATGATGTTGATAGCGATGGGATTAGTCCGACACAGATTTTTGGCTTGGATCGCAATACAATGGTACGACTACTGAACGGTTTGGCATCCAATTACCCTGATTTCATAACAGTGTCGTTTACAATTGACCTTGATAATATTTACCTAAAGAGTGAAAAAACATCGTCCGATGTTCTTGAACTTTTTTAATGCGGAGGTGTAGAGATGGTAAGTACATATAGAAAGTATTTTGACATTAAAAAGCAGTATTATCCTTGCGTTACCGACGAACTTATCAGTAAAGGTGGCGTGGATTGGAAGGATTTCTACCCTCATCCCACTTTTATCAATCTGATTGAGACTACTGCTGATGTTATCGAACGAAAGCAGCCTCTTGGCATATGGGTTGAGGGCGGTTACGGAACCGGCAAGTCTTATGCTGCACTTACGCTTAGCAACCTTCTTAATGCCGATCGTAAAACTACAGAAGCGTACTTTGACAGATACAATCTTGATAAGACTCTACAGAAGCGCTTTTGTGCAATGAAGGAGCGCAAGGATGATAGTGGAAACGTCAAGAAAATTGTGACTGTTCATTGCTATGGTACTTCATCGATTGATGGAGATGCTGATTTGTGTTCAATTATGCAGGAAAGCATTATCAAGGAACTGAAGGATGCAGGTTGTATATATATGGGTCAAACCACCTTGAAAGAAGCTTCTTTGAAATGGCTGTCTATTCCTCGAAACAAAGCATATTTCGAGTCTATTTTAGCTGCGGACAATTCGTTCATCGGTCAAACGGCAGATGATGTCATCAAAGGATTACAGACATATTCCGGTGAATCACTGTCTATGTTGATGGGGAAGATTGCCAAATTGGGTAAAGAAAACGGGGTTGATCCAATGAAATTGGATGTCAAAATCTTTATCAAATGGCTTAAAGACGTAATTCAAGGCAATAACTTGCAAGAACTGTTCTTTATTTGGGACGAGTTCACAAAATATTTTCAGAATCATATTCATGATCTTACAGGCTTTCAGGAAATCATGGAGGTTACTGAAACCAATAATTTTTGTTTGTTGGTTGTAACACATTCAAGCGTAAGTGAAGGAATTGTGAACGACGGTAAAAGCGAGAAGAAAATTATGGACCGTTTCGTGAAACCCACTTGCGTTATCGACCTTCCGGAGAATATTGCGTTCAAACTTATTGGACATGCGCTGGAAAAGAATACAGATGAACAGATTGCTCAAGAGTGGAAAGAAATCTGCGAAACTCAGTTTTTCGATACTGCTGTTAGCCGGAAAATGATAGAAGGCAAGTTGAAAGTCCTTACTTCTGATGATATTTCGGACGAAGATATGATGAGCATTTTGCCAATTCACCCGTATGCCGCCCTGATTTTGAAGTATATTGCATCTTCTTTCCAAGAAAACACTCGAAGCATGTTTGCGTACATTAAAAACAATCTAGGTACAAAGCTGAAGGACTTCCAGTGGTACATCGACAATTATGGACCGTATACCGCAAATCCGTTTGTAACCATTGACATGCTCTGGGAGTATTTCTACCAGGATGAAGGTAGATATTTGCGCCAAGATATTAGAAACATTTTGAGTTCAATCAGCAAAGCAAAAAGCTATAAACTGGATGATGAACAAACCAAGATTCTCAAAACAGTGTTGCTTATGCAGGCTATTTCTTATATGAATGGTGACGCGGTTGACTGTTTCTATGCTACCGAAAAGAATTTGAATTTGGCATTTGAAGGAACAATTATTGGAAATAGCGCTGCCAGTATAGCTGATAGTTTGCGTAAAATGAATATCCTGTTTTCGAAAATAATTCAGGGACAAACAGTCTATATTGTTCAGCTAATTGCTACTACAACTATAAAAAAAGAGGATGTTGAAGCAAAATGGCCTACTTCCAAGCTTATTGCGAACGAAAAGTTTAGCGATCCTCTCTCAATGCCAGGAGCACTAAAGCTAAGGTTTTCCTTCATGTCAGCAACACATGATACCATTGTTAGTTGCATCAATAAGTTGAAAAAGCAAGCCTATCGCAAGGGCATATTTGACTGTATCTGCGTATATTCCAAGAATGACGCGGAAAGTCATACTATTGCCAGTGAAATTGATAAGTGCTTAAAGGAATCAAAAAACGACGATTTGAATTTGACCATAATTGATACAGGTGCAACTCCGTTTGGTAATGACAGATGGAACAGCTTTATTGAGTATATGGTTCAGAGCGAGGCGTTTGATAAGAACGATAACACCCAAAGCCAGAATTATTCACAAAAGGCATTTGAAGAAATTCGTGCATGGAAAGAGGCAATGCAGGATAATGGTGCTTTCTATATTTGCAGAAAGGTAGATAATGGAACCGTAAAGCGTGATCGCCGCACTAATCTTGATGATCTTTATGTTGGGCTTTACAGTATTGTTGGCGAGATATATCCTCTTGCGCCTGAATTGAATTATGACCTTATCGATGGCGTGTATCTAATTAGCTACTTGAAACTGGGTGTCAAATCTGCTGTTAACGGAAAGACAGAGGGATTGTATAATGCAGCGCAGCCTAAGAAAAAGCTGGAAGAAGCTCTTAAGGGGGCTTGGAATAAGCCGATAGAGTATCGGTATTGGAAAGAAGCTCCTCAAATGTATATTTCGCAAATAAAGAAGTGTGTAGACGAAGTAATTGCAGATGAGTTCGATAAGTGCGACAGAGTTGCTATTTCAACTATCTACACAAAACTTACTGAAGCACCTTACGGCTTTTTACCATGCAATCTCACAGCTTTTATTTTGGGATTTATCCTTAAAGATTATATAGGTAATCAGTATGGATATGATGACAGTATTACGGGCGGAGAAATGAATTTGGCCAATTTGTCAGCGATGATTGAGTGGGTCATCAAGTATGCGGCTGGTCAGGATACAAAATATCGAGAAAAGTATATTGTAACCTTGACTGAGGAAATCCGTAAGTTTAACGAGTTGACTTGCGCAGCGTTTAGCATAAATGCCGAGCAATGTACTAACATTCCTAATACAAGAAACTATATTCGTAACAGAATGAAGGATTTGACATTCCCGGTTTGGTGCCTTGATTATTATTTGAATGATATTTCCTTAGTAACCAGTAAGGAAAAGGTGTCAAAAGCTATTCAATTGTATGCCGGAATAGCAAACAATGCAACTATGGGTCAATCCGAGTCTGATATTGCAACAGCAATCGGTGAACTCTATAAAGAGAATCCTACGCTTATGCAGGACTTACCTTTCCTGTTTGTTAAAAAAAATTGCATAGCGGGAATGCTCAACTACTTGGCAGGATTTAATGATGGGGAGCTTTTAAAGCTTGCTGTGGAAATAGAAGATGAGGATCAGTATATAAACGAGGTTAAGAAAAAGTTCGATGCTGATTCGGCAAACTGGGTATGGGTAAAAGAAACTGCTGATAAAAAAATTGGCGAGGTTATTGTTGAGTATTCGATAATTGCAGAAAGCAATAAGCTTATTGGAAAAGCCAAAAACCTTCGAGAATCTCTTGACGGATGGAAAACAAAGTGCGGAAACATTCGAGTTTCTTACGATGCATCGAAGAATTATCTTGGTGACATTGAACCGTTGGTGAAAGCTTTGTACGATTTAAAACGTCAAGGTTCGCTTTTGGATTCCCAAAAGGTTGGATTCCTCAGGCTGCTTCAGGAAAAAGGTGATTTGTTTGATGAATATTATAAAAACCAGATTAGCTTGTTTTCCTCTGTATGTGATTTCTATGTAAACGAATTTGACGCTGAAGAGCAAGGCGAATTGTTTACTACAATACCAACGGGAGATACATTCACAAAGGATAAACCATTGTATTTGCAACTTGTCGAGAAAGCAGCAAAAGAGTTTAAGAGTACCCTTGGAAAAGATAAGCTTAGAAACTTGTGGCGCCAGAAAACAAATACTGATTCACCTGAAGAATGGTCGAAGCAAAATCTTACTCCTATCATATGTATGGTTAAGGAAGAAGAATATGAGAAAGCAAGACAGGCATTTTTGACGCTTTCAAGACAGCATCCTGAGGGTGATGAAACAGTAAAGGCAATGGAGTATCTTAAAACAGCCTCGTTCTATGTGGACTTATCTGACAAAGCAAAATGTGACGAAGCCTTCAATGAAAAAATCCTAAAAGGATACTCTGCTTTGCTTAGTATTGACGATGTTCGTTCATATCTGAAAGAACGAGCGTCTGCTCAGCCACATGACTGGTATTCAAACCCGATGGTTGACAAATTAATCAAAGAATTTGCTATAGCAAAATATGATACTGAAGGTAGCGTATTGGCAACGAGTATTGTCGACAAAATGAAAGATATATCTGAATTGAAGACTTATTTAAAAAAGCTTATTCAAGCAGATATTTCTATTGGAATCGGTATCATTAAAGCCAATTCGAAAAAATAAATGAGGAGGGACACATATGGACGGGTGTATTGAACGAATAAGAGAATACTTAAGGGATGGAGATATTAAGACCCCTTTGTTCGTTAATGTTGAAAATACGGATCAGAAAATGACAATCTATGATTATTTTAATGTTGGTGACAATGCAATCGTTCATGTCACTGATTTTGCAAAAAAGGATAGCTTGCCAAATATTATGGCGCTGATTGATAGGCTTAAAAAGAGCCAAAAGAATATATTTGTTTTTGGCTTGACCACTTATTTGCGTTTGATTGGAAACAATGAGTTGCAAAAAACGATGCAAACATTGTGCGATATGAGAGTCGCAAAGAAGACGGTTATAGTTTGTTATCACTGCGATGAAATCTTAAAAAAACTGATTCAAAGAGATTTACGTGTAATTCATCAAGTGGTAACAGTTGATACTCGTGAGGAGTTTGTTAAGCCGCACATTACATTTTTGTCCCCAGAGTTTGTGTTTTCGCTTGAGGCAACAAAGATGATTTCCGGAATAGAGAATTTAGCTGATGCGATCGAACAGGGGGGAAGTGATGAAATTTATGTTCGAACTGCTAGTAAACCGCAGGTTTTTGCTAAGGGTCAGTATGCAATTTCTGTGCTTAGTACACCACTTCAAATTCTGCAAAACAAGTTCCCTGAGTTAAATATATTCGCTTACAGAGAAGAAGATGGAGAATATTGGAAATACCTGCTCGATTTGAGCGAAGGAAAGGCTAGCTTCAAAGCAGTTGTTTTAGATCATTTCGGTGATAAGAATAGCTACGAATATGCATTACAAGAGTGGAGCAACTATGATGACAAACATAGATGGTTGCTATTCATTGCTATGAAGGTTTTTCCTGATAGTAAGAATCAGATTATCCGTGACATGGTAGAAAAGTCCGATGCTCATGTTGAGTTAGTGAGAAGCATGGTTCGTACTATTTTGAATTACTCTCATGATGACAAAGATTACCGGGCACTTTACAAGCAATGGAAATCCTTGCGTGGTCGTTTATCTGTGCTTGAAGAAGAAATTGTTGATTATTGTGAGTTCGTGGATCACAAAGGAAAAGAAGCAATTTATTATCTAAGTGATCTTTCGAAGCAGGAAAAAGAAAAAGCCATAAAGCTAATAGGCAAATACCAGGCAGATTTGGATGATAAAACATTGCGTTTCGTTCTCCAGGAAAATTTTCCCGATTTTTACAATTACATTAATCCATATTACTACAACAATGAGTTGCTTGATGGATATTTTTCGCAATATACAATGCAGAAACTTCGTAATGTAATTTATCCTGAATTTGAGGAACTTGTTAATCAAGAGGCTGTAGAGCATCATTATGTTGAACTACCCTCAAGAGCCGAAGTTGTTGGTGGATTGGATAAGAAAGATGCCATTCTCTATTTTGTAGATGCTTTAGGAGTTGAATTCCTTAATTATATTCTTCAAAAGTGTGCAGATAAAGGCCTTTTTGCTGAACCCAAAGTGGCTAAATGTAATTTGCCTTCAATTACTGAAAAGAACAAGGAATTTTTGAGCGAGTTCAAGGCATATGGCGCTGAAATTGTTGATTTCATTAAGCAGATAGACAAGGATAAACATGAAGCTATTGGTGATTATAGTTTTGAAAAATCGGAATATCCCCTCCATTTGATTGACGAGCTAGAACCTATTGACAAAGTGCTATCAAATATAAGCGCCAAACTAGCAACGAACAAATATAGGCATGCTTATATAATATCGGATCACGGTGCAAGTAGGCTTGCGGTAATTAAGAAATCTATTTTGCCAATAGAATCCAATCGCACTGGTACACACGGTGGAAGAGTATGCGAGAATAATGATGTGACCAAGGGGCTTTCATATGCGGTACATGAAGGTAAACTATGTATTTTAGCTGGATATGATAGATTCGATGGTTCAAGACCTGCAGCCGTTGAAACTCATGGTGGCGCGACTTTAGAGGAAGTTGTTGTGCCTGTGATTCGTATAACGAGAAATAATGTTGTGTGGGAATTTAAAGTAATGAATGAGAATAACAAGGTTGTGTTTAGTTATAAAACAGCGCCTGTTCTGGTGATTTGGTCAAAGAATGAAATCAGAAATCTGTCTATTAAAGTAGATGGAAAGCCCTACACTGGTGTTTCTGATGAAGACAAGAAAACATTCAGATTCTATCTTGATAGACCGGAAAGTGCATGTGATTGTATAGCGGAGATATATGTTTCAAATAACCTTGTAAAAACAAATGTGAAATTCCGTTTGGAAAGAGAAGGTTTCCAAAAGTCAAGTGGTTTGGGCTTTGGTAACATAAAAATTGGAGGTTTTGATAAATAATGATTGAAAAGCTAAGGGACTGTTTTAGTGGGATGATAGTCTATAAAGATTTAAAAAAAAATAACTTCTTTTCAACACTTAGCCTTCCTTCTTTCATGAGAGATTGGTTACTAGCTGAATTTCAAAATAACAATGGGGATTTTGACGCAGCTCAAATATCAGAGTTTGTAAAAACATATATCCCTCGCAAAGAAGATTGGACGGCAATAAAGGATAAGATTATTTTTGAACGTGAAAGAGTTCAAATATTGGCCAAAATAACCGTTGATATCGATATTCAGACGAGTGAAATATCATTTTCACTTCCGGATTTTGGTTTAACAAATAGAGATACGATTATCGAGGAAGGCGTTTGGGAAAAAGTCAGGGATGAGTTGATTGCCGAACATGAGACATGGGGGATGATTGAACTTGGCTACCGGGCACCTAATGAATATGACCAGCAGTTTGAAGAAGATAAAGTAAAGCGGGGCAAAAAGGGAAAAATAAAGCTTACTGCTTTTAAAAATTTCTGTCCGTATACAATTGACATTGAATACTACAAAGATGTTAGAAACGAATTTAATATCGATGATTGGATAGACATTTTACTAGGGGCAATTGATTACAATGCATCAGGCTATAAGAGCAAAGAACAAAAGCTTGCTATGCTTTCGCGTTTATTGCCATTCGTTGAAAAACGATTAAACATTATTGAATTAGCCCCAAAGGGGACAGGAAAGTCTTATGTATTTGGTCATGTAAGCAAATTTGGTATGCTTACTGATGGAGGTAAAGTTACCAGAGCCAAAATGTTCTACGATACATCGCGTCGAACTCCTGGATTTATTATTGGAAATGATTTTGTTGTAATTGATGAGGTGAAACTTGTCCAGTTTGGTGATGTTAATGAAATGCGCTCAATTATGCAAGGTTATATGGAGTACGGAACTTTTAATGTCGGAGGATATGACGGAAAATCAGATGCAGGTGTTGTGTTTTTAGGGAATATACATCAAGATAACATGGACGAGTATACGAACATGTTTGCAGAATTGCCTAAATTGTTCCAAGAAAGTGCTCTGCTTGATAGAATACATGGTTTTATTAAGGGGTGGGATATTCCACGAATGAACGACGATTTGAAAGTATGTGGTTGGGCGCTCAACTCTGAATATTTTAGTTCAATAATGCATCATTTAAGAGATGATGTAAGTTATCGTGCAATAGTTGATGAGTTGATTGAATTACCGGCTTACCCCGACACCCGTGATACGGAAGCAGTAAAAAGAATTTGCACAGCGTATCTTAAACTTCTTTTTCCGAATGTAAGATCAGCAAAAGAGATTTCTATGCATGAGTTTAATTTTTATTGTTTAAGACCTGCATGCAAAATGAGAGGAATAATTAAAAAGCAGTTAGGCATATTGGATGTTGAATATCGTGGGAAGAATGTGCCTCAATATGCGGTAAAGGATGTAAAGTTTGAAACAAAGAAGCAGAGGTAAGCCATAAAAAAGAGTATAGTAAACAAGCCCCTCACAAATTAGTGGGTGATAATAACTAAAAATTATGGAAACGGACTTAGATATAATAATTATTAA
>Ga0153999_1000445_pt1 | contig 18366 bp, 19 predicted proteins | sample TSNC083MetaG_FD_104675 | JGI IMG/M metagenome (GOLD analysis project Ga0153999, IMG submission 104675) | Attine ant fungus gardens microbial communities from North Carolina, USA - TSNC083 MetaG | ecosystem: Host-associated > Fungi > Mycelium > Unclassified | place: USA: North Carolina, Lumber... | reverse complement strand
GTATTTATAGGTACACCGGCTATTTTTTAGCCGGTGCATAGTTAGTGCTTAGTTAGTTGATTCAACGGTAGGCTGAACTGTAACATCAACTTTTTAAAATGATAAACAACCTGTTGACTAATCGTTTAAAAAATGATAAGATTTGATCTATACGTTATTTCAGATAGGAGTTTTTTCAAAGCATGGACGATTGCGACAGTCATAGTTGTAAAACTATGCCGGACTATAAGAACATAGGAATAACATACTTACACCATATTCAGTTATGGTGTGAGTATGTTTTTTTGCGTTTCTATCCTCTCCGTTGTTGACGTTATTTATGGTTATGATATCTTTATAATTAATCCTTAGGAGGTTTATCTTGAACAACACAATAATCTGGCAGATTTTGCTGCAGGTTTTATTAATTTCTTTAAATGCAGTATTTGCCTGTGCGGAAATTGCCGTAATTTCCATGAATGATAACAAATTGGCACAGATGGCGGCTCAGGGTGATAAGAAAGCCATTCGCCTGGCCCGGCTTACCAGCCAGCCCGCCCGCTTCCTGGCAACGATTCAGGTGGCCATCACGTTATCGGGATTTCTGGGAAGTGCTTTTGCCGCTGAAAACTTTTCATCAAGCCTGACAGCTTTACTGCTTAAACTTAAGCTGCCGATACCGGCTTCCACATTAAGTGCTATTTCGATTTTTTTAATTACTTTAATTTTATCTTATTTTACATTGGTTTTCGGGGAACTGGTACCCAAGCGGATTGCCATGAAGAAAGCGGAACCGCTGGCTCTTGGAATGTCTGCCCTGATTGCTTTTATTGCCCGTATATTTGCACCCTTGGTAAGCGTATTGACAGCCTCTACCAACCTGATCCTGCGCGCATTTCAGATCGACCCGAATGAAGCGGATAGCAAAATCAGCGAGGAAGAGATCCGTATGATGGTTGATGTGGGAAGTGAAAAAGGCGTTATTGATTCTCAGGAAAAGGAATTCATTCAGAATATTTTTGAATTTGATGATATCTCCATTGAGGAATTTGCTACGCACCGAACTGAGGCTGCCATCCTGTGGCTGGACGAATCACTGGATGAATGGGAACAGACTATGCATGAAGCAAGGCATACCTGTTATCCTGTCTGCGGGGAAACGATCGATAACGTCATCGGTATTCTGAATATTAAAGATTATTTCAGTCTGAAAGATAAGTCAATGGAAAATATCATTCAGTCCACTATCAAGAACGCCTGCTTCGTACCGGAAAGCGTTTCGGCCGATCAGCTATTCCGGCAGATGCAGCAGTCCCGCAATCATTTTGCGGTGGTCCTGGATGAGTATGGCGGAATGACCGGTATAGTGACAATGAATGATCTGTTGGAACAGCTTGTTGGTGACCTGGATGATAATTATGCCGAAGCCAATCCCGACGGAATTCATCAATTAACAGATAATGTCTGGGAAGTGGTGGGAAATGTTTTTCTGGATGATGTAGAAGAAGAACTTCATGCCGGACTTCCGGTCGATGATTATGATACCTTCAGCGGATTTGTTCTCGGTACCCACGGAGCTATTCCGGAAGATGGCGCTACCTTTGAACTCACCTGGAAAAATATGAACATTCAAGCCGTCGTAATCAAAAACCACAAGATTTATAAGGCTATAATTACAATGAGCGAAACGGCACCCGAATCCTGATGAGGGTGCTGTTTTGATATTCCGGATCAATACTACGTATTTATGTGAACATCAAAACTCAACAAAAATATGACGCAAAAAGAACTGGCGGATGCGTTGAACCTTAGCGATCGGACAATTTCCAAATGGGAGCGCGGCATTGGATGTCCTGATGTTTCATTGCTTCATGAGCTTTCAAATATATTGGGAGTAAATATAGAAAAGATTTTATCTGGAAATTTAGACCCCAATAATGATGATGGAGGAAACATGAAAAGAGTACAATTTTATGTGTGCCCAAATTGTGGAAATGTTTTATTCAGCACCGGTAAAGCAGAAATTTCTTGTTGCGGCAGAAAGCTGACTTCATTGAATGTTAAAGCGTTAGATGAAAGTCATTCTATGGTTGTTGAGGAAGTCGAAGATGATTTTTATGTTACGACAAATCATGAAATGAGTAAGTCCCATTACATTTCGTTTGTTGCTTGTGCAGCTTATGGGAGATAAAATGATGATAAAATGATGAACGAAAATTTTCATACTTTAGACTTACAATCCTGGCCACGGAGCCAAATGTTTTACTACTTTACGCAAATGACTCCCACCGGGTACTCATTAACAACACAAGTGGATGTCAGCGTGATGCGGAAAATCCTTAAAAAACATAATTTGAAGTTTTTCCCCGCTTATCTATGGTTGGTTACAAAAATGCTCAATCGGCAGATCGAATTTAAGGTATATTCCATGATGATGATAATACAATTTCCTTAATGTGGACAAAATATAGTGAGAATTTTTCAGATTTCTATGGACTTGGTATCTTAGCACAGCAACAAATACCGCCGGCTAACAGCTATACAGTGTCATGTCTGCCTTGGATCAAATTTGATCATTTTGCAGTGCATAGCTATGATAATAAGCAGTATTATTTCCCCTCAATCGAAGCGGGCAAATTTATACAACAGGGAAACACTATCAATATGCCAATTTCCATTACTGCACATCACGCAACAACGGACGGGTGGCATATCAAACTTTTTTTAGAGGATTTACAAAATGCTATGAATAACCCTCAGGAATGACTTTGATTTTCAAGAGCGTGTTTGAAAAATGCTTTTCGCAAGCTGTATTTAGAATGTCAAAAGGCTCTTGAAATGGGAGCGAGATTATGTTCTCGATTCTCAGAATTTAATTCACCTGCTTCATAAGTTGTGAAATAGTATTTTTGAGCGCAAGATATGACCGTGCGGATTTCTATATTCATTACGCATTTTTCCAGGGGACAGATACCATTGCCTTCGCGGTTGCTGTAAACAGGCCTGCGAAAGTAAGCCTGCGGGTTTTTGTTAATTGCATAATAAGTAATCTCCTTTTCCATCCGCAAGTCTCTGACCTTAATGCCGGATCCCGGGCAGCGTGATGTAGTCCATGCTGCGCACTCCCGTATTTATGTCTATCCGCATTATAATACAGGAGTGCTCTTATGGTCAAGTATTATGACAGTATCTTAACATCTTCCTGCTTCTTAGCATTCTTTTTAGACCTATACTTTTTAAGTACACGCTCTAGCAGAAAGCCGCTCATATCCGAGGGATCTGTTTTTTTGTCATGAAGGTTCCCTGAGTAAAGAGTCAGGTTTCCCATATCATCAAACGGAACTTCAAAATAATCTCCGATCACCTCAATTGGGCAGACTGCTGCTTTCACTGCTGCCGGAGACATATATACCTCATCTAAATTTTTTGTATTTCTAATCACGGCCATCCGTATATTTTCTGGGTTAACCTGCCCGCAGAATTTAATACAAGCCTGAAATACACTATAGTCATTAACTTCATCAAACATGTGCCGCGGCATGAAATCGGCAAGACCCATGCCATTTCCATCCGAGTTTTCCGTCACATTTAATATGCCGAGTTTTACTGTTCCCGGTCCGCTGGATGCTGTATTCGTATGAAAGCGCCCTATGACATTGGTATCCATGCCAGTATCACTGATTTCTATCCCTGCTTCGTATACTATCAGTACATCAATTTTATCTAATGCAATACGAGGCATCTTTAACCCTGCGTCCAGTTGTTTAACCTTTACAATTTCAGGAATCTGACAGCTATCTAATAACTGGTTGATTTTTGTCATTGTATTAATTCCCCCATTTTATCTAATTATCAGCAAAAAGAGAAGGTATGATTCCAAATTTACAGCTTCATTAAATAATCCGTCAGCGCCGGTACTATTTTTTTCACATCACCAACCAGGCCATAATCAGCAGCCTCAAAGATCGGGGCGGACGGATCAGAATTAATTGCGACAATGACTTCCGCGTCTTCCATACCGGCCAGATGCTGGATGGCTCCTGATATTCCGCAGGCAATATACAGATTCGGCCTTACGGTTTTCCCGGTTTGGCCAACCTGCTGCTCTTTATCTGCCAAGCCAGCTTCTACTGCCGCTCTGGATGCAGAGACCGTAGCTCCTAATTGATCTGCCAGCTGATTAAGAAGCTTAAATCCTTCCTCATCCTTCATTCCCCGCCCGCCGGAAATCAGGATATTTGCATCCTGGATATTTATCTTCTTCCCGGTCTTTTTCACAATATCAACAATTTCCAGATTAATATGCCCTTTAATATCAGACACTGTAAACGGTTCAACCACGCAGGGATGATTCTCATATCTTAACTTTGTCATAACCCCTGGGCGTACCGTAGCCATCTGCGGACGGTGATCTGCGCACACGATAGTCGCCATAATATTCCCGCCGAATGCCGGGCGGGTCATGAGAAGCAGGCCGCTATCAGGTTCAATTTCCAGCGAGGTGCAGTCAGCAGTAAGCCCTGTATGTACGCGTGCAGACACCCGGGGAGCCAGATCTCTGCCAATTGCGGTTGCCCCGTATAAAACAATCTCCGGTTTGTACTTCCTGATCACTTCCGATAATACATGCGTATAAGGTTCCGTCATATAAACATTGAGATCCTGATCATCAATCGCAATCACCCGGTCGGCACCATATTCCGCCAATTGCCGACATAAGGGCTCCAACTTAAATCCCGGTAATACGGCGGTAACATGACAATCTAATTCCTTTGCCAGCTCTTTTCCTTTTCCTAACAATTCAAATGATACATCTGCTATCTGTCTATCTGTCTGCTCCATAAACACAAACAGATCCTTCCATTCATTGTGATCCATATTCACACCTCATTTTTATATAATAAATTTTTCTTTCAAGCGTTCTGTCAGCCAAACGGCACTCTCTGATGGATCCAGGTTAACAATGACTCCTGCTCCTTTTACTGCTTTGGTAAAGGATTTTTTTACTCTGGTTGGCGACCCCTTAAGTCCGATATTACTGTCCTCAACATCCAGGTCATCCCGGTTTAAGACCGTTATTTTGGTTTTCCATGCTGTAAAAATCCCTCCTGGTGTCATATATCTCGGTTCACAAAGTTCCGACAGGGCAGTGATCAAACAAGGCTGCCTGGCTTTTAAAATATGACAGCGGTCTTCGAACTGCCGTTTGACAACAACAAAATCCGCTTCTAGGTCAAGCTCCTCGGCATAACTGATATGAGGAATCCCCAAGTGTTCCGCAATCTGCGGCCCTACCTGAGCGGTATCTCCGTCAATCGCCTGACGCCCGGTGATAATTAAATCAAATTCCAGTTTTTTGATGGCAGAAGCCAATGTTTTTGAGGTAGCCCAGGTGTCTGCACCGCCAAATCGTCTATCGGTCAGCAGCACCGCATGGTCGGCTCCCATTGCCAGTGCTTCCCTAAGGGCAGTCTCTGCCTGAGGCGGACCCATTGTGATGACGGTAACTTCCGCATCATACTGATCTTTTAACCAAAGCGCAGCTTCCAGCCCTGCTTTATCATCGGGATTGATAATGCTTGGTACACCTTCCCTGATTAAGGTTCCTGTTTTCTGATCCAGCTTTACCTCGTTGGTGTCAGGAACCTGCTTGATACATACAACAATCTTCATTTATGTTATCTCCCTTATTATTTTAATACGGCGCTGCCGATTACCATCTTCTGTACTTCGCTCGTGCCCTCGTAGAGCTCAGTAATTTTGGCATCCCGCATCATCCGTTCCACCGGATAGTCTCTCGTGTACCCATAGCCGCCGAGCAGCTGGACACACTTTGTCGTGACCTCCATTGCGGTTTCGGCCGCAAACAGCTTCGCCATGGCGGCTTCCATACTGAATGCCTGCTTTGCTTCTTTTTTACAGGCCGCGTGATAGACCAGATATCGGGCTGCTTCTATCTTGGTTTTTAATTCGGCAAGACTAAATTGGGTGTTCTGAAAAGCTGACAGCGGGCGATTGAACTGTTTCCTTTCTTTCACATATTTTACCGCCTCGGCAAAAGCTCCTTCGGCGATGCCAAGAGCCTGCGCCGCGATGCTGATGCGCCCGCCATCCAGGGTCTGCATTGCGATGGAAAACCCTTTTCCTTCTTTCCCCAACAGATTTTCTTTTGGCACCCGGCAGTTTTCAAAGATAAGCTCCGTTGTGGCGGAACCGCGGATGCCCATTTTCAACTCTTTCTTTCCGATGGTGAAGCCTGCCCAGCCTTTTTCCACAATAAAAGCCGATATTCCTCTGGTTCCCTTACTTTTATCGGTCATGGCAAAGATAATATAAATATCCGCTTCCCCGCCATTGGTAATGAAAATTTTACTGCCGTTTATAATATAGTTATCCCCGTCCAATATTGCTTTTGTCTGCTGGCCGGAGGCATCGGTTCCGGCGTTTGGCTCGGTTAAAGCAAATGCTCCCAGTTTGCTGCCGCTAGTCATCGGTGTCAGATATTTTTGTTTTTGCGCTTCGGTACCAAACTTCATAATTGGATCGCAGGCAAGAGAGGTGTGTGCGCCGACAATCACGCCGGTCGTTGCACAGGCTTTTGAAAGCTCCTCAACACACATAATATATGTGAGTACATCACATCCCTGGCCGCCGTACTCTTTAGGTATTGGAATACCAAAAAAGCCGGTCTTGTTCATTTTTTCAACTGTTTCTTTGGGAAAGCGTTCCTGTTCATCCACTTCCTGTGCCAGCGGCTTAACTTCCTTTTCGGCAAACTGCTCAAATAAGCCTCTGGCCATAATCTGCTCGTTACTTAATTCAAAATTCATCTGTCTGTCCTTTCTGCTTCTATTATTTTAAAACGGCTGATGAAAACGTGCTTCAAACTGTTCTGCCAGTTCATCCCGAAAAGCCGGATGGGCTATATGAATCATTTTTCTGGCTCTTTCTCTGATTGTATACCCCCATAAATCAGCAATCCCATATTCTGTTATGATATACTGAACATCATTACGGGAGGTGGTTACTGCAGACCATTCATTGATAAACGGTACGATTTTAGATGTCTTTAGATCCTTGGTTGTTGATGGCATTGCGATAATGGAACGGCCGCCTTTGCTTAAATAAGCCCCTCTGACAAAATCCACCTGCCCACCCACGCCGCTGATCTGTTTTGAACCTACGGTATCAGATACTACCTGCCCTAAAAAGTCTGCCTGTACACAGGAATTAATGGATACCAGATTATCATTACGGGCGATTACCAAAGGATCATTTACATATGTCACAGGATACATTTCCACCGCCGGATTGTTATGAACAAAATCGTAAAGTCTTCTGGTTCCCATTAAAAAGGTTGCAATACTTTTCCCCTGATGAAGTGTCTTTTTGCTGTTATTAATCACTCCGGCTTCTACTAACTCGACTACGCCGTCGGAAAACATTTCCGAATGAATCCCCAGATCCTTCTTATCCTTCAAAAATAACAATACCGCATCAGGAATAGCTCCGATTCCCAACTGTAGTGTATCGCCATCCTGGATTAGTGATGCACAGTACTCGCCGATTTTCTTTTCCACTTCTGAAATTACAGGCGGATTTAAAACCGGGATGGGCTGCTTAGTCTCAACGATATAATCAATATCACTGATATGGATAAAGCTGTCTCCCAGCGTCCGCGGCATTTCCGGATTGACCTGAGCGATCACCAGCTTTGCGCATTCCGCTGCATGCTTGGCATAATCCACCGATACCCCATGACTGCAGTATCCATGTTCGTCGGGCAGGGATACATGAATGAAGGCGGCATCAAGCGGCAGTGCTGCATCAAACAAGGTTGGAATTCTGGAAAAATAACAGGGCGTGTAATCGCCGTGTCCGGCTTCGATTGTACCTCTGGTTGCGCCGCCGACAAACAGTGAGTTGTGCCGAAAATATTTCTCCATTCCTGGCTGGGCAAAAGGCGAGTTACCCATCGGAATCATTTGGACAATTTCAACATCCCGAAGACTTTGTTTTCGTTCCATCAGTGCTTCAACTAAAACCAGTGCTTCTCCTGCGGCATTGTTAATGGAAATCCTGTCTCCGGAACGAATGTGGCTAACTGCCTGCCCAGGTGTCACACAGCGCTTTTGGTATTGTTCTTTATAGTCCATTGCCATTTCCTCTTTTGATATTTATTTAACATTTACGGGTTGAAAGAAAACGCAGCAAACGCTACGTTTCCCTATCTATTATTAATACTGAAAAAAGCCTTTTCCGGTCTTTTTCCCAAGCAATCCGCCCCGCACCATTTTTTTAAGGAACGGATGCGGCCGGTATTTCGGATCACCGGATTCCTGCTGCAAAACTTCCATGATTGCCAGGCAGACATCAAGGCCGATTAAATCGCCCAGCGCCAGCGGGCCCATCGGATGATTGGCACCAAGCTTCATGGCCGTGTCAATATCCTCTGCGGAGGCCAGGCCGTCGGCATAAATTCCAATCGCTTCATTGATCATCGGAATCAGCACCCGGTTTACTACAAATCCGGCGCCTTCTTTCACCACTACCGGGGTTTTACCGATGGCCGCAGATATTTCTGCGATGCTGTCCACATCCTGCCGGGATGTGTTTACACCGGCGATCACTTCAACCAGTTTCATGACCGGTGCCGGATTAAAAAAGTGCATTCCGATTACCGAACGGCCAAGGCCGTTTGAAAGCTCTGTCAGGGACAGCGAGGATGTATTGGAAGCAAATAAGGTATCTTCTTTGCAAATCGTATTCAGCTCCTGAAACAATTCCTTTTTCAGCTTCATATTCTCTACTGCTGCTTCGACAATTAAGTCACAGTCCGATAATTCCTCCTTTAGTGCCGGAGTAATTCTGGACAGAATCTGATCTACTTCGGTTTGACTCAGCTTTCCCTTTTTCACAAGCCGATCCAAGGCAGCAGCAATATTACTTTTTCCCTTTTCCGCAAATTCCGGCTTGACATCACATAAATATACCTGATAAGCCTCGTGTCCGGCAAATGCCTGGGCAATGCCGGAGCCCATCGTACCAGCTCCTATCACGCCAATCTTCATACGTTATCTCCTCTTTCTTTAGGCATTCTGAAACTCACTAAACTTCCTTTTTTCAACAAATGCCGACATCGCCTCCCGCTGATCCAGTGTTTCAAAGCACCGGCTGAAGCAGTCTGCCTCGATCAGAATGGCACTGTCGAGATCGGTCTGTATCCCTTCATTTACCGCCTGCTTGGCTGCCCTGACCGCAATGGGAGCATTATAGGCAATGGTTTCGGCCATTTCATATACCTTATCCATCAACAGATCCGGCGGATATACGGCATTTACCAGGCCGATGGCAAGAGCATCTGCAGTGGTAATTCTTTTGGCCGTAAACAGAAGCTCTTTGGCTTTTCCTAATCCGACAAGCCGGGAAAGACGCTGGGTCCCCCCAAACCCAGCAGTAATTCCAAGGCCTGCCTCTGGCTGCCCAAACACACTTTTGTCCGAAGCAATCCGAATATCAGCTGCCATCATCAGTTCGCAGCCGCCGCCCAGGGCATACCCATTGACGGCTGCAATTACCGGAACCGGCTGGATTTCTAATTTCCGGAAGACCGCATTTCCAGTCAAACAGTATTCCCTTGCCTGCGCTTTGCTTTTATCCTTCATTTCCGAGATATCGGCACCGGCAGCAAAAGCTTTCTCTCCTGCACCGGCCAGAACCAGACATCTGAGTTCCAGCGGAGCAATCTGATCAAGCAGCTGATCCAGTTCATATAAAACCTGCCCGTTAAGGGCGTTTAATGCCTTGGGACGGTTTATGGTAATGGTACCTACAAAACCATTTTGTTCAAATGTTATGTATTCCATATCGTTGTTCCTCATTATCCGATGGATTCCACAATCGTCGAAACACCCATGCCGCCGCCGATACACAGGGTAGCCAGACCTCTTTTTGAGCCCCGTTTGTGCATTTCATGGAGAAGTGTTACCAAAATCCGGCATCCGGAAGCGCCTACCGGGTGGCCAAGGGCAATCGCACCGCCGTTTACATTAACTTTTTGCGGATCCCATTTTAACAGCTTACCGACCGCCAGCGCCTGGGCGGCAAATGCTTCGTTTGCTTCAATCAAATCCATATCATCAATGGTAAATCCGGTTTTATTAAGAAGCTTTTCCGTGGCTGCCGCCGGCCCGATTCCCATGATGGAGGGATCCACGCCTGCCAGCGCTCCGCCAATCCATTTAGCCATCGGGGTGACTCCCAACTCTTTCGCCTTTTCAAGACTCATTACCACCACCGCAGCTGCTCCGTCATTGATTCCGGAGGCGTTGGCGGCTGTGACCGTACCGTCTTTTTTAAAAGCCGGCCGCAGTCCTTTAAGACCTTCCTTGGTGACGCCGCTGCGGGGAAATTCATCCTTGTCAAACAGAACGGTTTCCTTTTTCATTTTTACCGGTACCGGTACTATTTCATCGGTAAAGGTACCATTTTTAATTGCCGCTTCACACTTCTGCTGGCTGGCAGCCGCAAATTCGTCCTGCATCTCTCTGGTAATTCCATATTTCTCGGCGATATTTTCGGCGGTGATTCCCATATGATAATCTTCATACGCATCCCATAAAGCATCGTTTACCAGGGTATCAACCAGCGTGCCGTTATTCATCCGGTATCCGTATCTGGCCTTATTTAGCACATAAGGAGCCAATGACATGTTTTCCATTCCGCCGGCAACGATAATATCCGCTTCTCCTGATCCGACCATCATAGCAGCCAGATTGACACTTTTTAATCCGGAACCGCATACAATATTAAGCGTCTGGGCAGGCACTTCCACCGGAAGACCGGCTTTTAGCACTGCCTGTCTTGCCACATTCTGGCCAAGCCCGGCCTGAATCACGGTTCCCATAATCACTTCGTCCACCTGCTCCGGCTTTATCCCGGCTCGTTCTATCGCTGCCTTTATTACTATCGCCCCCAGATCGGCCGCAGGCACTTCTGAAAGACTGCCACTCATTTTACCAAGAGCGGTCCGGCAGGCGCCGACTAATACAACTTCTTTGCTCATCAAATTCCCCTTCTTTCTTATGCCATTGACAACACATCCGCAAATGCCTGAATCTGAGTTCTGGCCTGCGCAAAATCCCTCATCTGCTGGTCAACACCGATTATAATATGAGGGATTGCTTCCTGTTCAAGCGCCTTTTTCAAATCAGGGTATTCCATCTCTTCCGGATCACAGAACTGCATCATGAGTATCACTACTCCTTTCGCATTGCAGCTGCGGATCTGTTTGATGATGTATTCCGGCCGGTTATTAAGCTCCGGATCATGTAAAAGCGGGTCATGATCCTGCTCGCCAAACTGAAGCGCAAGGGCATAAAGCGGATCCGGATGTTTTGGTACGTCAACCCGGATTCCTCTGGATTCGGCAGCAACATCATCGGCTGCCACAGCCAGGTTATTTTCTTCCAGAATTCCTAACAGATTCTTATTGTCAGCCAGAATCCCTGATGTAAAGATCCGGATGCCCTGCCAGTCAGAGTTTGGAAGCGCCATTAACAATTCATTCAGCTCATTCACCATTACCGTATGTTCCTGCTTTGTCATAAAAAAGGAACTTTTAAGTACTGCGCTGCGTTCGGCAGGAGTTACTGCCTCAGGGTGCTCTCCGGCCAGCCTGACAAAGGTTCTTCTGGCCGCCCGGCTTTGATTGTAAACGTCAATCGCGGCTGTTAACTTTTCATCCGTAATTTTATGGCCGGCAATCGCTTCCAGTTGTTTCTTTATTTTACCGTAAATATCCACTGTATACTGAACGCCAAACTCTTTCTTACGGTTTTGCGGATGGGCAACAAAGATAAATGGGATATCCGGTACTGCAACTCGGAAATTCTGGCTGAGCGGTCTTAACGTATCACAAAGGGATGGGACAATAACCCCGGACAACCCCTTTAGTTTTCCTGTCAGACCCATCTCCAGATTCATCTGGGCAATGGTGCAGTAAAAGGCAGCAAAATATTCCTTTGCGGCTGATATGGTTCCTTCTGCCCCCCAAATTCCAAACGGCACCATATCGGCGGCAGAAACCAGTTCCTCCGGTACATAATAAGGAAAGCATCCGATGACCTTTTTTCCGTCTTTTATGTATCCCTGTAATCTATTATCCGGATTGGAAGCGATCTCCTGAAACCGGGAAAGTATTTCTTTTATCGTCGTCATACGCTTCCCCTGCCTTTCTTGTTTTCTTCCATTAATTCAAATAATCCGTCCACTCTGGTGGTATACTGTGCCTCTGAAAAGTTTCTGGGATCTGCCTGATCACCGTCAAAACCGACGACCGGAATACCCAGATCCTTACGGAACCGGCGTTCCATTTCCGGCATATAACCACTCCATGGCTTACAGCTCCGGTTATAGTGAACCAGAACCCCATCTACTTTATTCTCCCGGCAAATCCCCTCGCGCCACTTTACACCGGTTTCCAGACACACGGAATTAGGTGCTTTATAATAAGCCTTCATCATTTCTTCCAGATTATTAAAAACAAAACCAAATGCCGGAGCATACACAACAGCCGTCGTATTGATCCCTTTATTTTTGAGCGGCGTAAACAGCGTCCGCAGAACTGGCCAGCAGGGAATTCCTTCAAACATAATCCGGTAGTTCTCATCATACCGCCAGGTCGAAGTTCCATCCTTTACTGCCTGCTCATATTCCTCCGCCAGTGCTTCAAAGGCTTCGGCAGTCTCCGGTTTGCATCTGGCAGTCACCACATCTGCCATATGGTTAAACAGATCAAAGCCGCTTAACGGCGATGGTTCATACTGGCAATAAGAACAGGCTTTCAACCATGCCTTAGCGGTCCGGTTGGAATTTTTGCAAACCTCTTCAAACCGCTCTTCATCCCATTTCCTGCTGCTGATCGCTTCCAGCTGTCCGATCACATCATAAAACTGGCCTTTTAAATAAGCGACGCTTTCCTCACTGACCTCGGTTTCATTATTATACGGAATATCAAACATAATCAGCGGAATGTTGTGCATTCTGGCAATATTTTCATACCATTTAGTCATACAGTTGCAGATATTATTGCAGCACAGCAGGAAATCCGGCTGCGGCATTGGCTTTTCTTCAGCTTCCTCACCGGCTGCATAGGCAAGACTGATTCTGGCATAGGCACAGATATCATTGGAATAGCCCATCCCTTCCGCCGCCTCACACATTCTCTGGCCGCCATGCTTGGCCGCGACAGCAGCCGCCTGATTTTCCGGATAACAGACCTTAAGCCCTAATGTTTCTGCTATTTCTGCCGGGAATTTTGAGGACGACCAGCCCACCGGTTCACCTCTTTTTTTCGCATCCCAGGCCTCCTGATACACCTGATCTACAACTTCTCTCAGCATGATCTTTGCTGCTTTCTTTTCTTCCTGTTCCACCTTTGACCATCTCTCCTTCCTGATCCCATTAGTTACGGATATATTTCTGCCATCCAAATAAGGCCGCTCCCAGAGCACCGGCATACTGCGCCAGCGGGGAGGTAAAAATCGGTACCTTCAGCTCTTCCTCAAGAGCTTTTACCACCCCGGCATTTCTGGCAACGCCGCCGGTCATAACAACCTGGGGCAGTACGCCCAATCTTTTTGCCAGACCCCCGGTTCTTCCTGCTACGGAACGATGGATTCCGCTGATAATATCACACTTGTCAGCATTATTGGATAGCTGCGAAATCACTTCAGATTCAGCAAATACCGTACAGGTCGAGCTGATATCCACTTTCTTTTCGGAACGGGCGGAGAGCACCGCCATCTCATTGATATCCACTTCCAGCACTCTTGCCATTACTTCCAAAAACCGTCCGGTACCGGCCGCACACTTATCATTCATCACAAAGTTTTCCATCATTCCATTACTGTTGATGCGCAGCACCTTGGCATCCTGACCGCCGATATCTATGACGGTGCGGACATCCGGAAACAATTCGCAGGCACCCCTGGCGTGGCAGCTCAGCTCACTCATCTGCGCGTCTGCACCTTCTACCATATTTCTCCCATAACCGGTAGCCAGGGTATAGCTTAAATCTGTTTCCAGCAGCCCCGCCTGCTCTAAAACTTCCTTTCTCGCCCGTTCCGGTCCGGAAGTTCCGGCGCCAAAGGGAACCAATGCTTTGCTGACGATTTCTTTCCCGTCTTTTAGCACCACACATTTTGATGAAGTGGAGCCCACATCAATTCCCAGAGTATAACTGAATCCATCATTTCCCATTCTTATCACCTTCTTTATTTCTTTACAAAGGTATCATACTCCCGGATTGCTCTTGGGAGCAGCATTTGATGAAATGCACAGATTGATTCTGGATTCTGGTATACGGCATAGGTAAAGGCCCGGATATAGTTGCGCATATCGGTCAGTTCCACAATCTCATCCACAAACCCATGTACCGCACAATATGAGGGAAGGGATTTTTTAGTGTATTCTTCAATCAAATGATTCATTTTATCAATTGTCGGCTGAAGGCTTTCTCCGCCCTTATGATCTTTCGCAAGACGTCTGGAGTACATCGCTGCCGCCGCGGTTTCCCCATTCATTACATTGATTTCTGTAACTGCCGTTCCCAGCGAGAACGCATTGGTGTTGTTACCCTGCGGGCCGCCGAGGACGTAGTGTGCAGCCGCAGTTCCCTTGCGCAGAGTAATCTCAATCTGCGGAAGATTTGAGCTCTCGATGGAATAGACCAGCGACTGTCCAAGACCCAGAAGCTCCGCTTTTTCCGCCTCATCTCCCACATCTATACCGGTGGTATCCTGAATCCAGACAATCGGAATCCGATCCCGGCCACATAAGGTAACAAATTCATTCATCTTTACAAGCCCCTGGCGGTACAGCTTGCCGCCAATACCGGCAAGGCTTTCCCGGTATTCCGGATAATTCATTAAAAGTCCTTGTACATTGGCAATTACGCCTACCAACAGGCCATCCATTTTGGCCAAACCGGCAACGATTTCCGGACCATAACCTTTTTTATATTCCATCAGCTCACTGCCGTCAAAAATTCTCCCCAGTACATCATAAATGTCATAAGGCTTTTTCTGGTTCACGGGAACTGCGCTGTAAAGCTCTTCCGCCTTAAGTGCCGGAGCCTTGGGCTTATCAACACGGAAGAATTCGGGATTATAAGCCGGAAGATATTCCATATATTTTTTAATAGCTTCAATCACGCCTTCTTCTTTTTCATAAACCTCCCGGAAGAATCCCGTTTCATTATAATGAATTTTGACAGAGCCGGGCGGGGCCGTTTTGGCTCCCGCTTCAGCTTCTACAAGCTGCATTGCACCTTCCATATCCATGAAGCCTTTCGGATTCATGCCGCCTAAAATTCCGGCACCGCCAACTGCCATATTAGCATCTTTATGAGCCAGCAGGACGGTAGGGCTGATGCTGTGATATCCGCCGCCGGCCGGATTGGTCCCGTAGATACCGACAATAACCGGAATTCCCAGCTGCTGCAGCTCCGCATTACGGTAAAAGGGCGTGCCGCCGCCCCGGCGGTTGGCATATACCTTTTCCTGTTCATCCAGTTTCACGCCGCTGCAGTTAAGCAGGTAAACCAACGGGATCCGCAGGCGCTTTGCCGTATCAGATGCCCGAATCAGATTTTCCGCCTGACCTGCCACCCATGCGCCAGCCAGTTTGCGGTTATCCGAAGCAACAATAACTGCCCATTTTCCGCCAATCCGGCCGAGTCCTTTGATAATTGCAGTGGAGCCGTTTTTATTACTCTCCGGGTTAAAAAGACTGTTCAGGGGACAGAAGCTTCCCTGATCCGCCAGCATTTCGATTCTCTGCATGGCGGTGTTCTGACCGGCGCGGTTTAATGATTCCTGTGAACGGCCTTCGTCACGAACCAGGCAAATCTGTTCTTTAATCTGCTTTTCAATGCTTTTTACTGCGTCAATATTTTCTTTATTTTCTGAGTTGACCGGTTTTCCAACCCTGGTCATATTCTGAAAATAACCCGGCATGGAATAAAATTCTTTCATGTTAAACCTCCTTTTATAAAGAGCTGCTTATGAATACTTGATAAATGCCTGACCGGGATCAATTTCTTCCCGGATTACACGTATTATCTCAGGCGTCGGCGGTTCAATTTTAACCGCTCTTGTCACATCAATTTCAAAGCCTGTATGTTCAATAATGTCTTCTACGGATGAGGTTTCATAGTAGCCTGCCAGATACATTCTTTTGGTTTCCTGGTCAAACTCCATCACGCCTCTGTCCGTAACCACCTTAAGCGGCCCCCGGTTGCCCGGCAGTCCGGCCCGTTCTCTTCCCCCGGGTCCGTCTATCCATCCCGGACTGGTTACATAATCCACTTTTTCAATAAATCTCCTTTTTTCATGCTGCATCATAATGACAGTATTGACAAAGGTACAAATTCCATTGGCTCCTCCGCTGCCGGTGAATCTGGTCTTGGGACTAAAGTAATCACCAATGCTGGTCGAGTTTACATTGCCATAAGGATCAATCTGCGCGCCGCCGATAAACGCAATCAGCCGGTTTTCATCATGCAGCCATTCATTGGCCAGAAATCCCACGTACCGCACATTAGGCCATTGGGTGGCGCAATGTGCCATGAGACGGCAGTCACCCACACTGGTGGGAACTTCAATCGGGGCACAATCCATCAGACCACTTTCCACAATCAGGGTACAGTCAGGCGCAAAACATCTTTTTGCAAGGGCAGCTCCAATCAGCGGAAGTCCCGTCCCGACAATTGCAATTTGTCCGTTTTGAACGGATTTGCCGATTGTCACAGCCTGCATTTCCCGCATGGTATAATTTGTATAATCAGACATTTTAATACCTCCTATCCTTTTTTGGCATATCCCAGACCGGGAACCACTCTTGTTTTAATTAAACGCTGCGCACCTAACTTATCCAGATATTCATTATGATCTTTCGGACCAAATCCCCATTCTTCAATAAACTCAGAAAATGTTTCTTCTGTTTTTGAGGCATTTTCATAGTCTTTCAAAAACTGTCCATCATAGTCGTAATAGTTATAACACTGGGCCGGATGAGCACCGTGAGGGGTATGTACAACAGCATTTACCACAAATCCCGGAATGGTATTCAAATTCGGATCTTTCTTGATTTCTTCATTACTTACCAGCTCTTCACAGGTAACAATGCAATGTTTTGCGGCAATTGCAATATCCACATCATGAAACTCATCCCCTTCGATCCGGCAGGTTCCATCTGGTGAAGCCTTCTGAACATGAATGATCGCCGTATCCAGCTCAGGAACCGGTATCAGTACCAGTTTTTCTCCCGGCTTATAGGGATTTTCCTGAATAACATATTTCTGATCGGGAAGCTTATCAATTTTTTTCCGTTCTTCCTCACTGATTCCCCATTTTTCCAGCAAATCTGAGCCAAACATGACACGAACCGGTACATAGGGGATACCAAGAGAGGCCGCATGAAACATCAGGATCGATGCATCCTGTGAATAATCTTCAAAAAGCATCTCACCTTTTTCCACCGCCCGCCTGAAGCAGCGGCAGACATTGGAAAATCCCGAATTAGCCGTATAGCAGTTGATAAATGCTTTCACCCGTTTTGCGCCAATCAGCATATCCCAGTCGCCTCCGGCCGGTCCCGCCTCGACGATAAAGTCTTTCTGTCCCTGCCGTAATATTTCATAGGCGGCCGCATAAGGTTTCCGGTTCGTTGTAAACCCTCCAAATGCAATGTGATCCCCATCATGCACGTAGGCTGCTATCGCATCTTTTAACGATAATACTTTGTTCATTTCTTATCCCTCTTTCTTAAAATTCTTATCCAAAGAGCATCAGGAAAAACCCTGCTGCCACTGCCGACCCAATTACTCCGGCAACATTCGGCCCCATCGCATGCATCAGCAGAAAATTCGTGCGATCGACTCTTGCTCCTTCTAACTGCGATACTCTGGCTGCCATCGGTACTGCGGAAACGCCTGCCGAACCGATCAATGGATTTATCTTTCCTCCGGACAATAAACACAATACCTTGCCAAGAAGTACCCCGCCGGCCGTAGAAAAGCTGAATGCCATTAGTCCCAGTCCGATGATGGCTAAGGTCTGAACCCGCAGAAACAGTTCGCCGTTTGCAGTCGCTCCAACGGTAAGCCCCAACATTATTGTAATAATATTGCACAGCGCATTTTGGGCAGTATCAGAAAGGCGTTCTACCACTCCTGACTCACGGAACAGGTTGCCAAGCATAAACATTCCAATCAGCGATCCAACCGACGGAAGAAGCAGTATGCATAATCCTGCGACAAATACCGGAAAAATGATTTTTTCAGCCTTCTTAACTTTTCTAAGCTGCCCCATTTTAATCTTTCTT
>Ga0153999_1000444_pt1 | contig 18394 bp, 14 predicted proteins | sample TSNC083MetaG_FD_104675 | JGI IMG/M metagenome (GOLD analysis project Ga0153999, IMG submission 104675) | Attine ant fungus gardens microbial communities from North Carolina, USA - TSNC083 MetaG | ecosystem: Host-associated > Fungi > Mycelium > Unclassified | place: USA: North Carolina, Lumber... | reverse complement strand
GCATACTGGAAGATGTATTAACCATGTATGAATCCCTTGACGAACAGGGAATGGGGGATCTTGGCACGCAGGCGCTGATCCGTTATTACCGCCCGGCAGGAGATCACCATGCATCATAATGCGCAGTGGATGCTGCATACCAAAAGAGCTGATTTTGCAGCGCTGGCCACACGTTTTAAGATCAGCCCGGTGACGGCCCGTATTATCCGCAACCGGGACGTCATGGAAGCGGCCGCCGTGGAACGTTACTTAAACGGAACGATCAAAGACCTGTATGATCCACATCTGCTCAAGGACATGGATAAAGCAGCAGCCATTTTAATAGAAAAAATAAGACAGGATAGGAAGATTCGAATTGTCGGTGATTATGATATTGACGGCGTCTGCTCCACCTATCTGCTGCTGAAAGGGCTCCGCCGGCTGGGCGCGCAGGCGGATTATCAGATCCCTGAACGGATCCGTGACGGATATGGAATTAATGAAGCAATTATCCGTAAAGCCCACGAAGACGGAATTGACACTATCCTGACCTGCGACAACGGGATTGCCGCTTATGAAACGATCCGGCTGGCCAAGGAGTTGGGCTTGACGGTTATCATAACCGATCATCATGAGGTGCCCCGGCAGGACGGTGACGAACTCCTTCCGCCCGCTGATGCCATTATCAATCCCAAACAGAAGGACTGTCATTATCCATTCGATGGAATCTGCGGCGGCGTAGTTGCTTTTAAATTAGTGGCCGCCTTGTATGAAGCCGAAGGGATTCCGGCCGCAGAGTGGGAAGCGATGCTGGAAATTGCGGCCATAGCCACGGTCGGCGATGTGATGAAGCTGTGCGACGAAAACCGCATCATCGTCAAATGGGGGCTGTGCCGGATGCCGGAGAGCAAAAGCCTTGGTCTTAAAAAACTAATCGAGGCCTGTGAGCTTGATATCCATGCCATGACGGCTTACCATATCGGATTTGTCATCGGCCCCTGCTTAAATGCCGGTGGCCGGCTGCAGACAGCCAAACTGGCGCTGGAGCTGCTGCTTTGTGAAAATACCGGGCAGGCGCAAGCAATGGCAGCAGAATTAAAACGGCTGAATGAAGAGCGTAAGGCGCTGACAAAAAAAGGCACAGAGGAGGCGCTGGAACAGGTGGCGGCCTGTTACTCCCAGGATTCGGTGCTGGTAGTATACCTGCCGGACTGCCATGAATCGCTGGCCGGGATCATTGCCGGCCGGGTTCGCGAAGTATATCATAAACCGTCCTTTGTTCTGACCCGTGGGGAAGAGTGCGTAAAAGGCTCGGGACGCTCCATTGAAGCCTATCATATGTATGATGCGCTGTGCGGCGTGCAGGAGCTGCTGCTGAAATTCGGCGGCCATCCGATGGCGGCGGGATTTTCGTTAACAGAAGAAGCCATAGATGCGTTCCGGATGCGTCTGAATCAGCAGGCAGGACTGACTGCGACGGACTTTATTCCCAGAGTATGGATTGACGCTGCCATGCCGCTGGAATACATATCCGAACAGCTGATTGATGAATTAAAACTGCTCGAACCATATGGGATGGGTAATGAAAAACCTCAGTTCGCGCAGAAGAATCTGCGGATCCGCGGGATACCCAGAGTCCTTGGCAAGAATCGTAATGCCGTAAAACTGGCACTGGTAACCGAACAAGGGCTGCCGATGGAGGCAATGCTGTTTACGGAAGGCGATCTCTTCCTCGAAGAACAGAAAGGGAAAAAGGAAATTGATGTGGTTTACTATCCCGATATCAATGAATATAAAGGAAATAAAACCCTGCAGATTGTCATCCGGGAATTTAAGCTTCATGAATAGGACGGTTTAAATATTGACACACGACAAGATTCTGTAATATAATCGAAGACATCAGCCAAAGGGCACTGGATCAGAACCAGTGCCTTTGTCACAACATCTGAAAGAACAAGAGGGAGAAATGAACTATGGTTAATGAAATTATGAAATTCATCACCGACTGCGATCCGGAGGTCGGAAAAGCCATTGCGTTGGAAGCGGGCCGCCAGAGAAGGAATCTGGAACTGATTGCATCAGAAAATATTGTGTCCGAGCCGGTTATGATGGCGATGGGAACCGTCCTGACCAACAAATATGCCGAGGGGTATTCGGGGAAACGCTATTATGGCGGCTGCGAATATATCGATGTGGTTGAGACCATAGCAGTAGAACGGGCCAAACAGTTATTCGGGTGCGATTATGCCAATGTCCAGCCCCATTCCGGAGCACAGGCCAATATGGCGGTCTTTTTAGCAATGCTGGAACCGGGTGATACGGTGATGGGTATGAACCTGGATCATGGCGGGCATTTAACGCATGGAAGCCCGGTGAATTTCTCCGGCCGGTATTTTAATATAGTTCCATACGGCGTCAACGATGAAGGATATATCGACTATGAAGAACTCGAGCGCATTGCCATGGAAGCAAAGCCGCGGCTGATTGTAGCCGGTGCCAGCGCCTATGCAAGGGAAATTGACTTTAAGCGGTTCCGTGAGATTGCTGATAAGGCCGGTGCTTACCTGATGGTGGACATGGCACATATTGCCGGATTAGTAGCCGCCGGAGTTCATCCAAGTCCGGTTCCCTATGCCCATGTGGTGACCACCACCACCCATAAGACCCTGCGGGGACCAAGGGGCGGGCTGATTCTGGCGAATCAGGAAGCGGCAGATCAATTTAATTTTAACAAAGCAATATTCCCGGGTATTCAGGGCGGCCCATTAGAACATGTCATTGCCGCTAAGGCAGTCTGCTTTGGAGAAGCACTGAAACCGGAATTTAAAGAGTACCAGGTACAGGTCAGTAAAAATGCCCGGGCACTGGCGGATGCACTGATCGGTCAGGGCTTTCATATCCTGACCGGAGGAACCGACAATCATCTGATGCTGGTCGACCTGCGGGGGATGGAAGTATCCGGTAAAGAACTGCAGAACCGTTGTGATGAGGTTTATATTACGCTTAACAAAAATACGGTTCCCAATGATCCGAGAAGTCCGTTTGTCACATCCGGTGTCAGAATCGGAACCCCGGCCATTACCTCCCGCGGTCTGAAAGAAGATGACATGCCCAAAATAGCGGAATGTATCTGGCTGGCAGCGGTAGATTTTGAAAACCAGAAAGAATATATCCGCCGGGAAGTAACAAAAATCTGTGATAAATACCCGATATATGAATAAACAGTGAAACAGTGAGGCATAAATACTCCATATCCCCGCAGCTTCGGCCGACGGTGGATATGGAGTATTTTTAACATAGATTTTACAAAACTATTCTTTTTAATTTTACATGAAAGTTTTACTATGTTTATATAAAGAAAAAATAAAGTAAATGAGGAGAGAATGGATTATGAATAAAAAAATTACAGCAGCAGCCGTAATAATGTCGGCAATACTTTTATCGGCCTGCGGAGGCAGCAAACAGCAGAACATGATTACCGTAATATCGAGAGAAGAGGGTTCCGGAACCAGAGGCGCTTTTGTCGAACTCTTTAAAGTTGAGCAGAAAAATAATTCAGGAGAACGGGTCGATATGACAACGCAAGAGGCTGAAATCACCAACAGCACCGCTGTTATGATGACAAGTGTATCCGGCAATAAAAAGGCGGTCGGCTATCTTTCCTTGGGTTCTTTAAATGATACGGTGAAGGCGCTGGAGATTGACGGCAGTGCGGCAACCGTTGAAAACATAAAATCCGGATCATATAAAATTTCAAGACCCTTCCTGGCTGTGACCGGTGCACAGGTCAGTGACATTGCCGCTGATTTTATGAGTTTTATCCTCAGCGAGCAGGGACAGCAGATTGTGGAAGAAAATAATTATATCAGTCAGAGCAATACCGGTTCTTACAAGGCCGGCGGACTATCGGGGAAACTTGTGGTGGCTGGCTCATCCTCAGTTACTCCGGTAATGGAAAAGCTAAAAGAAGCCTATGCAGCGATCAATCCGACCGTTACCGTTGAAATCCAGCAGAGTGATTCCACCACCGGAATGACTTCAGTGGCAGAGGGCTTATGTGACATCGGGATGGCATCCCGGGAATTAAAGGACAGCGAAAAACAAAAGGGACTGCATGCCGAAGTGATTGCGATGGATGGGATCGCCGTTATTGTAAATAAGGAGAATCAGATAAAAGGGCTGACCAGCCAGGAGGTCAAGGATATTTTCACCGGCAAGCTGACTGAATGGAGTGCCATCAAGTAAGGAGATATGATGAAAGACATGAAAGAAAAAATCATGCAGCTAATATTTTTGTTAGCTGCATGTGCGTCCATATTTTCCGTGCTTCTGATCTGCTTTTTCCTGTTTGCCAACGGCATACCCACGATTAATGAGATCGGCGTATTCAAGTTCCTGCTGGGACGGCAATGGAAGCCGGAAAATAATCTTTATGGGATACTTCCAATGATATTGGGCAGTATCTATGTAACTGCCGGTGCCCTTGTGATCGGCGTACCGACCGGGATATTAACAGCCGTATATTTATCCCGGTTTTGTTCTAAGCGTAAGTACCGGCTGATGAAGCCGGCAATCGACCTGCTGGCCGGGATTCCGTCGGTTGTATACGGCTTTTTCGGCATGGTGGTACTTGTGCCGGTTTTGTCCCAGTTATTCGGCGGAAGTGGAAAAAGTATGGCAACGGCTTCTCTGCTGCTTGGCATTATGATCCTGCCGACAATTATCGGGGTTTCCGAATCAGCAATGAATGCAGTGCCGGACAGCTACTATGAAGGCGCATTGGCATTGGGCGCCAGTCACGAACGAAGTGTCTTCTTTGCGGTTCTTCCGGCAGCCAGATCGGGAATTCTGGCCGGGGTTATCTTAGGGATCGGACGGGTCATCGGAGAAACGATGGCAGTTATTATGGTAGCGGGGAATCAGGCCCGCATGCCGGTGGGAATCTTTTCCGGAATCCGGACGATGACAGCCAATATTGTGCTGGAGATGGGATATGCCACAGATCTGCACCGGGAATCGCTGATTGCTACAGCGGTTGTTTTGTTTGTATTTATCCTGATTATTAACTTGTCTTTTTCGATCCTCACCAGAAAGGCAGACCAATAGTATGAGAAAAAAAAGAGACCCGCTGTCAACCTTTCTGTCTCTGGCAGTACACGGCAGCGCTTACCTGACCCTGCTGATTTTATTTTTTCTGATTTTTTATATTTTAGCAAAGGGCGTCCCGTATTTAACCCCCAGTTTATTTAGCTGGCGGTATACCAGTGAAAATGTATCGCTTATGCCCGCCTTAATCAATACCATTATGATGACGGGACTATCCCTTCTGGTGGCCGTACCATTAGGGGTTTTTGCCGCAATTTATCTGGTGGAATATGCCGGGCGGGGAAACCGGCTGGTGGCGTTGATCCGGATCACGGCCGAAACCCTGTCGGGGATTCCGTCAATTGTATATGGCCTGTTCGGTTTCTTGCTGTTTGCCGTAAAACTGGGTTGGTCGTATACCGTGCTGGGCGGAGCGCTGACCCTGGCGATCATGATTCTTCCGCTGGTTATGAGAACCACAGAGGAAGCACTCAAAGCAGTGCCGGATTCTTACCGGGAAGGCAGCTTTGGACTGGGAGCAGGAAGACTGCGAACGGTCTTTGCGATAGTATTGCCGTCTGCGGTTCCGGGCATCCTGTCGGGAATTATTCTGGCAGTGGGAAGAATCGTAGGTGAGACGGCAGCGCTGATCTATACAGCCGGTACGGTAGCCGCAGTCCCGCACTCACTGCTGGGCTCTGGCCGCACACTCGCCATACACATGTATGTTTTGACAAACGAAGGCCTGTATACGAATCAGGCTTACGCAACTGCTGTGGTATTGCTGCTGATTGTAGTATGCATCAATGCAGTTTCCGGAATGATAGCAAAAAAGGTGGCAGGAAAACATGGATAAATTTATAATAGAACATATGGAGCTGTATTATGACGATTTTAAAGCATTAAAAGGCATTGACCTAAAAATTCCGGCTAATGAAATAACGGCTTTTATCGGGCCGTCGGGATGTGGGAAATCAACGCTTTTAAAATCGTTAAATCGAATGAATGATCTGGTCGAAGGGTGTAAAATTACCGGCAGCATTCTGCTGGACGGAGAAGATATCTATGGCAATATCGATTTGAACCAGCTTCGGAAACGGGTGGGAATGGTATTCCAGAAACCAAATCCGTTTCCCATGAGCATATACGATAATATTGCCTTTGGCCCGCGCACACATGGAATCCGCTCAAAAATCCGGCTGGATGATATCGTTGAAAAATCACTGCGGGATGCGGCGATCTGGGATGATTTGAAGGATCGGCTGAAAAAAAGTGCACTGGGGCTGTCCGGCGGACAGCAGCAGCGGCTCTGTATTGCCAGAGCACTGGCTATTCAGCCCGAAGTGCTTTTAATGGATGAGCCGACTTCGGCGCTTGATCCGGCCTCCACCTCAAAGATTGAGGATCTTGTAACGGAGCTTAAAAAAGATTATACTATTATTATGGTAACTCATAACATGCAGCAGGCTGCCCGTATATCAGATAAGACGGCGTTTTTCCTGCTCGGACAGATAATTGAATTCGGTGAAACCGAGCAGATTTTTTCCATGCCGGTGCATAAACAGACGGAAGATTATATTACAGGGAGGTTTGGCTGATATGAGAAATCGCTTTGAAGAACAGTTGGAGCTGTTAAATGTAGAACTGATCCGGATGGGAGCGCTGTGTGAAGATGCTATTTCCTATGCCGCTAAAACCCTGATGGGAAAGCGGGATCTGGTCGAACAGGTCTATGCAGTCGACCGCGAGATCGATCAGAAGGAAAAGGATATTGAAAGCCTGTGCCTCAGGCTGCTGCTGCAGCAGCAGCCCGTTGCGCGTGATTTACGCAAGGTATCTTCCGCCCTGAAAATGATTTCCGATATGGAAAGAATCGGAGATCAGGCCTCCGACATTGCGGAAATAATCTCAATGCTGCAGGACCGGCAGATAGAAAGTACGCTGCATATCCGGGATATGGCGGAAGCGACTATTCTGATGGTAACCAGAAGTATTGATTCATATGTAAAAAAGGATTTGGAGATTGCCCGGGAAGTGATCCGCTACGACGATGTGGTGGATGACCTGTTTGCAAAAGTGAAAAATGAACTGATTGGTTTAATCACCAAAGATCCGATTAACGGCGAATTTTGTATTGATATGCTGATGATTGCAAAATATTTTGAACGCATCGGAGACCATGCAACCAATATCGCCGAGTGGGTGGAATTTGCGATCACTGGCGTTCATGAGGAAGAACAAAAGGGGGGGTAATATGATTTATCTGCTGGAAGATGATGACGGAATCCGGGAACTGGTTATTTATACCCTGAAAAAGACCGGCTTTGCGGCAAAAGGATTTGCCGGCGCCGGTGATTTTTGGAAGGCGATGAAAACTGAGCTGCCGGAGCTGGTGCTTCTTGATATTATGCTTCCGGATGAAGACGGCCTGTCGGTACTTGGAAAAGTCAGAAAAAACAGCCGGACAGCGGGTCTGCCGGTAATCATGATGACCGCTAAGGGGAGCGAATACGACAAGGTAATCGGACTGGACAGCGGTGCTGATGATTATCTGCCAAAACCATTTGGCATGATGGAACTGGTATCCCGTATCCGCGCGGTACTGCGCCGCACGGAGAAGGCGCAGGAACAGGAGCAGGAGCAGAAACAGGAAGTGGATCAGCTTGGGGACATAATCCTTGATGCCGGAAAGCACATGGTAAAGGTAAACGGAATTGAGGTGGCACTGACCTATAAGGAGTTTCGCCTGCTTCAATGCCTGATGAAGCATAAGGGATTGGTAATGACCAGGGATCAACTGCTGTCCCGGATATGGGGTTATGACTTTGACGGTGAGACCAGAACCGTTGATGTCCATATCCGGTCCTTGCGCCAGAAACTGGGGGCAGCCGGTGAGTGTATTGAGACGATCCGGGGAGTCGGCTATAAGGTGGAGGAAAACTGATGAAGTCAAAGATCTATGGCAACATGTGCCTGCTCTCGCTTTTTTCTATGATAGTTGCCACACTGTTGACGACCTGGTTTTTTTGCCGGGATTTACAGAAGCAGATGAAAGTAACGGTGGCGGCGGAGGTTCGTTATATTGAAGCGGCGATAGAGGCAGCCGGCCGGGAATATTTAAACCACCTATACAGCCCGGGGGATGGAAACCGGATAGACCGGATTACCTGGGTGGATGCGGAGGGCAATGTTTTATACGACAGCTTTGCCGATTCCGAAGAACTACAGAATCATGGCAGCCGTCCGGAGATAATAGCGGCGCTTAAATACGGTGTTGGTGACAGCGTCCGGATTTCGGATACGCTGGCAGAACAGACTTATTACTATGCGGCACGTTTATCCGACGGGACTGTGATCCGGGTCGCAAGTACGATGCGGAGCGGACTTGCAACCTTGGTAGATACCATGCCATGGATGATTATCATGGCGGTGGCAATCTTTATTGTGACCATGCTGGTGGCAGTCCGGCAGACGGAAAAAATTGTGGCACCTATTAATAACCTGAATCTGGAAGAACCGCAGGCGGAAAAAATCTACGATGAACTTTCCCCGCTGATCCGCCGCCTGGAAAAACAGCGGCGTACCATTCGCAGGCAGATTCATATGCTCCGGGAAAAACAGGAAGAGTTTACGGCGATCATGGAAAACATGAAGGAAGGCTTTATTGTTGTTGACCATATGGCAGATGTGATTTCATATAACAGCAGTGCCCTGCAGATTATGGGTGCCCAGGAGGAGGATCCGGCGGACGGCAGTTATAATGTACTCAGCTTCAACCGCTCCCATACCTTTCGCCAGGCGGTAGAAAAAGCCCTGCGGGGTGAGCGGAATGAACATTATCTGGAACTGGACGGCCGGTATTACCAGATTATTGCTAATCCGGTAACGGAATCTTTAACACCCAGGGGTGCGGTAATTGTGATTTTGGACGTAACGGAACAGCGCAAACTTGAAGAGCTGCGGCGGGAATTTTCAGCCAATGTTTCCCATGAGCTGAAAACGCCGCTGACATCAATCTCCGGTTATGCGGAAATCATGAAGGACGGTCTGGTGCCGCCGGAAGATATGAAACGATTTGCCGATAATATCTATCAGGAAGCACAGCGGATGATTGCCCTGATTGGTGATATAATCAAGATATCACAGATGGATGAAGATCAGGCCGGTGACCAGGAGTTTGTGGATTTGTATCAGAAAGCATCAGAGGTTGTGGAACGGTTAAAAGAGCCGGCAGAAAAAGGCGGCATTGCTGTTACACTGTCAGGCGGCCCGGTGGAAGTCTGGGGAGCGGAGCCGGTATTGGAAGAGATGATTTATAATTTATGTGATAATGCAATCAAATACAATATCCCCGGCGGGAAAGTAATGGTAACGGTAAATCGGGAGCATGGACATCCGGCTCTGACGGTAACGGACACCGGGATCGGAATTGCCAAAGGCGAACAGGAACGTATTTTTGAACGGTTCTACCGGGTGGATAAAAGCCATTCCCGGAAAATCGGGGGAACCGGCCTGGGGCTTTCCATTGTAAAACATGGCGCTGCATACCATAAAGCCAGGATAGAAATAAACAGTAATCCGGGAAAAGGAACACAGATACGCATTATATTTTAGTCTGCGAGAGGGTATACCAAAATGTTTCCGTTTTGGTATACCCTCTGTTATATTATCCCAATGGAGGAACAAAGGCAACAATGACATCATTGGCAGCCCCGGGTGTGACAATCCCGGTATCTTCGGCCGCCGGCGGCTGCCCGCCGCCTGCCGGATCCCCGGCCGGAATATCTTCGGCCGGAGTATCTTCGGGAATAACCGCATGGCACACGCCCGATTCGTCGATCTGGTAAAGAACATTATCAATGGTCAACTGTGTATTGGAAAGCATTACGCCGTCGGCTGGGTTTAAGTAATACCATGCCGAATCGCTGCCAACCCAGCCGGTTTTCCTTACCCCGCTGCCGCTTAAATAGTACCAGCTGCCGTTTACCAGCTGCCAGCCGGTAGTCATAGCACCTGTATTCCCCAGCAGATACCAGTTCTGGCCATCCTGAATCCAACCGGTTGACATAAGGCCGGAAGCATTCAGATAGAACCATCCGCTTCCATCGTTGATCCAGCCGGTCTTCATAGCCCCGCCGCCGTTAAAATAGTGCCAGCCATCGGTCATCTTTAGCCAGCCCTGAGACATCTTTCCGGTTGCCGTATCCAGATAATAGCTGACACCTTTCTGGGACAGCCATCCGGTGGCAGGTTGTCCGGAAGCATTCAGATAAAACCATCCGGTTCCGTCATCAATCCAGGTGTTTTTCTGCATCATATAGTCATGGTAATAATAAACCGAGCCGTGAATGGTGCGCCAAAGATCAGACGCAATATTTTTTGATAGGTCTTGATACAGGAAATTAATGTCGACGTTCCCGTTGATTCCGTCAATACTGCCGGAACTGGTGGCCTGCCACATGACAGGAGTATTAAAGGCATGCTTTACATTGTAGCGGGCAACCCAGACATCATAATTAACCATCGACATATCAATCCGGTTAGCCAGCCAATAGTCATTGGCATAGAGCAGCGGATAATAGCCGGCTGCTTCGATCTTTCCGCAGAAGGCATTGACCATTTCCGCCAGCTGCTGCGGGGACAGACCAGCTTGGGAATTATCCTCCAGGTCATAAGCGATAGGAAAGGAAATCGGATAATCCTTAATTAAATCCAGAACAAAATCAGCTTCTGCTTCCGCGCTCGCCACATCCAGTGCATAAGAATAGATATAAGCGCCAACCTGAATACCAGCCGCATGAGCCTTTTCGGCATACTCGCGGAAATATGGATCAACCTGGCCGCTGTAACGGGTACCAAGCATAGCAAAGGAAACATCGTCGTTTACAGCCTTTTTCCAGTCTATACTTCCCCGCCAGTGGGAGACATCAATTCCGCGGGCAACTACGCCGGTGACCGCAGTGCCGTCCAGCATCTGATAGACACCGTCAGATACTCTGCTGTAAGATGCGGCATAGCCGGTTATGGATAATCCGCCGACAGCCAGGCTTATAGACAATGCGAAGGCTGGCAGCCGCTTTTTCTTAAAGTTTTTAAAAAATATCATATGTAATTTAATCCTCCAAAGAAAAAGCTTCAGCCTGCAAAGGCCAGGCTAAAGCTTTTAAATCAATTTACTGAACAGTTACGGTTTTGGCCCGATTGTCAGCCCCGGGGTCAGGCCGCTACTGCTTGAGGTAGTGCTGCCCGGCGTTGTTGAAGTGGTTGGAGACGCAGAGCCGGTAGTACTGCCGGGTGAAGTTGTGCCGGTGGTGCTGCCGGGCGAGGCTGCGCCGGTGGTGCTGCCGGGCGAAGTTGCGCCGGTGGTGCTGCCGGTAGTGCTGCCGGGTGATGTGGCACCGGGAACACTGCCAGTCGCAGAGCTGGAAGCCCCCGGGCCGCCGCTCGTTGATGTACTGCTGGTGTTAGAATTACCGGTAGGGACATTGTTGGTATTGCATACCCCATTGGAAGCAAACTGATATGTAACGCCGTCAATGGTTTTACTTGTATTGCTGACCATCTTTCCATCGGATTCCAGATAGTAGTAAGAGCCATTAACCTGAATCCATCCGGTCTGCACATGGCCGGAGGTATTGAAGTAGTACCAGGAATTATCAATGCCTTTCCAGCCGACCGACATCTTACCGTTTGAAGGATCCATATAATACTTGTTGGTATTGTCGCTGAGCCATCCGGTCAGCATCTTTCCATCGGTATGTAAGTAATAATAAGAACCATCCACCTGCTGCCAGCCGGTCTGCATCTTCCCGTCGGATCCGAAAGAATACCAGCTGCCGTCAATTTCAATCCGGGTGTTCAATACGCAGGTACCGTCATCCTTATTAAAATAATACCACGTATTATCCATATTGCGCCATCCGGTGCCCATCGAGCCGTCCCCGCGCATGTAATAGTATTTATCATTAATCTTCAGCCACTGGCTTTGTACCAGGATACCGTCGTTTAACGTGTAATACCACTTTCCGTTATCGTTCACCCAACCGACAACCATCAGACCGCTGGATTTAAAATAATACCACTTATCGTTGATCTTAGTAAATCCAACCGACATTTGTCCGGTGGATAAATTCATGTAGTAATAACCCTCCGAAGTGCTGATCCATCCTTTGTGAAGGGATCCGTCTGCATCATAATAAACATAGCTGCTGCCGTTTTTTTGCCAGCCGGTTGCCGCATAAGCCGTCATTGAAAAGGCCAGAGACGTGACCCCCATCATTCCGGCCAGTGCCAGTGCTGTCCAACGTTTGCTTTTCATCCATCGCTTCCTCCTTTAGTATTACAAATGGGGACTTGCCCCGTTAAACAACATTATAGCACAATAGATCGAGGAAGTGATAACATTTTTATTACAAAAAACTAAAACTTCTGTTCTTTCGCCTTGCGGTAATACTGCTTTGCATAACGATACATAATCAGGGTATATTCGCCGAACTCCTCACCCAGGGCACTTTTGTAGATCGCCCACAGGCTCCAGAGAAATCCGCCTAAAGCCATATAAGAATAAACGACGCACTTTTCCTCGGCACCGGCCGGACGTTCCAGATAAATATCCATCAGCCGGTCGGCGGCCTCTTCATCATAATAGGAATAAATGGCGCACATTGCCACATCAATAAGCGGATCACACATGCCGGCATACTCCCAGTCAATCAGACGCACAGTTTTGTCCGGCAAAAATAAGAAATTATCCGCCACGCTGTCTATATGGGAGAGGATTTTGGGTCGGTCAGCCTGATCCAGGCGATCCATCAGCTCATTCATCTGGTCTCTTACCTTATCATAATCTTCAAATAAGGTGCCGCCATGGCTAAGGCACAGTTTTTCATAAAAATCGATACGCTCCCGAATATTAAACTCGTGTTTAACCTGTAACTTAGCCTCGTGGACTTTCCGAAGAATTTCCATGCAGGCAGAAACATCATTCCAGTTGTCGGCATTGGAGTTGCGGGTGCCCTCGTAGTACCTGGAAATTTTATAACCGGTTTGCTTATTAATATAGATAATGTGTTCTGACAGATCCAGCGGTTCAATGGCCTGATAGACAGCAGCCTCTTCCCGGCGGTTAATTAATGCCTCGGTACCGGTGCCGGGGATCCGGCAGATATACTGGGAGCCTTTGACCTCAAATAAAAAGGACTGGTTTGTCATACCCGATTTTAAACATCGGATATCATGGATATCAGATTCAGGAATCTGGAAAACCTCAGCAATCAGTTTCAATGCCTTGTTATCCGAGCGGGTCTGGTACCGTGGGTCGAATTTCCGGAGTTCCTCCAGATTTTCAAATTCGTATACCTGACCCGGCGGCTGCCGGTTAATACCAATCTTAAGAACCTCCGGATGCTCCAATAGTATCTGCTCCCAATGATACTGCTCGGTTCCCGGAGTGTGATAATAATCAATCAGGAGGTTCAGAAACGCTTCGGAAAATGACTTTAAAAAGCAGGCCGGCCCATACATAACCCAGGAATCATTGCCGCCCACCGCAACCTCGGTAATCTGCCCCTTCTTATTATAAGAAAGAATCCATTCGGAAGTATTGCCTTCCATATAGGAAGCAGAATACCAGGAACCGCACTCATAAGTGTGAAACATATTGTCCTTCATCCATTGGTCGGAGGCCAGAACATACATATTCCGGCCGGCCAGCAGTCCGCGCGCATGGTAAAGCGTGGTTAAGGTATTTTTGGAAGCATATTCAGGATTATATAAAAGCTTGATCTGGTATTTATCAATAAGATATTCAAATTTTTCCTTCAGATAACCAACCGCAATGGTGATATCGGTAATTCCGGCTTTGTGCAGCTGCCTGATCTGCCGTTCAATCATACGTTCGCCGAATACTTCCAGCAGACCTTTTGGTGTTTCAAAGGTCAGGGGGACAAAACGGGAGCCGAATCCGGCGGCCAGAATCAGTGCCCCGTCCATTCGGTACTGTTCCAGATACTGATCGCCGATATCCGTCACCTCATAGGTCCCGGCTACACTTTTACCCGGTGCCAGCAGGTGCTTTGTGATACTTTCTTTAATTAAAGTGTTGATGGTTCCCAGTGACAAATCCATATTTCGAGCCAGATCGCGCTGGCTGCTCCTGGGGTTTTCTTTAATAAAACGGCATAATAATCCTATTCGATTCATGTCTACCTCCTGGCTGTTCAAAAATATATAAAACGATAAATATATGAACAAGTATAGCATAATATATATATTCTGCCTAGTATTTCATTTAAAGTTTTATTTTTCCATGTATTAAAATTAATACAAATTAGGTAATTCCTGCGGGTTCCGTAAGGTTTTCGTAAGAAAATGCTTAGCGTTTCGTTATAGCATTTTGTTTTAATATGTATTATACTGGGTATTGTGATGGAGAGGTGATACAATCTTACAAATTATCAAAAAAATATAAATTTTTGTCGAAATTGACAAAGATGGAAAAAAACTATTGATAATTTATCTTATAGGAAGTATAATGGCCTCGTAATGCAATTTTAGGAATTTCGAATCAAAAAACAAAAAGGAGAGTGCATTAAAAATGAGAAAGCAGACTAAATTTGTTGCAGTCGCATCTGCAGCAGCAGTGCTTGCTATCGGTGCATCTATGACCTCTTTCGCAGCTACCGGCTGGGTCGAGGAAGATGGCGTATGGTATTATTACGACAAAGATGGCAACAAAGTAGACGATGAGTGGAAAAAGTCAGGGGATTCCTGGTACTGGCTGGACAGCGAAGAAGGCGGCGGTATGGCCGTTGACAAGCTGATTGAAGACGGCGATGATACTTACTATGTTGATTCCAACGGACAGATGGTAAGAAACACCTGGGTTAAAGTTGTTAATGAAGATCAGGATGATGATGATGATCCTGCTGAATACAACTATTACTACATGCAGTCTAATGGTAAGGCATATACCGCTGGTGACTCTTCCAGCACTAAATTCAGAACCATTGATGGCAAAAGATATGCCTTTGATGATGACGGTAAAATGCTGTATGGCTGGGTGGATACCGATAGCAGCCGCCTGTCTGGCGAAGATGATTGGTCCGCCCAAGAAGACATGTATTACTGTGGAAACTGGGATGATGGTGCAATGAAGACCGGTTGGCAGATGATCTATGTTCATGATGATGTAGAAGATGATGATATGGAACATTGGTTTAATTTTAAATCCAATGGTAAAAAGCGTTTTTCAACAGATGGTAGTACTCTGGAAAAGACAATTAACAGTAAAAAATATGGTTTTGACGATCGTGGAGTTATGGTTTATGAATGGACCGTCTCAACAGGCAGCAACACAGCATCTGCCTCATCTTGGAAATATTTCAGCAGCAAGGAAGATGGCGCACGTAAAACCAAAGGCTGGTTCAAAGTTGTAGCTCCTAATGATGATAACACTTTCCGTCATGAAGAATTTCAAAGCACTGATACTTTCGCTCAGTCAGATGCTGATGACGAAGAAGAAAGATGGTATTATGCAGATGGTGATGGCGAACTTTACGTAGGTGAAATCAAAAAGATTAAAGGTAAATACTACGGCTTCTATCCGGATGATGACTCTAATGATAAATTAGATGGCTACGGCAAAGGTGCTGCTATGATCAGCGGTCTAGTGTTTATGAGTGTAGATGAAAGTGGAAAAATTTTAAGAGTATACGATGACGATATTGACTCTGATGATTTGGATGATATCATTGACGGTGAAGGCGACTATGGCACTGACTTTGACGATCCCGATGTCTCCCTGTTCTACTTTGGGAACAATGAGGACGCTGATGGTGCTATGAAAACTGGAACTACAACCATTAATTTGGATGGTGATTCTTACAGCTTCCTATTCAGCAAGTCTGGCGGAGCGGAAGGAAAAGGACGTGGCCGTACAGGTATTGATGACGATAAGTATATCTATAAGTATGGTAAGAGAATGAAAGCCGATAGCGATGATAAATATATTGTTGTTAAAGCAACAGGTGATATTGCCGATGACAATGCAGAAGTATCAGAAATCAAGAGCAAAGATCTTAGATCTGGTAATGTCTCTGGTCTCACCGCTGACGATATTGGTAAAAACAAAGACAGTGAGACGGTTAAAGGTGCTTTTGGCTTCACCTCTGATATGTACCTAGTAAATACTAGTGGTAGTATTATCAAGAATAAGACGGCTGCCAAAGACGGTGATGATTGGTACTTCTATGTTGATAAGAAAAATATAAAAATGTATCTCAATAATAAAACGCTTAAGGTGGATTCAGGAAAAACCGCTTTGATGTTCCCTGATGGTACAAAGAAGCTTGAAGCTTGGAAAGATTACCCAACACCCAATGCTTGATAACTTACGGTAGCATGTTTTGGTTTACAATTCATGTGCCACATTAAAGAGCAGGCACAAGCCTGACATGTGAAAAGAAGGACTCTTACATATAACTTAAATTAAATGTAGGAGTTCTTCTTTATTTAAATGGATCGGATTTATTAATATTAGCATGAGCAGGTGCTTTTTAATTTGCGATAAAACACACTTAGAAAGAATAGCTACCAATTGATAACATCATTGATAATGTTCCGCTGTTCTGTACTTGTCTTTCTTAAATAAATTCTTGTGGTTTCAATGCTTTCATGCCCCATTAAATCTGCCAACATAGAAAGATCATTATATCTATCCAAAAAACTTTTAGCAAATCTGTGCCGAAAAGAATGAGGGTATACAACCGAAGGATCTAGTCCATAGCGACTCCCAAAATACTTAAGCTGGTTGGCAATTCCTCTGGGGGTAATGCGTTCCCCATATTTATTAGTGAATATAAATCCGCTGCTTTTATTCGTTTCTTTTAACCATATCAAAGTTTCCTTTTGCAAAGCGATGGGAATGTAAATTCGTCTTAGCTTCCCACCTTTAGAATAGATATCAAGATAGCCAATTTGAACATGTTCTGCTTTAATCTGTATCAGTTCGCTGACACGGGCACCGGTGGCAGCTAAAAAACGTACTACGAAATACCAATACATTTCTCCGTTCTGTTTTAATTGATTTTTGAAGTAAAGGTAATCAGCCTCGCTAATAACGTTCTCAAGAAATGGTTTCTGCTGCACCTTAACAGTGGGAATCTTCCATTTTTCTTTTTTAATACTCTCCAGATAACAGTTAATTGAACGAATTCTAAGGTTTACAGTTTGTGGTTTGTAATGTTCTACTAAAAAGACTTTGTATTCACGCAAGTTTTTGATTGTTAAAGTCCCATACATTTTATAGTACTGTTTGATTGCAAATAAATAAGCGGTAATTGTATTTTGTGCTAAATTTTGAGCCCGTAAGTATTCTTCAAATTCATCCAACATATTACCTCCGAGATGATTCTAACTGCTTATTTTTTATGGTTACTATCACAATGAATAGTATTGCCAGAAGTATAACCAATTTTGGCAATACTATTCATTTGTTCTCTATAACTTTTTTACAGTTGTTTTTACCAGATATATGATGTTATCTTTGGAATAATCAATTGTAACTATAGCTGTAATCCGCTATTTCACATAGGTATATGTACCATGCAAAGGGTTTAGCGGTGAGGATTATAAATCAACTACTTTTGCATGCGTTTGCTTTTATCATTTATTTCTGTCAGGGGTCGCTCAGGGAATTACAATCGTTTGCATTTTTGTAAGCGAATATGGAGCAAGATCTATAGAATCCTGCTCCATATTCATCTGTTTACAGTACTACAAGGTTATGTTTTTAACAAATTAGTTACTTACCGCTCTTATCTTTTTTATCTGTTTTCCAGTCGACCAGAATAGTGCCCTTCAGATTCTTACTGCTTGTATACTGTTTGATCTCTTTGCCGTCTACATAGAAATACCAATCATTACCATCTTTCGCTGCTGTCTTGCTCTTAATAATAGATCCGCTGGTATTTACCAGGTAGTAGCTGTTGTCAAATGCTCTTGTATAGTGAATTTTTTCGCCGTCACTGTTTCTACCTACAGTAGAATCAGCTTTTTGCCTCAAATCTTGGCTTTTGATTTTTTCAACAAATGCCGAGTCGCTTCCAATAGAGGTATCACCTTTTGTACCCGTTACTTGAACAACCTGATACTTGTCATCGTTGTCCGCTTTAATTTTGCACCCAAACTTATAAATGTATTTGTCGCCATCGATACCGTTTACACCCTTACCTCTGCTCTCAACACCGCCGCTCTTAGCGAAGTTGAAGTTATAAGTAGATCCATCCAAGTTAACAGTAGTGGCTCCGGTCTTCATCGAACCGTCAGTATC
>Ga0153999_1000443_pt1 | contig 18396 bp, 15 predicted proteins | sample TSNC083MetaG_FD_104675 | JGI IMG/M metagenome (GOLD analysis project Ga0153999, IMG submission 104675) | Attine ant fungus gardens microbial communities from North Carolina, USA - TSNC083 MetaG | ecosystem: Host-associated > Fungi > Mycelium > Unclassified | place: USA: North Carolina, Lumber... | reverse complement strand
CAATTCCCACAATAATTCGAACCATACTCACCGAAATACCGCAGAATATAATCCCGCAGGCATTCATTGGTAAAGCAATAAAACGTCATCTTCCGCAGCCGGTCACGATCCCGTTCCTGCACAATTCCCCGGGTCACCGGGTCAAGCTCCTGATTGTCCTGATTGTTGTCAATAAAAAACTGATTCGTTACTACATCCTGGCCGTTATAGAAGAGAATACATTCTCCCGGTTCACCGTCCCTGGCACAACGGCCAACTTCCTGATAATAAGACTCCAGATTCTTCGGCATATTGTAATGAATCACATACCGGACATTGGACTTATCGATTCCCATGCCAAAAGCATTGGTAGCAACCATAATCTGTTTCCGGTCATAGATGAAATCTTCCTGATTATTCCGGCGTTCAGCATCACCTAATCCGGCATGATAGCGAGTTGCCGAAAAACCGGCCCGGCTCAGCTTTTCACATACTTCCTCCACGGTTTTTCTGGTCAGACAGTAGATGATTCCGCATTGCCCCGGATGTATTTCTACAAAGTTCAGCAATGTATCAAATTTATTCTTCGGTGCCTGTACCCCCAAATATAAGTTGGGCCGGTCATACCCGGTCGAAACCACAGCCGGGTTGCGCAGCATGAGAATATCGATAATATCGTCCCGCACCTCTTTCGTCGCTGTAGCCGTAAATGCACTGACAACCGGACGCTTTGGCAGCCGATTAATAAAATCTACAATTTTCAAATAACTCGGCCGAAAATCCTGGCCCCACTGGGAAACACAGTGTGCCTCATCCACTGCTACCATCGCAATCTCCGTATGTAATGCAAAATCCAGGAATTCTTCAGTCACCAGACGTTCCGGTGCTACATAGATAATCGGATACCGGCCTTCCTTCGCGTAGGAAAGGGCCTTGTAGTATTGACTTGCAGTTAATGAGCTGTTTAAAAACGCAGCATGGATGCCGGCCTGATTTAGTGTAGATACCTGATCTTTCATTAAAGAAATAAGTGGTGAAATAACCAGCGTGATTCCTTTTGTCATTAATGCGGGAATTTGAAAACACATAGATTTACCTGAACCAGTAGGCATGATTCCAAAGGCATCCTGACCTTGTAAAATGCTATCTATCAAAAGTTCCTGACCTTCTCGGAAACTATCGTAGCCAAAATATTGTTTTAATACTTGTTTCTTATCCATTCGATTGCTTTTCTCCTCAATTTTGTATACTTTTAATGTACTTAATTATAGATGAAATAGTAGTAATTGTACATAGGTTTTATGGAATTACATTTTTCATCCTCTTCCAAGCCGTTTTTGGTTGTTTGTTATTTCTCGGTCTTTTTAAAATATTAAGAAAAGAAATGAGTTTTTTACCGTACAGCGATTATTGCTCAAGCGGGGTACTCGTTTCTTTTTTTATGTTTACAATATCATACAGATAGAGTCTCCCGTTATTATCATGACGAATCAGAACCTCCGCATATCTTTCCACTGCTTTCCAATCAATGCTTTGTCTGCCCTGGAATCTAATATCGTGGATAAACACAATACTTTTTCCAAGGGCATCTTTTATAATGCTCACATTTCTCCTCATTCTTTCTCCTCGTGTAATAAGTTCATTTTATTATGGAATAAATGGCGATATGCCGGGTATAACAGAAGGCAGATCCTGGTTGAATCAGCAACCACGATCTGCCTTTTAGAATAGCATATAATGAATCTTGATGCAAGTACATTTCCCCTACATAATGTCACGCAAATCATCCAATCGATATTCCATATTGCTTCGCTTTTGAGATATCTTATCAGCCAGAAGGCGATTATGTTTCTTCGTTACGGGATAGCTGATGATTGCTGCCAGTGCAACTGCCAGAAAACCAGCACTATAAATAGTAGAAACGCTTTCAATTCCGTTAGCCACTGCAGCTGTCTGTTGGTCATTTCCGGCAACAAATCCTGAAATTAGTAAAAGTATACTTAGAATTTGCGGAGATATGGCTGTTCCAATTTTTTGAACGGTTTGAATGAATGAAGTAACTGCGCCTTCACGCCTTTTGTTGTTGATTAATTCATCCAATTCTGCTAATTCATATGAAAAAGGATAAAAAAGCGTCCAAAATGATGCCGTACCCAAAGCACGCACCAGACCCAACCCAATTAATTCCGCCAGACCATTGACGCCAATACCTTTCATCAATATAAGTCCTGCAACCATCAATACCAAAAAAATAATACTGATTTTTCGCTTGTCATATTTCACTGCCAACGAGGTAATCAGAGGAACCAGCAATAATACGCAGACTACTGAAAAAAGTTGAACCAAAGACAATATGCTATCCGACATATGTAATTTATACCTGATTAGATAAAGATAATTCATTTGAATAACAGTTGAACCCACCATATAGAAAAATGTAAACACCGAAAATCTTCTGACCACTTTCAACTTGAAAATATCAAAACATGTTTTCAGAAGCCCCATATCACTTCCAGGCGCTGGATTCTGTTTCCCTATTTTCACAGGGCCAATTATTTTGAAGGTCGATAATCCCACCGCAGCCATAAGTATCCCTATTAATGCAAATGATAATGCCCAGGCTGCACCTGCACCGATTCCATTTTTCTGCAGTCCTGATATTAACAATATCGGAACTGCGCTTCCAAAATATATAGCAAATGCATTTATGAAAGAACTCAACCCTCTTATTTTGACCCGTTGCTCCGAATCGTCAAAAATATTCATACACAAGGCATAATACGGAATCGCGTAGAGACAAAAGAACGTATAGGTAAGTAATGAAAAAACCAGGTAATATATTAGTTTCAAGGGAATACCAAAATTCACGTCGACGAAAAGAAAAACCACAAAAATGCTCATTGGCACAGCTGACAACAGAAACATTCGTCTATCATGCGTCCACCTGTCAAATCGATAGCCGATATACGGTGTAAGCAAGGCATCCCACAGCGACCCGAACATGCAGACAGCACCGGCTACCAGTGCCTTCAATCCTGCCATATCTGTTAAAAAAACCAGCAGATAAGTAACAATCAGGTTATACAGAACTGATTCAGGAAGTATTCCCAGGGCATACATGATATTTCGTTTGTTAAAGTGATTCAAAACCAGATCACCCTTTCTTTTATTATGGGAAAGTCCTCCTGAAATGCGTTCAAGAGGACTTTCATATAAATTTACTATGTTGCTACGGCACCCAAAAACATCCGTTGATAGGTTAGCACGCCAGAAGCACATGCAAATTGAGAAAAATAAGACGGGGGTGCCGTAAGCACTACACGCTTGTTCATATCTTGAAATTCAGGTTCCGCCAGTAATTTATCCACATGGTTATAAATACATTCATCTACAAAACTGCAAATGATAAGGCGTGTATCAGGCAGGTTCAAATTTCGAAAAATGCGCAGACTGTGTCTCACATCATCCAACCCGTCGCTGCCCTCGCTGCTGTGGAATTGGCGATATCGCAGGATCCCATCCGCTTTATTCAAAACATCCCGATCAGAGCCATTATATTCGGCAGGAGAAATCATGTCCTGCGAACGCATATAATCCTTTAAGCGTTGAAAAATGCGGATGTCTCCCGTTTCCCTAAACGTCTTAAGGAATTTGTCCATTTCATTGGATGATAACCAGCGTTGCTTTAAAAACGTATTGATAAAGTATGGTTTGGCCTGTAAAGCAAGTGCTGCCTGGTGAGGTTCAAACATCAATGTGAAGTTAACCCGATACCCTTTATCTGTCAGCTTCTTGGCCATGTTATGCCCATACATATGATCCGCAATGCTTCCCTGCTTATATCCTTTTTCAAAACTACCGTCTAAAAGAGAAGCTGCATTTTCACGGTTGACCGGACCTGTATGGGGCACCTTAACAACCAGGCGGTAAGGTGTAAGAATTTCTTTAAATCGTTCAATTTCTTCTAATATTGCATGTTCATCTGCGAAGGGATTATCAACCTCCACACTTATATCCACCCCAGGACCTACGATCCGACACAGTTCAGCCATTACTTCATACCGATCCTTGAACCTGCTGCCAATGTTTACCTGCGGATCATTGAGGAATTGCTGATGAATGATATGAGGATTACAAGTGAGGTTAGCAATAAAATGCTTAAATGGTTCCACCTCGTAGGGATTAGCACTATCGGCAGAAAACAGCACATTGGTGGGGCGTAATTGGCCGTTTTCCCCGTAGGCGATATTACGCTTCAAGTCCACCAAAACACGACCATCATCATACACCAACACGGGACAAAAACCTGCAGGTATTATGCCCGCCGCCACTTTGAATGTGTCTATCACACGTTTGAATTCATCGGTCACCCCGACAAACCGAGCCACCGTTTTGCATTCGTTGTATACATCATAACTAATAGGCAGCCCTTTTACCCTGTCCCACATGTCCGGTTTCGTATTGATTTCCACCGACATCCCGTCGGCAGCCACTAAACTTGATAATGTAAAATTCACCATATTAAACATGATTGCCTTACCTCCCTTAGGTTTTTGCCAACATCCTTTTTTCGTCAATGCGCTCGTTAAGATATGCTGTGAGCAGAGCAAATACAATCACCATGCCTTTGATAAACAGCATTATATTAAATGAGAGACCAAGTAAATCAATAGCATTTGAAATAATACTGAGAATGTAGACACCCATCAGCGAACCAAATATATTGCCTTTTCCGCCAAGCAGACTACAACCGCCGATAACGGCGCCGGCAATAACATCCAACATCACACTTGTGCCGGCCGACGGCAGTGCGCCGGCGGTGCGTGAGGTGGCTAAAATCCCCGCGCACGACGCGCAAAAGCCGCTTATTGTGAAAACCAAAAACTTAATTTGAGTTACCGAAATACCAGACAGGTTCGCAGTATGAGGACTTGTACCCACAGCATAAAGCTTGCGTCCAAAGGTACTAAGCTGCAGCAGTACAAAACCTGCGATAAAGAAGAGCGCCATGATAAAAATGGAAGCAGGTATCCCAAACAGTTTCGTTGCAGCAATAGCCAAATAACCTTTTGGCAACCCTGTCACCGAGGTGGAATTAGATAGCACCAGAGCAATACCACTGTAAAACAATTCCGTAATCAAGGTCATAATAAAGGAATCCACACCAACCCTGGCAATAAAAAACCCGTTCACCATTCCCATTAAAATACCCAATGCAAGGGCAATCGTGATCCCCAAGCCGCCATTTAGTCCCATCCGAACAATCAGCAGGGCTGAAATCATACCAGTAAGGCAAGCGTTATTGGCCAATGAAAGGTCCATTCCACCACATATCAAAACGAACGTCAACCCTACCGTCATAATCGCAATGTAGGCACGCTGGTCAGCTACGTTTAACAGGTTTCGCACGGTTCCAAAACCGGGAACGAAAAACACACCTAAAATCGTTAAGCCGATAGCTAATATTACTACTGGATTACTGACCAAAAACCTTCTCATAACATCTGCAATTTTTTTCATGGTCAACTTCCTTACGCCTGATCGGCAAACACATTGCCCCAAATTTCTTCATTCGTCATTGCCACTTCTTTCGTGACGACCAGAGCCTGAACAAGAATTCTGGGATTTTCCAATTCATTGCCCCGGATGATATCTGCCAGAGTTTTAATCGCAAGCTCCGTATATAGAAAAGCATCTGTATTGATGGTCGCATAGACGTAGTCTTCCTTCACCATTTTTACCCCCGACGGAGCGCCGTCTCCCGAAACAATAATCACTGCGCCTGCTGTGCCCAAAGTGTGTTTTTTTCCATTGGCTTCCAGGCAGGAAAGCACCGTATTGATCAGAAAGTCGGACGGGCAGATAATGGCGTTGAAATCACCCCCACAGGCCTCAATGGCATCATTAAGGCGGTTATAACACGACTCAGTATCCCACTCTGAATTGACCTGGGCAACGATGTTTATGCCGAGCTCATCCTTCACATTATGAATACCCTTGTCTTTCAGCATGGCGCTGTTGTCTTTAAGACTCCCCACAATCTCGATACATTTGATTTCGTCAACACCATATTTTTCACAGCCTTCCACAAGGGTTTGGGCCATAATTTCGCCTACCTGTTCATCGTCAGCAGCAACAAAGGCATCCACATTCGTCATATCATTGGGAGCGCGGTCAATGACAACATTAGGGATGTCTGCCTCCCGTATCTTGCGCATGGTTTCGCCAATGGCGTCAGCATCAATTGGTGAAATTGCAATACCTTGAATACCTTGGGCAATCAGGGTTTCGCATTGTTGCTGTTGCTTAGCTGCATCCATATCGGCAACCACTACCTGCAGCTCCACGTCATACTTCTCCGCCGCCATCCTGGCCCCCACTACAAGCCCCTGGGAAAAATTGGTGGTTTCCGAAGCCACGGACAAACCGATTCGAACCGGCTCATCCGACCCGCCTGCCGTTGCCGGAGCAGCAGTTGATGCATTGTTGGATGTGCCTCCACAAGCAACCAATACAAGGGACAGCGCACATACCAGTGAAATGATTTTCTTCATCGTTTTTTCCTCCTGAAATTTGTTTTTTGATTAAAGGTTTTCTTTATGCTTGGCCGTGTCTAACACATACACGACAAGGATAACAATCGCATAGACAATTTGATAGAGATAAGGCGATGCGCCAGTCAGACCAAGGGCGTTTGACATAAGCGCAATCAGCATGGCACCGACAAAAGCACCAGGGAATGCCGTACCCTTTGCGCCATGCAAACTTGCACCGCCAAGTACAGCTGCAAGAATAGCATACGTGTGAGAAGTAATTCCAATCGAGGTGGATGCCTCCATTGCCTGGGAAGACAGAACCAACCCTGCCAGCGCTGCCATAAAACCGGAAATTACAAATACCGTAATCTTAATTCGAAAGACATGAATTCCTTTTTCAATTGCTGTTTTCTGGTTGTCTCCTAAGGCAAAAATTCTGCGGCCGGTTTTTGTTTCGTTCAAAAATACCTGCGCAAGCAATGCCAGGGAAACAGCGATATAAACAAATAGCGGGAATGGACCCAGTTTAACGGTGGAAATGGAACTCCAATCAGCAGGCATAATTCCGGTGCGTTTTCCTAATATGGTAAGTCCAATGCTCCTAAAGAGGAACTGCGTTGCCATGGTTGGCAGCATTGCATAGGTATCCAGAAAACCTACCAGCAATCCGTTGAGCAATCCTCCCAACATGCCGACCGCTATGGCTCCCAGTACCATAACCGGCATGGGCGCGCCCATTCTACCGCAAAAACAGGCAAAAGTAGCACTCATGAACATATTCATGCCCATGCTAATGTCAATATGTCCCGCAATCAGAGTGAATACCATGCCTACAGCCAGCAGCATAGTTACCGAACCCGAACGCAACACATTAGATAAATTGGAAATGGTGAAAAATCTGGGTGTTATAAAAGAAAATATCACAAAGTACCCAATCAATATGATATAAATTACATTGTTCTGCAAAAAGCTCTTTGTGGGATTCCTGCCGAGTAAACTCTTACCTTTATCCATGATATCCATCCTCAACTCATCGTATAATGTATAATGTTGTCTTCATTGATTTCATCATTTTCAAGAAAACCTGCCATCTGTCCGTTGGCCATGATACCCACCCGGTCACTCATGCCAATGATTTCTTCGATCTCCGAGGAAATCAGCAAAATAGACGTACCCTCGTTGGCGATTTGGTCGATCAGGGTATAAATCTCCTTCTTTGCCCCCACATCAATACCTTTTGTCGGTTCATCAAGGATGAATACCTCCGGACCTAAATGCAGCCACTTACCGATAATCACCTTCTGCTGGTTCCCGCCCGATAGCTTACCAACCAGCTGCGCATTGCCAGGTGTACTGATATGCAGTTTTTCAATCATCTCATCTGCTATCCACAGGTCTTTTTTTCTGCTGATCAGACCCAGTTTATCTTTGATCTTCTCAATGGCTGTGATGGTGATGTTTGTAAAGATGGGCAACGTCAGGAACAGGCCGTCGTCTCGCCGATTCTCCGTCAAATACCCAAAACCTTTGGTTTTCATTATAGCGGGGCTGGCCTTATTGACACGTTCTCCTTTAACAATAACCTCTCCCGATTGGATTTTATCGATACCGTAAAGGGCGTGAATGATTTCGGATCGCCCGGAACCCACTAAGCCATACAGACCCAAAACCTCTCCTTTTTTCAGGCTGAAGGATACCTCATTTACCTTGTCAGTGCAAAGATTTTTTACCTCCAGTATTTTTTCGTCCAGAATCGTTCGGTTCGTTTTCGCAAATTTCTTGCCCGCCTTTTCTCCAATCATCAGCTGGATAATGCCCTCCCGGTCAATATCTGCGCAGCTGTCATCGCCCGCATTCTGACCATTTCGCAGCACATAGCAACGATCGCAATGATTCAGTGCATCATCAAGATCATGAGTGATGAATATAATACACTTTCTCTCGCTGCGCAGCATTTCAACGATGGCAAACAGTTTATCTCGCTCTTTGTTCGTCAAGGATGTGGTTGGCTCATCCAAAATAATGATCTTTGATCGTTTCAGTACGGCGGCCGCTATCTCAATGATCTGCTGCTGCCCGATGGGCAGGTCCTTGATCACCGCATTTCCCGGCACATCAATGCCCATTTGTTTTAGGACCTTTTCCGATTCCCGTACCATAAGCTCTTTGTCCAGCACCGGAAACCCTGCTTTCGTCTGCATATCGTCAATGAACAGATTTTCATAAACTTTCATTCTGGTAAAGAGAGAAAGCTCCTGATGTATATAGGCAATTCCGTGCCGTTGGGCATCAGAAACAGTGTTTAAATGGACAGTCTTCCCATTGATCAAGATAGTTCCTTCATCACATTTTATCAGACCACCCAGCACATTCATCAAAGTGGACTTACCGGCGCCGTTCTCGCCAAGCAGAGCAACAACTTCTCCCTCACCAACACCCAGGGACACGCCGCTCAGTGCTCTGACGCCAGGATATGTCTTGGATATATTCTTCATCTCTAAATATCTGTCAGCCATACATGTTCCCCTATTCAAACTGTTTTTGTAAAAAGTGGATTCCATTCTTCAGCGCATTCAGCCTGGCAGCAAGAGCATGATCTGGCAGCAAATCACGCCATAACCGGAAATTATAAGAATACATTTCTTCATGCAGCAGGGAGGATTCTATAATAACGGCTCCGGCGTACCCGATGTCACGCAGCGCGGCACCGACCTTCTGCCAGGGGATAGATGCGTTGTGATGCGGGACATTCCGATTATTTTCTACGGCATGGATTTTCCCGATGTGTCCTTTGGCTGAAATGATGGCCTGAACCATATCTTCCTCTTCAATATTCATATGGAACGTATCCAATACGAGACCGCAATGACTGCTCCCTACCTGCCGAATGTAATCAAGTCCCTCTGCCACGGTATTCATGATATAGCCCTCAAAACGATTGATCACTTCCATATCCAGTTGAATACCATAGTCCTCTGCCACTGGCATTACTCTGCAGATACTGTCGATACTGCGTTGCACCCGCTCTCGTTTCACCTGTGGCGTAATCATGTCGCCGGCATAATTCGCCGGCCAGCGCGTGTACAATACTCCGCCTATTTCATTGGCACCAACATGATATGCCGCCTCTACCGTTCGTTTCAAATGCTCGATTGCATACTCGCGGACGAGGGCATCCGGCGAGCACATATCAACGCCTTCCGGATATCCATGACTGCAAACCAGTTCAAGCCCGGCATCTTCTGCCATTTTTCGAATTTCCCCGGCCTTGTTCCGATCTCCCAGCAGCACTTCTGTTGGTATCCGCAACTCTACCGCTTGTGCGTCGGCCTGCCTGGCCTGTTGAAAAAATGCCTGGAGATCATCGGGGTTATAATACTGAAGCCAAGTCACAAAATGTAAGCCATATTTCATCATTTATCACTCCATCGTCAAGACGATCCTTCGTTGGTATCAGGGCACCGGAACATATGGCTTTTTCGTATCACAAACTGCTTTTACCGCATAAAATTTGCCCGGTACGGCAGGTATGAAAGAACAAGGCACCCACATATCGGGACCATACCGCAGCGTAGCCCATACACCCATTCCCTGCCAGTTGGCATCTGCCGGAGACAAATCACTGGAGCAGCCGCCGATCATTTCGTCACTTTTAAGCAGCATTCCCATTGTCACTGTGTTGGCATAACAAGGCATGGCAGTAAAATTGCCCCTGTATGTTGTGAATGAATTTTCCATAATAGTAAGCGGGTGCAGCTCTGCCCCCAGGCGATAAGTTTCTTTCATGTACGCTTCCACATTGTCAAAATCTGCAGCAAAGCCAGGTTCACAGAAAGCCGGGCGCAGCGCACGGCCTATCCCGTGCACAGTAATCAGTTTGGCACCTTCGGCCTTCAATGCTTCTATTTTTTCAGCATATGTGGGCAGATTTTGCCTGGTGGCAGCATTTCTTTGTTGGACCGGAACCGTAAGCTCTCCTAATTTCTCGTAAAATACACGATCAAGCTGTGGTCCAAACACCCCCGCTTCATTTCCATCGGCATCCGCCCAATCGTCCATAGCAAACCCATACACATGATCACATTTCACCTGCCATTGCCGGAGAAAAAAGACACACCAATCATACTGCCGCACCGGACCTACGGGAAGTATGAACGCAATTTTACGCCCTTCCTTTCCAGCGGTTAGTATTCGCTTTGCCATTTCGTGACCTACAATAATGGCAAACTCTTCTGTGGTATTCACGGGAACAGCATTGAAATCCTTATGCCAGAAGTCCTGGCGCACGGCCAGATCTTCCCAGGTATTCTGACAGCAATCATCAAGTTTCTTCAAATCCCAGCCCTGAGGATAAAAATCATTGAGCAAAGAGCCTTTCATAGTAGTAAACATATCAAGAACCATCGTATATCTCCTTTAACGATCGTTGTATTCTATCCTGATTCGTGGATAGTTTCGTGGATAGTTTCAGATTAAATCAAACCGATTGAGATTCAAGTCCGCCAATGATTCTACTATATAGAATTTCCCAGGCATTGTCGGCAGGAAAGATGACGGTACCCACAGATCGGCACCGTACCGGAGGGTGACCCAGGCAGGGACAGCCTGCTGGGTAAAATGCCTTGGTTCATAATCAACTCTGACACCGCCAATGATATAATCACTGCGCATCATCAGTCCCATAGTCACCGTATTGGCATAGCAGGGCAAGGCTGTAAAATTGCTTTTATAGGTGACAATGGAGTTCATTTCAATGGAAATAGGATGAAGTTTACCCGCGATGCGATAACAATCCTTTTTATATTCTTCCACCGAAGGGTAATCCGCTGCCCAATGTGGTTCCTGGAAAGCAACATGAAATGGCCGCCCAACACCATAAAGCAAAACCACCTTGCCGCCTTCTTCCTGTAATTTTGCTATCTTTTCTTCGTATGTCGGCAAATTTTCTCTGGTCGGGTATTCCCGCTGGTTTTCCGGCACCGTGTACTCACCCAGCGGATTATAAAAATAATCCTCAATGCTTTTTCTGAACAGTCCGGAGATGTTCCCCTCAGCATCAGCCCAGTCATCCATCGTGAAGCCATAGACATGATCGCATTTCACGCCCCAATCTTTCAGGAAATAAATCAGCCATTCATATTGTCCCAAAGGGCCAACCGGCAAAATAAGTCCAATTTTCTGACCGTTTTCCTTCGCCTTCCTGATTTCCCAGGCAACGTCGTGTCCCACTTTGACAAACCACTCATCGATTGTTTTTACGAGAACGGGTTCAAAATCCTCGTGCCAAAAGTCCTGCCGTTCCGTGATCTCCTCAGGTTTGTGGCTGCAGATCTCCTGGATTTTCTTCAGATCCCAGCCGGCGGGATAAAAATCTTCCAACATTGAGCCTTTGTACGTTTCCAAAAAACCAAATTTCATTCTTTTATCTCCTCTCCAATCGATTCTTTTTATCATAATAACATCGCTCAATAAATTTGTCAATAATGATTATTTCTTTTTCATTTATCAGTAAATAATTAATCACTTTGTCTAAATGGTGCAACACAAGCTGCTTTTTGATAGCCACAAGAACGTTTGCAATGGCAATGGATTCGCAATCACTCTGCATTTTTCATCGATCTGGCAACATCTATCATTTTATTATCATAATCAAACAGTTCTTGTTGCGTTTTATATGTTTTTGTTTACAAATTAGTTAATTAAGACTATAATGAATTCTAAGAAACAAAAAAAAAGAAATAAGGTTGGGATATAAATGAAAACTAGTGATCGGCGTTCCGCAATATTATCTACACTACAGGACAATTCTACATTATCTGTTAACGAGTTGATTCGCAGCTTTGATGTAACTCCTGCCACCATCCGACGTGATTTGACCTATCTGGAGCAACGAGGGCTCATCATTCGCAGCCATGGTTCGGCACAAATTGTTGAGCAGGATTCGGCATCCATCCTGGTACCCGGTTATTTAATGCGCACCCAGATGATGTCCAGAGAAAAGCTGGCCATTGCGAAAGCAGCTGTTGAATTCATCGTACCTGGCGCCAACATCTTGATTGATTCTGGTACAACAACAGATATTTTAGCCAAGCAAATCGTCAATAAAAAAGGACTTTTGGTAACCACCAACTCCTTGAATGTAGCAAATACCCTGGCCAAATCGCAAGTAACCACTTCCCTCACCGGCGGTATCCTGGATGGTCCAACCATGTCCCTCATTGGTCCTGACGCAGAAAAATTCATCCGTAATATACGTGCGTCTGTTCTTTTTCTGGGTACAACAGGGATCCGTGGAACAGAAGGCACCACCGTACTTTCCCCGTTCCAGGCTGCTGTCAAGGCCGAAATGATTCATTCCAGCGAAAAGTGTATCCTTTTGGCGGATGCTTCCAAATTTTCCATCGCCGGCGCAGTAGTATTTGCACCATTTGAAGATATTGATATTTTGATTACATCAGCACCTATCCAAGATGAACGCATTGCAGCGCATTTGGAAAAAGTCGGCACGCAGGTTATTGTAGCCAGATAATGCCGTTCCCATTCTTGACATTTTGGAATTTAAAAAAAGCCTGGAAATCCTTATGAATAGGTTCTTCCAGGCTTATTTTGCTGCTTACGGTATCAGCTGTTTGTTTGTATTGCTAAAAAAAACATTGCTTTTTTTATTATTTTGCATTATAGTGTTCGTAAACGATAAAATAATGTTCATATCTAGAATTAATTATTATATTATGATCGTTATCACCTTTTATTTGAACATATTATACGAGGAGGATTTATATGAACGCAGAAATTTACATTCAACAAATGATTGTCAGATCAAGAGCGGCACAGTCTGTCTTCGAAGGGTTTACACAACAGCAGGTGGATCAGGCTGTGCGTGCCATTGGAAAGGCTGTTTATGACCACGCGGAGGAACTGTCTCGCCTGGCTGTGGATGAAACAGGAATGGGGATATATGAAGATAAGATTCTGAAGAACAAGAACAAATCCAAAGCATGCTGGAATAAACTGAAAGGCCAAAAAAGCCGGGGTATCCTTCGGCAAATCGAAAGCGAAGGCCTGGTTGAGGTGGCAAAACCTATGGGTGTGGTGGGAGCCATCTGCCCCTCTACCAACCCAACAATGACACCCATGCAAAATGCCATGATTGCCCTAAAGGGCGGAAACTCCATTATATGCAGCCCGCATCCCCGTGCGAAGAAAAGCAGCATGCTTACCTGCAGCATTATGCGAAATGCATTGGCGGATATAGGTGCCCCCGCAGACTTAGTTCAATGTGTGGAAGAACCCAACATAGAGAAATCGGGATTTGTCATGTCATTGTGCGATGTCTGCATTTCCACCGGCGGCCCCGGTATGGTTACCGCCGCTTACCATAGCGGCAAACCTGCTTTTGGCGTAGGCCCGGGCAATGTACAGGCTCTTGTTGACCGTGAAATTGATCTGCCCAGAGCCGTTGCAGCTATCGTTCAAGGCAGAATATACGATGCCGGTATCCTTTGTACCTGTGAACAAAGTATCATTTACCCTGCTGAACAACACGATGCCGTATTGGCTGCCATGGCGAATGAAAAAGTTTGTTATATCGACGATGATTCGCAGATACAGTCGCTGCGCAGCACTATTTTTCCTGACGGCAAAATCAATCCCGAGATGGTGGGAAAATCTGCGTTCTATATTGCAAGCTGTGCGGGTATTCCCATTTTGGAAGAAACACGCGCAATTCTGATCTTGGCGCAAGGCACCGGCACCGACGATATCTTGTCTGGCGAAAAGCTATGTCCTGTGTTAAGCGCCTATCCTTACCATTCTTGGGAAGAGGCAGTAGCTATTGCGAAAACCAATATTTTGAATATGGGGATTGGTCACAGTGTGGTAATCCACTCCCAACACAATTCACACATCGAATACGCAGCCTTGCAACTGCCTGTATCCCGCTTTGCTGTCAACCAACAGGGTTCCAGTGCTCTTGGCGGTGCATTCACCAACGGCCTTAACCCAACCGGTACATTAGGTTGTGGATCCTGGGGAAACAACAGTATCAGCGAAAACTTGTGGTATCACCATCTAATAAACGTCACTCGTATAGCCTACACAATAGCGGACCGGGAAATCCCCACCGATGACCAAATCTGGAATACTTGATCCTTGATGAGGGGAATGGAGAAAAAATGGATAACACAACACCGAAGCTGATGACCGCACAGCAGGCAATCGCCCGCTATGTCCATGACGGCGACTGCATCGCCATAGGCGGTTTTGTGACTAACCGCAGACCTTATACACTTGTTTTAGAGGTCATCCGACAAAAGAAAAAAGACCTTTATGTTGAAGGCGGCCCATCGGGAGGCGATATAGACATGCTGATTGGCGCAGGATGTGTAAAAGCCATAATGGTTTCTTATATTGCAAATTCCGGCTATTCGCAGGTGTGCCGACGGTTCCGGGAGGCCGTAGAAAATGGCACGTTACTGTTCGAAGACTACTCCCTGGATGTACATACCATCGCTTATCATGGTGCTGCACTGGGCTTAAGCTATGTCCCGGTAAAAAACATGCTGGGGTCTGATCTGGCCAGGCTATGGGGTATTTCCAGCGAAACAAGGCGTAAACATCCCAAACTGCCTGTGCATAAGTATATCATCCAGGAAGATCCTTTCCATCCTGGTGACGAACTTTGCTGCATCCCTACACCCAACATTGATGTGGCGTTAATCCATGTGCAAATGGCAAGTCCGGGCGGAATAATCCGCATCACCGGTCTGCCTTTTCAGGATATTGATATTGCAACAGCAGCCAGACACACAATTGTCACCTGTGAAGAGCTTGCAGACGATGAGGAAATGCGGAAGAACCCTGAATGGAACTCATTACCGGGACTATGCATCGATGCCGTGGTACATGCGCCCTTTGGTGCTCATCCTTCCCAGTGCTATGATTTTTATGATTATGATCCGCAATTCTTTATACAATACGATCAGGCCAGCCGAACATCCGATGGTTTTCAGCGTTTTTTAGAGCCTCTGGTTGCCTGTTACGACCATGATGCCTATCTGGATTTGTGGGGCGCATCGCATTTGGAATCACTGAAAATCAAGCCCGGATACGGCTATCGCCCCGGCCTTAGACGAAAATAGAGAGAGGATGAGGTGATAACAATGAACTGGACTGAAAAGCAAATGATGGCTGTTGCTTTAGCCCGCCAGATCGAGAATGGAAAATCCTACATTATTGGCACCGGATTACCGTTAATTGGCGCTACGCTGGCAAAAAGCACAACTGCTCCCAAGGCACGGCTAATTTTTGAAACGGCCATATTTGAGGGAAATCCCGAAGAGCTTCCCACCAGTGTATCCGATCTTCGAGTACATTATCGTGCAGCAGCGCTTCTGCCCCAATATCGCTATTTTGGCATACAGGCTATTTACGCAAAAAGAGGTGAGATTGATGCAGGCTTTTTGGGGGGTGCACAAATTGACCCTTATGGTAATCTCAATTCCACCTGCATCGGAGATTACCACTATCCCCATACAAGATTCACCGGATCAGGTGGCGCTAATGGTATTTCCACTTACTGTGACACAATCATCGTTATGAAGCATGAAAAACGCCGGTTTATTCACAAGGTCGATTATGTGACCAGTCCAGGTTGGATCGATGGCCCAGAAGGGCGCGCAAAGGTTGGCCTGCCACCTGACAAGGGCCCCCGGGCTGTGATAACAGAGCTTGGAATTATGCGGTTTGACACACAGAGCAAGCGCATCTATCTGGCCGAATATTATCCCGGGGTTTCGGTAGCGCAAATATTACGCAACACTGGATTTGATTTGAATGTCACCCGTGCAGTTCAATCGGAAGCGCCCAGTGATGAGATCCTTGATATTCTGACCCACAAAATCGACCCATCACGGCTCATGACATGAGAAAAAAGAAAGAAGGGCATTGAGATGTTATTATTACACTATATCGGAGCTTTTCTATTGCTTGTTTTGATCACCACGGCAGGCATTCAGTCGGGCAGAAAAGTGAAAACTTCCAACGATTTTTCTTCTGGCGGTGGTTCAACAGGCGTTGCCATTATCGCAGGCTCCATTGTTGGTACGCTGGTCGGCGGCGCCTCTACTATCGGGACGGCACAGCTTGCCTTCAACTACGGTTTTTCCGCATGGTGGTTTACTTTGGGAGGCGGCATTGGATTAGTTGTTATGGCCTTATTCTTCGCAAAACCATTTTATCTCAGCGGCGCAAAAACCATGTCTGAACTGATTCGGAAGGAATATGGGAAAAAGACGGCATTGTGTGCCACGATACTTATGTCTTTGGGCACTTTTCTCAGCATTGTGTCCCAATTTCTCTCTGGCATCGCACTGATAACTTCCATTAGCCACATCAGTTCGCTGGCTGCTATCTTGATTATCCTGCTGATGATGATGGCATATGTGATGTTCGGTGGGTTCTGGGGTGTGGGCAGCGTGGGTATCCTCAAAACCATTCTTCTTTACATCACCTGCCTGGTTTGCGGTATTAACGTGCTCAATCTTTCAGGAGGAATCACCAGTCTGTACAATGCCCTTCCTTCCGGCCAATATTTCAGCCTCTTCGCACGCGGATTCCTCGTCGACGGCGGTGCAGGATTTTCCTTAGTGGTTGGCGTCCTATGTACGCAGACTTATCTGCAGGCCCTGTTGTCGGCCAAATCGCTTAAGGTTGCCCGGCTTGGAGTGTGCACAGCCGGTGTACTGACACTTCTTATCGGTATCGCCGGTATCTTCGTAGGCATGTTCATGAAGGTACATCATCCCGATATACCGTCCTCAAATGCACTGCCGGATTTTGTCCTGCAATATATTCCACCTTTTATGGGCGGCATTATTTTGGCCACTTTGCTGGTCGCCCTCATTGGCACAGGTGCAGGATTGGCACTGGGACTTAGTTCGCTGATAACCAACGACATCTATAAGCTATATTTTTCCAAAAAACAAAACCCCAAAAAGGATTTGTTTGTTTCCCGCATGGTCATTGCGGCTATTTTGCTATGTGCGGGAGCCTTTACCTTGGGAAATGCAGGCTCCTTAATTCTGAGTTGGAGCTTTATGTCCATGGGGCTGCGAGGTGCCACGGTATTCGCACCTGTATGTTTTGCACTCTTCCTAAAAGGCCGCGTAGGAAAACGCTATGCGATAATTGCAACCATTGCCGGCCCTTTGTCCGTTTTACTTGGAAAGTTCCTTCTGCCAGCAACTATTGATCCGCTCTTTTTGGGAATCGCAATGTCGTCTCTGATTATGTGTATGGGGCTTTTATAGCCGTATTTGACGCTCATTTGCCGGAAAACACCGCCCACAACGGTGTTTTCCGGCACATTTTTTGAAACATGCCAAACGACTCATCCACCAGATTTCCGGTCAGTTTGGAAACTCATCCACACTTTCTTTCAATATTTCCACAATCTCATCCTGTGACAAAACCTTATAACCACCTTCCAGAACAAACGAACCTTTTGCAATACCGTCGATCATATCTTCGGTTACGCCCAAATCGCCAATGTTCATTACCAGACCGATATCCTTCATCCACGTTTCCATACAACTTAAACCACTGGCAGCGATCTGTTCATCGGTTTTTCCTTCCGTACCGACCGCCCACACATTAACCGCATAACGTTTAAATTTTGCCAGGCCGTAAGGCATGATGTGGTGGTAGTAAGCCATGGAAATGGCCGAAAGCGTCATGCCGTGGGTGGCATCGGTATACGCACCGATCGATTGGCCGATCATGTGAACCATCCAGTCGGTGGATTTTCCCTTCGCCACAAGGGTGTTGAGCGCCCAGGTCGCAATCCACATGATATTGCTGCGCGCTTCGTAGTCGGTGGGAT
>Ga0153999_1000441_pt1 | contig 18446 bp, 19 predicted proteins | sample TSNC083MetaG_FD_104675 | JGI IMG/M metagenome (GOLD analysis project Ga0153999, IMG submission 104675) | Attine ant fungus gardens microbial communities from North Carolina, USA - TSNC083 MetaG | ecosystem: Host-associated > Fungi > Mycelium > Unclassified | place: USA: North Carolina, Lumber... | reverse complement strand
TATTATTCAGCATCTACTAAACAATGAATATTTCGATGAAACTCTTATTAGAGGCTATGTCGGAGACTTGCAGCCCGCACGCAGTTGCGGAGCATATGGAAAGATACTGGCGATACATCCGGATGGAACCACATATATGTGCGGGAACTTTAAAGACCAGATATACTCTATGGGAAATATCAGACAAAAGTCAATTGAAGAAATCAATGATGATCTAATCAGCAAGAGAAAGAATGAAAGGTATCATGATATATTTTGGGTGGACAGAAACAAAATGTGCAAAGATTGTGAGTATAAATATTTTTGTTCCGGCCCGTGTGTTGCAGAAATGCAGGAAAGTGGCGACTTGCTGACGGAAGGAGATAGATGCCTTTATAATAAAATCATGTTGGATTATGCAATGTATTATTACGAGAAGCAGAGTAGTGTTGAAGGGAATTTGAGACATATCGGAAGATATATAAAAGAAGCTATGGATCAGCAATTCCCCGGATACAGCAAAATTTTATAGGAAGGTGGGTGGAGGCTCGTATGAATGATGTTTATAAGCTTTTTTTAAAAAAATTTGTATTTAAAGAAAAAAGGTATTTTATTCTGGTTTGCTTAGTTACAATTATGCAGAGTGTTTTAACAATGTGTATTCCACTGACATCAAGGACATTACTAGACCGAGCCTTTCCTGATAAAGATATCAGATTATTCATCGGAATGGTAGCGGCAATGTTTCTCTGCTATTTGGTAGTTGCCGGTCTTAATATTGCAAAGGATTATTTGTTATCTAAGATTGCAGAAGGGCTGAGTTATCGGCTACGTACTGAACTAAATAATAAAATCTCTCTTATGAGATATTCGTATTTCGATCAGCATAGCCTGAGTGAGATTCTTTCGAAGTATAGTAAAGAAGTAGATACAATTAAAGAAAACTGTGGCTATATGCTCATTAAATCTTTAAGTAATATTGTAACATTTATACTGGCCAGTACTATGATTATCATTATGGACTGGCGGATTATGATCGTATCTTGTATTCTGCTTATTGTTTATGCCATCAATAACCGTTATTGGGGGAAACGAGTAAAAGATTTGGCAGAAGAGAGTATGAAATGTAATGAACAAGCAATAAACTCCCTTTCAGAAAATTACACAAACGTGCTTATAACCAAAATTTACTCAGCTTATGAATATGTTAATCATAAATTTCAGGAGATATATTCAAAACAGTATAAAAACCAGATTAATCTTGAAGTGGTTTATTCTGTGAACATTAACAGTAGCGGACTTCTGATTTACTTATTAGCAGCGGTTATCTGGCTGATTGGCGGTTTTAGTGTAATATCCGGGCAATTAACAATTGGCTCAATTACAGCGTTGATTAATTATCAGGGGATGCTTATTTCACCTTTATCTTTCTTTTCCGAGTTTAATAATAGCTATCAAAGCACAATCATAGCAATGAAGAGAATATATAGTGTTTTGGCTTATGGAGAAGAAGAAAATGATGGCATGGAAATGGCAGATGAGACAATTGAAAGTATTCGGTTTGACAATGTGGATTTCGAATATATCAAGGGAAATTCTGTATTAGAAAATATAAATGTTGAATTGAAAAAGGGAAAGGTAGCAGCGTTTATCGGAGGCAGTGGCTGTGGAAAGTCATCTATCGTAAAAATGATTCTGCGCTTATATGACCCGAAAGAAGGGGATATTTATATAAACAATCAGAAAGCCCACGAGTTATCAGTAAAAGCATTAAGGGAAAGAATTGCATTTGTTGCACAGGATTCCCTATTTTACGAAGGCAGTATTATCGATAATTTGAATATGGGTAAAGAAAGAAGCAAGGCCAGATGTATAGAGTACAGTAAGTTTCTTGACTTGTATGATGAAATCGAGCAACTGCCGGATAAATGGGATACAGAATTAAATTCCGGAACCAGTAATCTATCCGGAGGACAAAAGAAGCGGTTAGATGTACTGCGGGCACTACTTAAAGGCTCAGATATTCTGATTTTTGATGAAAGCACGGCGTCTATAGATATTGAAAGACGAAAAATGTTATTTCATTTGATAGATCAGATAAAGACCGAAAAAATAATTATTTTTATCACTCATAATATTGAGGAATGTGTACATTTCGATGATATCTACGCAGTTAAGAATAAACAAGTCAGTCTTATTAACTCAGAAAATTTAGTAGAAGCATATTAGACAGGAGGAGCTTATGTTAAAGATCAACGGACTATATAAGTCATATGGAAAAGGAAATGCCAAAAATGATGTATTAAAGGATGTGAATTTTGAAGTTAAAAAAGGTGAGTTTGTGGCGGTCATGGGACCGTCTGGAAGCGGAAAGACAACTTTATTAAATTGTATATCGCAGTATATTCCTTATGATAAAGGAACGGTTTTACTATCAAATAAAGATATCGGGAAATTAAATGAAAACCAAATTGCAAAAGTACGTAATGAGGAATTAGGATTCGTTTTTCAGGATTTTATGCTGCTTAACGGTCTTACTGTATTCGAGAATGTTTGTATTCCACAAGTAATTAAGGAATCACCATATAAGGGGATGGAAATAAAAGCCAATAGTCTTCTTGAGATGTTTGGGATTAAGGAGGCAGCAACAAAATTTCCGGCTGAGATTTCTGGAGGACAGAAGCAGCGAACAGCAGTAGCAAGAGCCTTAATGAATGATCCACTCATGATTTTGGCAGACGAACCGACAGGAAACCTTGACAGCCGTTCCAGTGAGGCAGTAATTAGAGCTTTTATTGAAGCGAAGAAAAGACTCCAGGCAACTATTTTTATGGTGACTCATGACAGTTTTTCAGCAAGCTACTGTGATCGGGTTATCGTCATGAAAGACGGTAAAGTTTATACGGAACTGAAAAATAATGGGAATAGAAAAGAGTTCTTTGAAAGATTATTAAACACGCTAGGAAAATTGAATGGTGGTGATGTTGATGACAATGAATAAGGTATTTGCAAAACTGCAAAAGGGTGGAAAGGTAAATTATGCACAAATTAAATCTTGTTTTACGTTTGCTATGGTATTGATTTCAACTTTTATCTCAATTGTTATGAATTCGGCAGTGAAAGATGTTTTACCGCAAGGAGGCGACTCAATTAAGCAAGTATATATGATATTTGGTATCGCTTTGATAGGATGTCTGGTATTTACAGTATATGCCGGAGGATTATTTTTACGTTATAAGAGTAAGGAGATAGGGGTATTTCTAGCATTAGGGGCACAGAAGAAACAGCTTTCCAAATCTCTTTATAATGATTTGTTGGGAATTATTATAAATGGCATTTGCTTGGGAATCATTATTGGTACGTTCTTTGCATTTTTAATATTAAAGTTTTTCCAATTGACATTATCGGTTGGAATTGAAAGGGTGTCTCTATTGTCCTTAAGTGGAATTACTGTCTCTTTGCTTTTTGGATGTATAGTGGGAGCATGTATATTGATATTAGCTGCAAGGTTCATGCGTAGAACAAACATCATAGATATAATGAATGAAGAACGAAAAAATGAGAATTTAAAAAAAGACATTGATCAGAAGTATTTGGTCAGGGGGATAGGAAGCCTGATTCTAGGCCTTGTCATTATCGGTGTACTCATCCCGGTATTTACACGGGTCACCGGAAGAGTATTGGGTGCGTGGACGAATGTATTCTTTTTACTTGTCATCTTGGGTATTTATAGAATAATGGTTTATTCCATAAGCGTTCATAAAAGAGGCAATAATCCACAGATATATTATAAAAACATTATTCCATATGGAATGTTAAAATTCCAGGGTAGCTCTATTGTTAAGAATATGCTTGTCGTAACTTTGCTGATTATATGTAGTCTATTCGCTTGTTTATATACGCCTACAAAATATATAGTGGAGCAAAATATGATAAGACAGAGTCCTGTTGATTTTAGCATGTCTTATCTTCATGATACGGATAATTTAAAACAGGAGGATATATTTCAACTGGCAAAAAAAAATGGAGTAGAAATTATTGAATACCATGAAATTGAGTTTATCAGATTATTGGGAAGTGGTGTCAATAGAGATAATATTGACGACAAAGGAAATGTCATTCAGGAATATGAGAAGCAGCGTTTCTATTATTGCTTTATGAGTGTGAGTCAATATAATGAAATTACCGGTGAACAAATAAGCATTGATAATGGCCATTATCGTTTATTAGTTGATAGTAATATGTATGAAAACATGTACAATAAATTTGATGATCTGGACTATGTCGAGAATCCCTATACAAACCAAAGTATGGATTTGGAGTATGATGGAAATGCAGAAGGTAATGGTTTGGTAGATAAGGATGGATTTCAATCACTTAGCCGATATGTGATTAACGATCAGGACTATAAAGCTTTGGGGCAGGGTCTGCCGGAGGATAGGCAATTGAGTAACGTGATTTTTAATGTGCAGGATATTGATGCATCATATCCGTTTGCTTTAGAGTTGTATAAGTCTTTCTGCGATAATGCTTCGCCAAATATGATGCATCTAACTTATTATGATGAGCATCAAGAAGAAGTCAATATAGGGATAGATGGCTATTATGGTTATGGTGATAGCATAACAGTAAACGCCGGACATCCAGAAGAGTATCCGGATTGGAAGTATGTCCCTAATTTTAAAATTTTAGAAATGAAGAATGGATTTCTTTCATTTGCAGTATTTTATTTGCTATTTATTGTAGTAACAATTATCTGTTTTGCAGCGGTAGGGGTTATTTCATATACCAGAAGTATTACCATAGCGGTAAGTAATAAGGAGACCTTTAATGACATTAGAAAGTTGGGAGCGAATGAGGACTATCTTAAGAGAGTTTTACGAAAACTTATCAAAAATGTTTATGTCCTACCAACACTTATAGGTTGCCTGGCCATGCTGATATGGTATCCTCTTACATTATGGCAGAATGATGGGCATCTGACTACAGGGGAGATGCAGATTGTAATGATTGAAATTCTGTTGTGTGTGGGAGTTGGCCTATATCAGTGTATTCTTTATAAGGCTTCAATTAAAAACACAGGAAAAATAGTGTTGAAGTAGTAGTAGACGATTGCTAATAAACGATAGTCTCTATATAAAAAATACTAAGTAGAAGGGAGGGAATTCATATGCGAAAAGATCAGGAAGATATGCAGGATAGGGAAAAAGATGACAATGGAACAATCAAAAAGTCTGATGTTGAAGGATACGGATATTGTGCAACAGATAAGCAAAAATGTATGCAAGATTGCAATGGAACACCATTTATATCGACTTTAAATTAGTTATTACAATTATATAGTTTAATGTTTTGGCATTGAAGTTGTGTTGTTTATAAGCAACACAACTTCAATCATAATATGAGTTAGGCAATCAAAATCGTTAGTTAAGCAATAAGTATGGCAATCAAGAGAAGTTTGTTATATCCTTGTAAGAAAATGCAGGGGGATGAGGTTATGGTTGATATATTATCTAGGAAAATGGTGGCTTGCTGGCTTAATTATGATGTGATAACAAAGGAACAAGTCAGGGCATATACTTATGGGTGCGAATTGCTGGTATCAGATATGATAAGTAATGCAATTGTGTTATCCGCAGCGTTTCTTATGAATAAAGTAATGGAAATGATTATTTTTCTGGCAGTATTCACGAGCATCAGGGTAGTATGTGGTGGGCATCATGCATCTTCTTACCGGAATTGTATTCTTACTTTTACTTCCAGAACAATTTTAATATTTATTGTGACAAATTGGATTGTAGACAGAGAACTATATGTTTACCCTGTTTTTCTGCTTATTATTGCAGACATAATTCTATTAATCTTCGCACCTGTGGATCATCCCAATAGGCCATTAGCAGAGGAGGAAAAAATAAAATTTCGAAAGAAAACAATTACCAGAGTAGTTGTCATAAATGCTGGCATACTTTTTGTTTGTGCCATGTTTCCCTTTTTAGCAGATGAAATGATTTATGCTATAATGGCAATATGTGACACCGCTATTTCCCTTGTAATAAGTTTAGGCGAAAAGTATTTGCAGTCAAACAAAAAAGCTATATAATAGAATTACCAATAGATAGCAAGGGAGAGATAGTACAATGATAGTGATTGCAGTATGTGATGACTCCGAAGCCATAGTTACCGGTTTAAGTGGTTTTATTGAGCGTTATGCGAAAGAAACAGGGCAGGATATAAAAATCTATAAATATGGCAGTGGCTTGCAATTATTAGATAAGTATACAGGGCATTATGACATTATATTTCTTGATATAAAAATGCCCTATATGGATGGATTAGAGACTGCCAACGGTATAAGGAAACGTGATCAAAATGTAAGCATTATTTTTTTGACCTCAATGGTACAGTATGCATTGGAAGGATACAAAGTAGAAGCCCTAAATTATATCGTAAAGCCAATCAGCTATAAGCGGCTGAAAATGGAATTGAATGTATGGTCTCAAAAACGAGCGCAAGAACAGCCAGCTCTGTTGGTTAAAAATAATGATGGTCGTTTCAGAATCAAATTAAAAGAATTGATTTCTATTGAAACATCCTATAGAAATGTATTGGTACATACGAAAGGCAAAAGTCTTATCTGCCACAAAAAGTTGAAGGATTTAGAAACAGAATTGGGAAGCCACGGATTTTCCCGTTGCCACTCTGCTTACATAGTGAATCTGGCATATATCGAAAGCATAGAACAAACGGATGTCAAGTTGATAACGGGTGAAGTCATCCCGATTAGCCAAACAAAGAAGAAAGCGTTCATGCAGAGCGTCGCACGGTACTATGGAGAGCGGATATGAGTATTTATATGATTATTGATGGGATTGCCACATGCCTGGAAGCATGGATGCTTGTATTCCTTTTGCAAAATGAGGAAGTAAAAGGGCGAAAAACAAGGCAGATATTCTTGTTTCTGGCATTGGTAATAAGCGTAATGCTCATGACCAGGCTGGATTCAAACCTTTGGCTGAAAGTCATAGTACAGATAGCAATCATTGTAATTGTGGGTAGGATTGTATATTCATGCAGCACGGTTAAGTTGTTGTTCTATGGGATTATTGATATTTTGGCAATTATAGTTAGTAGCGAGGTTGTAATTGGTGTTTGGAATATTTACAACGAGGCTGTTTTATCCGACAATATTATATATGAAGACTTTACTCTTTCATTATTAGTCGCAACGAAAGCATTTTATTTCTTTATTATAATGATATGCAAAAAAATTACAAGCAAAAACAAAGGGGACAGAACGCTTAAAGAGATTATGCCAATATTATGCATTGGAATTCCGTTTATGCTAGTATTTGAATGCTTGAATATTCTTTTGCCGAAAATACAGGAGGAAACAGAAAGAGTATTTTATTTGATAAGCTATGCGGCAATCCTTTTTGCCTTTATTTATATACTTGTCTTTTTTGAAAACCATCTGCGTATGCAAAAAAAGGCCAAGGAAGAAGAACTTGTCTTAAATGAACTGCAGCTAAAACATGATTATTATGAGAGAAGAAGAGAGGATGAAGAAGAAGTACGGGAGATATACCATGATTTGAAAAACCATTTATTATTACTGAAGGATGATGATGCGGTGAAAGCTATCAATCACAAAATTGAATCCTATGAAAGTTATATTGAAACGGGACATGATTTTTTAGATATTATTATATGCGAGAAAATCAAACTGGCGCAAAAACGTCATATTCGAATGGAATGTGACATTAATTTTGAAGAGGGCTCTTTTATTGAGACGTTAGATGTGAGCACCATATTTGGGAATCTCGTGGATAATGCGATAGAAGCGGCTGATAAATCCAATGAATCTGAAAAGTATATATTTGTTAAGGTGCAAAAGGAAGTGAATTGCATGATAATAGTCATTAAAAATTCCATGATGGGAATTTATAATGACAATGTAAGAACGTCTAAACCAAACAGTTCGTTTCATGGGTATGGACTTAAGAATGTAAAGAACGCACTAAAAAAATACAATGGTGAATTAGATATAAAGCGTAGTGACAATGAGTTTATGATAAGCATTGTCTTGCCAATACCAGTTGGGAAACTTGGAGAAAGTGAGGAGTTAAATGGAAAAAATTAAAATGTTATTCATGAGGTGTGCGGCAAAAATGGCTTTAGTCTGTTCTGCAATGACCATATTCGCAACATGTAGTGGGTGGAAAGATTATGAGCCAAAAGTAGATGAGAAATTAAAGAGAGAGATTCAAGAAGCTTGTGGAAACAGATAAAATCATAGAAAAATTGATTGGAGGGAATATGGTGAAAGAATTCTGTGAAATTAGTTTTTCAGAAGATAATGAGTTTATCATCATACCTGAATCATCAATTTTCTTATTAGTGCAAGCTATTCGGAAGTCAAAAGACAATCGAGTGGTCAAAGTGCCCTTAGAGACTGTTTTACCGCAAGATTTTGTTCAGTATGTTGCAAAAATAATTAATACGAATAGGAAGCATAAAAAGTTTCAATATAATTATATTGAGGATGACACAATAGGTACACAGGGTGTGCTACACATTGCTTGCAGGCAGTTAGCTATGCTGGTGGTTGACAATATCAGGTGTTTTACCGAAGTATCGATTGAATCAAGAACTATAAAATACCTTATATTACAAGTTCATCTAAAAGCTCAGGAGATTGTCTGTAAAGATGGAATAGAAATAATAATAAATAAGTACACTTAAGGGGCAGATTGCATTAGCGGTTCTTACTCATGAATGGGTAAATGATTTGTAAAACATACCGCATCAAAATGGAGCTACCGCACTAAATAGCTAGTGTGTAGCTCCATTTTTGAAATGTTTTCGTATGGCATTTACCCATTCATGAGTAAGAACCGCATTAACAACCTGCTCTTTTTCGATTGGAAGATTAAACCTATCCAATATTGGATTAGGCAATTTAAGCATTGGGTTAGGCAATATGCATTGAGGAAAGGATCAGAAAATATTATGATGAAAGAAACTAATTACACAAATGAGAGAGAGGTATTGATATGAAAAGAGTCTTTACATCAGAGTCCGTGACATCGGGACATCCGGATAAGATTTGTGACCAGGTATCGGATGCCGTGTTAGATGCTTGTTTAACTCAAGACCCGAATAGCCGGGTGGCTTGTGAGGCAGCCATTAACACGGGATTAGTTGTTGTCATGGGAGAGATATCAACAAAAGCTGATATTGATGTGGAAGGAATCGTGAGAAAGACAATCAGTGATATTGGATATAAAGATGATTGCGATGGTTTTGCATCTGGGCAGTGCAAGGTAATCGTCTCAATCAAAGAGCAGTCCCCGGATATTGCACTGGGTGTTGATGAGGACTATCATTCGGGTAAGGAAATTGGGGCAGGGGATCAGGGGATGATGTTCGGTTATGCTTGCAATGAGACGGAGCAATTAATGCCCCTGCCCATTGTACTTGCCCACAATATTACGCAGGAATTAGAGAAATTAAGAAAAAACGGGACATTACAATATTTGCGTCCGGATGGGAAGGCACAGGTAACAGTTGAGTATGGTTTTGATGACAAGCCGCAGAGGGTAGATGCAATTGTAATTTCTACTCAGCATGATGAGTTGGTAGAAGTAGAAGATTTAAGAAATGACATGATGCAGAAAATAGTAAAGAAATGCATTCCTTCTAAATTGATTGATGAGGAGACAAAAGTGTTTATCAATCCCACTGGACGTTTTGTTATAGGCGGGCCGAATGGTGACAGTGGACTGACCGGTAGAAAAATTATTGTTGATACTTATGGTGGTATGGCTAAGCATGGTGGTGGTGCCTTTTCAGGGAAAGACAGTACAAAAGTAGATAGGTCGGCAGCATACGCAGCCAGGTACATAGCAAAAAATATAGTAGCTGCGCAATTTGCAAAAAAATGTGAAATTCAGTTAGCTTATGCCATTGGGGTATCAGAACCAGTATCTATCAATGTTAATACTTACGGAACCGGCCAGCTCCCTGATGAAGAAATCGCAGATATTATTAATAGCGTATTTAACCTGACTCCCGAATCCATTATAGCAACCTTGGAATTAAGAAGGCCGATCTATCAGCAGACGGCTTGCTATGGACACTTTGGGAGAAAAGATGTTTTATTTCCCTGGGAAAAAACAGACAAAGTGAAAATGCTTTGTAAGTATTTGCCACCGCAGGTGCAGGTAGTGTGAATAAGCGTGGGAGAGAGGTGATTAAGAATGATTCAGAAAAAGAAGGTTGCTGTGATTGATTCCGGAATTGACAGAACTGACCAGTTATTTAAAGATAAGGATATCGAAGACTTATATTTTGAGAATGGTCAATTGAAACAACATTATGAAGGCAGGATTAACGCTCATGGGACAGAAATCATTAAAGTTTTGTTAAGGGAAGATCCAAACCTGGAGATTGTATCAGTCAGGACTCTAAATGAAGATAATAAATGCCTGTTATCGGATATCATCAATGCGATCAAGTATTGTATTGACATCAATGTGGATGTTATTAATCTGAGTTTAGGGAGCTGTTCAGCTACGGCCAAAAGAATTGAATTACTAAAACAGGTTTGTGCAGAGGCAGAGGAAAAGGGTATTGTCATATTTGCGGCAGATCATAATATTCCAAATATGAAATCATACCCCGCAAATTTTGATCATGTAATTGGGGTGACAACATCAGATACATTACATGATATCTGCCATATCAGATATAAAGACCGAATTGTTGAATTTTCCGATAATACGGTATATATTCCGGATAGTTCCCGGTGCATCATCAGACGCGGAAACAGTTATCTATGTCCTTTATTAGTTGGCCTGTTCTGCAGCTTCACAGAAGATAGCGAAATCAATGATGCTGTCATTCGAAAGTTTATGGACTTTTTAGAAGATTTTAGCTTGAATCAAAATGCTTCAAAAGTATTTTTTAATAAATATGAAGTAAATGAGAGCTATGCGCTTCAGGATAAAAAGATGTTATTTTTTGCAGATGACATGGACATAAACAATATGCGCCTATACGGAATGTATAATGAGGTCAGCGAAGTGGAGTTGAGCTTTGATAACATAATGGGGAAACCATTGAGAGAGGCTGAGAGTTATATAAGGAATGCTGATATTTTTTTCTTTGGTGCAATGAGTAATCAATTTATCAATGAGAATCAGGAGTATCTTGCTGAGCTTATTGCTATCTTGGGAAAATACGAAAAAATGGTTATTACAGTATTCCCTATTATAAGTACCTATCTGAGAATCTGTTTAACAGCAGAAAATAACTTTCAAATTAGAAGTATTTATAAGTAGAAAAGGAGGAGGGAAAACTATGTTTGGAAGAGATAATAAGAAAAAGAATAATATGATCGCACCGGCATTGGAAGCAGGCGATTATGATGCATTTGACGATGATGAATTTTTTATGGCAGAGGAAATTGATGGCTATGACAGCTGTAGAGGAGTAAATACTCAAAGATGTACCAGTGACTGCTTCACTCAAGTCATGCTGCCGACAATATCTACCTTGAATTAAAGAAAGAGATGAAGACATGGGAGCTGTAATAACTGAAAAAATCAGTAAGACTTTAGTGGTTAATGATATATCTACAGATATTCTGCAAAAGATAGACTTAAAGATAGGTCGGGGCTTTACTGCTATATGCGGGCCTTCCGGCAGTGGGAAATCGACACTTTTAAATATCATTGGCGGCCTGGAGAGGCCTACATCCGGATCAGTCAAGGTAAATAATACGGATTTATCAATTTTTGATGAAGAAGGGCTTGCAATCTTCCGGCGCAGGAATATAGGACTTATATTCCGCAATTATAATCTTATTCCGATAATGAATGTCTATGAGAATATCATTCTCCCCTTAGAGATTGATGGCCGTATTGCTGACCGCGAATATATTATGCAGATAACAACGCTTTTAAAGATAGAAGATAAAATGTCGTGCCTCCCTAACCGCTTGTCCATAGGGGAAAAGCAAAAAGTAGCAATCGCAAGGGCATTAGCTACTAAGCCGGCGGTAATTCTGGCTGATGAGCCTACAGGAAGTTTGGACAGCCATACCAGTTTGGAAGTGGTAGGTCTGTTAAGACTTACCAGTAAAGAGTTTAAGCAGGCGGTGGTTATGGTCACTCATGATAAGGAAATTGCAGAACTGGCCGATCAAATTATTTACTTGCGTGATGGGAAAATTGAAAGAGTACACGAACGGAGGAACAACCATGATAAGTACAAATCAAATTAATCTTCGTTTATTAAGAAAATTCACCATACGCAATATTCGGGAGAACAAGCTCCGAAATCTTGTGATGATATTGACCATTGTGATAACTACAGCCTTAATACTGACGATATTGACGATGACTTCAGCAATGGATGAAGGAATGAAGGATACCTTCAAGAGGCGGGCGGGAACCAATGCACATATGGTTCTTAGCGATATAGGGACTGATCAGGCAGAACAAGTCTTACATGTGAATGGAGTGGAAGAAGCTGGTTCAAAACAATTGCTTGGACACGTTCTTGAGGTGGAAGGGATAGAAACCAGTATGGATGTGCTGGTGATGGATGAGATTTATGCGAAACACAATTTCTTAGAGCCGGATTATGGTGCTATGCCTATTAAGAATGATGAGATTGTTCTGAGTGCTGAAACGCTGAATCAATTAGGAATTCCTGTCCAAATAGGTGAAAGTGTTACGCTTAAGTGGGAAGGAAGTGGCAGCTTTGTAGAAAAAAAATGCAAGGTGGTCGGATATTGGACAGGAACTGCGCATGAAAAAGCAGGCATATGGATGTCAGCTGAGGGCATGGGAGATATAAAACCTTTAGCCTACAATGCCACAATATTCTTTTCGGAGGAAGGTAATATTGATGATATTTCTGAGAAAGTAATCGCCAGTTTAGGGCTGGCCAGTGATCAGTATAGCATAAACTGGGCATATGATAGCAATACATTGCAATCCCTGAACCGAGAAAAGGTTTTATATTATGCAGCCATAATGATTATCCTGGTTAGCGGTGGATTGATTTTATTTAACATTATGCAGATTTCGGTTAAATTCGATATCAAGCTATATGGAAGAATGAGGACGCTGGGTTCAGGTTCGGTACAAATAAAGGGTGTTGTACTTTGCCAAATATTCTTTATCGGTATCATCGGTATTTTGGCAGGTCTGATATTGGGCTATGGATTTGGCAAATATATTACTGCCAGGGAGGTAAGTGATTCCTTTCCGAATGTGATCGTTTTAATAAGGCAAGATAATATTTTTATTACAGCATCACTTGTGTTAGTGGCTATTTTTATATCAGGCATTATTCCGGCAAGAACAGCAAGTAAGGTGTCCACTACAGAAATACTAAAAGAAGATAACAGTTTTGGTTTTACTAATAAAAACGAAAAGCGCTGGCCCGGACTGCCGTTCCTTTTCCAACTCAGTCTGTCAAGCCTGGGGAGGAATAAGACTAGGAGTGTATTGTCAATAGGGTTTATGGCATTGGGTTTGATTATGCTTAGTTGTGTATATGCCACTAATAAAAGCTTTGATATTAATAAGTATAAAAAAGAATTATCTATCAGCGATTACAGTATAGTCCATACATCATTTATTGAAGAAAAGAGTATTTATGACCCAAATGGGATGACACTGCCGGAATCCGTAGCCAAAGACATTGATGAGATGGAAGGCGTTACCGAAAAAGGTTACGTGATGTCACGGGAAGTCAATCTTAACCTGCCGGATGATGTACTGCAGTATGTTACATCTTATTATGAAGCGAATGAGGGCGAAATCATTGATTATATGTCATATGATGTGAACTGGGGTAATGGATATCAAAAGATGGTGGAAAGCGGAAACTGTAAGGGCATTATTTACGGAGTGGACGGATTGGTGGCAGATAGCTTAATCATCAATGAAGGTTTGCTGCAAGGAAGTTATGACGAGGATAAGTTCCACGAGGGCAGCTATGCGATTGCACAGGGGATATACGATCCGTCAAGCACAAACCAGCCGACATATCAGGTAGGGGATACCATAGAACTGAGTGGAAAAGAATTTGAAATTATGGCGGTTGTGGAAGCACCGGCGCCAATCACGGAAGGAAAAAAAAGCGCTGAGGCAGCATTCTCACTTTCTTTTTTTATTCCAAGCGGGGAATTTTTAAGCATCTATGGTGATAGAGGTATTAGAAAAGTCTATTTCAACGTCAATTCAATAGGTGAGAAAAATGTTGAGAAGTATCTTCAGGGGCAAAATAACGAAGAAATCACGGTTGCATCGGAAAGGTCATTAGAGGAGAAATATAAAAGGGAAACGAAGGCGATGATGTTTATACAGGTATTGGTGAGTATAGTCATTTTTGGTATTGGTTTAATAAACCTTATCAACACTATGATAACGGCAACAACAACCCGGCGAAAAGAGTTTGGCATTATGCAAAGCCTGGGGATGACCAAGAAACAGCTAAGGACTCTATTGCTATTTGAAGGGATGAATTATGCTATTGTCACTCTGCTTATATCATATTTTTTAAGCCTGCTGTTGATTAGTACCGTTGTAAAAAAATATTTAGAAAGCCAGTGGTCTGCCACATATCACCTTGTATTAGACCCACTGCTGATATGTACACCGGTTATTTTTATAATAACGCTGGCAATACCGCTGCTATGTTATCTCCAGATTGTCAGAGAACCACCTGTTAAAAGATTAGAAAATTATGATAAGTAAATAAAAAATACCATTAGAAAGAAAGTGACTAATATATGGAAATGATAAGAAAAATGAAGAGAATATCTAGTTTAGTTGTAATAGTTATGCTATTGGGAGTTAACACCCAGGTTTATGCAGCTGATGGAGTGGTAATCAATAATGAAGCCTATGAAGAATCATTGACAAATGCGTATGCTGAACTAAAAGCATATGCAAGAAATATGAACATACCGTTTAGTATGGAGATGGATGCTTTTATCCAGGAATACTATGATTTGGGATATTCAAATGTTGAAGAATATGTAAATGTGTATTATAGTTTATTTAGTCCTCAAATAAGCACAAGAAGCAGTTTGACTACGGCAGGAAGTAAGTGGTACTATAACACTGGAACATCATTGCCACAAACGGCAAATTATTCAAAGTATAATTTGTTAAATACTGTACAGGTGGGTGATGTTATATATGAGTCTAAAGGTGGTTTTGGGATTACCGGACATATAGCTATCGTGGAAGGAAAGTACTATGATAGTACTCAAAAGCAGTATTATATAAGAGTAATTGAAGCGATTGATAAAGGTGTAGTAAGAAGCGTGTTAGATGATGGGCGTGTAGATGATAAGGGTGTATCTGTATATAGGGTAACAAGAGCCACGAATTCACAAAAACAAATGCAGTCAATTTCTGCAAGGGACAGCTGGGTAAAAGTTATTCGCTGGATTTTGCGAAAGATACAAGTAGCGGCGAGATGAACTGGTACTGCTCTGAACTGGTGTGGGCAGTATATTATAACCTGGGGATTGATATTGAAACCACAAATTTAATCAATGAACCGGGTATAACGCCCCGGGATATTAAGAACAGTTCAGAGGTTAGCAACATTAGTTTTAAATAAAAGACGATATACATACAATTTTTTTGTTATAATATAATTGGTGGGTTTGATAATGAATAAATCAAGAATATTTTTAATTATAGGAATAATTATGTTGGTTGGAATGAGTATATTTGTAGTTTATGCATTGTGTCATCCTGAAAAATCTTTTTCGGTTTCACTAAAGATGGCATATCTGATTTATGCTATATATCTGTTAATTATGATTCTTATGTTTGTTTTGTCAGTACTTTATATAAACAGATGATTTCATTTTAAACAAAAAGCCTTAATATACTTTTTAAGTATATTAAGGCTTTTTGTTTAAAATGGCTCTGGAATCAGCTATCCAGACAAGCGAAAAGGAAAAACGCTATTGATTTTATCGTTGCCATGACAAAATGTAATCCACAGATAGTTAGTAATTGAATGTTCCAGAGTATATTGAACTCTGCGAAAGAACTTAATCAAGCGAACTATATACGGACAGAGGTAAAATTGAGCTTTCCTACCACAAGAGGAAAGAATCTTTGCATAATTGAATTTTATCTCTCATTAATCCGGATAAAAAGATGACTGCATTTGCAGTCCTAAAGCTATATGTATATTTCTACAATTTTCTATACTTGCCATGATTGGTTAATAAAACCTTTGCAAAATCTAAAAGCAATTCTTTTTCCACTTTATCTAAGGATAAAATCACTTCCAATAATTCATCATTTCCAAAAGGTGCTAAGCCGGGATTCAAGTCTGCCCTAAGCAGATAAGCAGGAGAGACATCTAATACATTGCAGAGGTCAATCAAAACAGGTAACGAAGTAGCTCGTTTGCCACCTTCAATCTGCCAGATACTTTTACTGGATATGTTCAATTCTTCTGCCAACTGGTCGGCTGTAAGTTTCTTCTGAACTCTTGCTTGTTTTAAAATACTACCAAATGTCTTTAGATCCATTTTATCCCCCACCTACTTTAAACATTCATATAAAATTATAGCGTTTAAAGGAGATGGTATACACCAATTAAAAGAAGAATAAAAGAATGAGAATCAACTTAAAAGAGATAAGGAGTAAAATCAAATTCAAAAATGAATTTATTTTACTCCTTATTGCGTTTACGCTTATTTATTATAGCTTTCAAAATATCAACTAATAACTCTCTTTCAGAAGGTGTTAGATTTGCAACTAATTCTAGTAACTCATTATCAGAATTGTAAGAGGTGTTATGAAGGTCGGCTTCTAGCAGATATTCCGGCGAGACATTAAGTGCATTACATAAATTCACAAGGCATTTTAAAGAAGTTGACCTACGCCCACTTTCTAACTGCCATATACTTTTACTCGATATATTGATTTCTTCTGATAACTTGCTTATAATTTTGACAGTCACGAAAGGAGAAGCATGATGGCAGGTTATATGAAATATGATACAGCAATGGCAGACCTAATCAGAAACCTCCGTCAGCTGCGGGGGCTCAGCAGGGCGGAATTAGCAGAACTTGTAGAAGTAAGTGAAGCCCATATTGGTAAAATCGAGGCAGGTATCAAAAGACCGGGCATTGATACATATGAGAGGATCATGTACGTTTTTCAGGCAGATATTGAAATCAGGTTAATGCCTGAGACCATGAGGGGGAAATGCATGTACAGAATCCAGAAGATCATGGAAAAATATACGGATAAGCAAGTGGCTGTGATGACAAACATATTTGAATATATAAGCAAAGAAATTAATAAATTGTAAACCCGGCTGTTAGTTGTACCGTTCTGCCAAAGCGTATCTCCATGAAGATGGGTTTTGGCAGGCTGGTATGAACAGCCAAGCGAACCTTGAAAACTGAATAGCAGTATGGAAGATATTTTTTTAAGCAGAACGTGCCATTACTGGCATATTGGCATATATCTTTGAGGACACGACACATTCAATACATTCATATTAGAATGATGAGGAGTCAACAGCTTCGCGATCATCCACCTGCCTGGCATCATGCCGGGTAAAAGCAAGGAATCGTAACAGAAGAAGTGAAAGGTAAGAGCGGCGCTCCGGCATGGGCTATTGTGGCAGATAGTTTGAAATTTTGAATGATAATGATACCTTTATCGAAAAACAAGATAACCGGAGTAGCGTCCGGGGCATATTACGGTAGGAAAGGGAACCGTAAGGTGTCAGGCGGACCAGCCAGTCCGGTCCTACATACTCCCGTGCACAGGGGACAGGCAGAAAAAAACTGTGCCAGGATATCTTTTATTTTGGCACAGGTGTGCATTTTTTCTTTCGGTTTAGAAATGTATAAAACAGGATTTGTGTATTTCTAAGCCGGAAGATCGTAATACATGCATCTATGCATGGAAACCATTATGAACATTAGGACAATGGCTTTGCTTACGGCAGTAATGCCAATAGCGGCTTAGTATTTCGTATTTTTATTTATATCAGCTAAGTACGAAGTTTGGGAAAGGAGACGGTTACATAATGAAGGTAAGAAAGCTTGCAGTACCGTACTCTACGGTATTTATCCATCAGCTGCCTGAAGGAACACAAAACATCATCAGAAAAGATTTAGAATCCCATGCCAGAGAGCATGGGTACAGACTGGAATATGATATGGAGGCGAAAGATTATGTGGCAATGAGCAGAAGGTTTTGCGACGTGGATGATATCTATATGGAGACCCATCTGAAGTTTTGCCGGGAGGGTGAAGACATAGTAGCTTATCAGGAAAGCATCAGGCGAACAATTACGTTGGAGCTGCCGGAGGATGATCTGAAGGCAATCTGCCAAAAAGCAGGAGGCGCAGGCTTAAAGGTTTCAGAATTGTTAGAAAACTTTATTGGGGATCT
>Ga0153999_1000440_pt1 | contig 18461 bp, 12 predicted proteins | sample TSNC083MetaG_FD_104675 | JGI IMG/M metagenome (GOLD analysis project Ga0153999, IMG submission 104675) | Attine ant fungus gardens microbial communities from North Carolina, USA - TSNC083 MetaG | ecosystem: Host-associated > Fungi > Mycelium > Unclassified | place: USA: North Carolina, Lumber... | reverse complement strand
CTAGAGCGTGTTTGAAAAATCATTCCCACAAGCTGCACGCCCCACTTCGCGGTATATTTGCGCCAAATTCAGTCAACGTAGCCCGCTACGCCTCCTTCATTTGCACAAATCTCCCACAAATTGTGACATACAGCTTGCGAAAAGCATTTTTCAAACACGCTCTAGCAGATTATGATAGGTTGACAAGGGGATCCGGTAAAGAACGGTTTGAATTTCCGTCTTGGAGAACAGCCCGGTCGGTTCATTAACCGAACTGGGCGCTTCACCAAAGAACCAGCCGTCGCTCAGTGTATATAATATCTTCTCAGTACCGTCCGGTCCAGCCATATAGTGACGGGTACGGCCTTCCATAATATAAATAACATCTTTCAGAGGTGTTCCCGGCTCGAGAAAAATATAACGGGCAGGAAAAATACATTCCCGGCCGTAATTCCTGATCAACTGTTCTAATTTCTTATTCTGCTCCAGCGGCAAAGCAAGATTGCTTATGTCTAAACCCACGGCTTACACTTCCCTCTTAATACATTTCCATTTTATTGGGTTAATTAGCAATTTAAAGCAGTATAATCACCCAAAATGTATCCGAAACAACCGATCAATTGCCTCTGTTGATGCCTTGGAAAAAGCCAGGTAACGATCCAGAATATCTGCTCCCTCCGGAGTCAGAACCGTCTGTCCGCCATTCTCGCCGCCCCGGCTTCCTTCCATCAGGCTGATACCCAGATCGCTTTCCGCTTTCTTGACCAATTTCCAGGCTTTTGAGTATGCCATATTCATTTCCCGGCACGCAGCAGACAGCGAACCGTGCTTTCTGACCAGCTGCATCAGTTCCGCCGTTCCCGGGCCGAAATCTTTTTCAATTCTGTATATCTTTAACTTAGCATGATATTTTAACGGATTTTTTGCCATCTTATTCCATCCTGTTGTACAATCGTTCAAACATAACCTCCACCTGGCCGCCGCACCACATTCCCAGTGCCGCTGCAGACTCGTTATTAACCTTATAGGAAACAACCTCAAGCGGGCAGTCAGATTTTGCCCGGGCAGCTATTTCCAGTGCCTTTTTGACAGCTTCATACTCCACCACACCGCCGCCGACCGTTCCGCATATAATCCCGTCTCTGCCAACCAGCATACGGCTTCCGGTTCCGCGCGGTGCCGACCCCTGTTTATCAATAACAGTCACCAGCACATCCCCGCCTCCCTGCTTAAGCCGGGTGATCAATTCCGCCTCCAGACAGCCGGACGGCCGTTCCTGGTTTCTGGTCTGTATCAACTGGGCGATGATACTGACAGCAATCTCTTTGGGAGTCTGGCCGCCGATATCCAACCCGATCGGTGCGTTCACCCGGCTCAGCTGCCTGCGGTCATAACCTTTTTGCTGCAGCAAATCCATTACACGGGCGACCTTGGTCCGGCTGCCAATCATTCCGACATACCCGAACGGGCGGTTTAAAATCAGTTCCAGACATTCCGTATCTGCCTGGTGTCCGCGGGTTACGATAATATAATAAGGATTGGCTGTTTTCGGTTCCAGTTTAGCAAATGCCTCGGAAAACGGTTCGCAGAGACAGGATACCGCATTCGGAAACCGGTCGTAATTGCAAAATTCTTTCCGGTCATCCAGAACAATATAGGAATACTCCAGGTAATCGGCCAGCACCGCCAGTTCCAGTGAGATGTGTCCGCCGCCGCAGATCACCAGGCCGGGACTCTCGCTTAACAATTCTATATACATCGTTTCCCCGTCCACACACACCTTGCCGGTCTGCTGCTTCGCCTCCCCGGCTTCCGGCCGCCACAAACGCTTCTCCCCGGCAGCAGCTCCATCCAAAACCGTTGCCGCCCATACCGGTCCCGTCTTCAGATATTCGATCAGTTGCTGATAGCTATTCCCGATATCCATACACTTTTTCTTTCCTTTCATAAGCCGTCATCACGCAGCCGCTTTTCATAAACTCCGGCAGCAGCCGCACCAGTTCATCGGCCTGCTTTTTACGGCCGTCATGATCCGCCTGATTAAGCACCACCCGGCAGTGGCATTGTAAAAGCTGTGAGATGCCTTTTTTACTGCCTCGTTCATCCATCAGGATTAATGCCGCATCCTCCGGCTCAATTGTATCTGCCGGCTGCCGGTGCAGCCAGCCGCCGTGCTCCAAAAACCGGAAACAGCCCCTGTTAAAGGTTTGACCAATCGCCGTCAGACCGGCACAGGCAATCACCATATCCGTCTGCACCGCCAGAACCGGTTCATGCCCGGCCGGTATTTTCAGCGGATATTGTTTCGAACCGTCCGCCTCCACCAGTATAATATCGGCTTTTAAAAGCACCCGGCTTACTGCCTCCGCATCCAACAGATCCTTTGGGGCAGACAGCTTGCTGCTGCCTAACTCCAGTTCGCCGACGGTCAGGATGGGCTCTTTAAAGCCGCCGCTTACCGCCTCCTCCATCGTCCTGCCTCTGACCACCCACCCCGTATCCGGACAGCCGATATGAGTGCTGGTAGTAACCAGGACATGTAAGCCATGCTCGGCAAGTTCGTCAGCCAGCTGATACATGGTAGTTGTCTTGCCGCCCGCCCCGACAAACGAAATGAAACGGGGCATCACCTGCCCGTCAGCGGTGCCGATCCCCAGCGCCGCACACAAGGAGGACGAATCCTGCCAGTCATGGACAGCCGGCTGCCATTGTAATACCTCACATAAGATCCGATGCCGGTTCCACAGCCGTACCTTTTCTTTCATAACTGACGCCGGAAACATCATCTGGTATATTTCTTTAAGCTCAGCCGCCGAATCAGACTGCTGATCGTTTAACGGCAGGCACAGGATTTCATATTCGACACCAAATAAGGAGCTTTTTACGCCGGTGCGCAGGCAGCCGTTCCGGATATAAAAGTCTATTCTCCGCTTTCTGGTCAGGAACTTTTCCTGATTTGGTGCCGTACATTCACTTTCACATTCCAGCAGAACAGCACGCCAGCCGGAATAGTAGTTCTTTAGCTGCTCCAGAAAGATGCTGCCTATACCTGCGGCCCGGTAATCAGAAATCACCGCCAGATAATCCAGTAAAAGTGTTCCCCGCTTTTCATTTTTTACCAGCATTGCGTATGCCGTCAGTTCATTCTGATGATAGAGTCCCAGACCAACATAAATACCCTCTTTAAGCATTCTCAGGATAATGTTCAAAGGCTTTAATTCATTAAGGGGAAAGTCCTTCGTTGCATGGGTTTCATAAATCTTGGTAATCTGTGCCGGATCCAATATGCAGATTTTCATGTTATCCTTTAACATCTATTGTTCTTTTTCCTTTCCGCGGGTATACTATAATAATATGAACAAACATAAATTTACCAGCCTGGCAGGCCTTTCCGACCATTCCTTTTCCCTGATACTATTGGGCTTTGGACTGTTTCTTGGGAGCTGTGAGCTGTACAAACAAATATTCTTGTTTTATATTATAAATCACGGCAGCTATGACTGGTGGTTTTTTCCGTTTCAGCTGTGCAGCATCCCTATGTATTTATGCCTGCTGCTGCCGTTTCTTCGGGCCGGCTCCTGTAAAACCCGGATTTATACCTTTATGCAGGATTTTAGCATTATGGGCGGTGTTGCTGCATTGGTTATCCCCGAAGGCTTTTCGTACATTCACTGGAGCCTGACACTGCATGGGTATCTGTGGCATATCGCTTTAATTATCATCAGCCTGCTGATTTGGGTCTCCGGCCGCGCCGATCATAGCCGGAAAGGTTTTTTTAACATGCTTCCATTATTTTTTTTCTGCTGCTTCGCTGCAACTTTGATTAACATTACAGCGCCGGGACACGGGCGGGCAAATATGTTTTACATTTCTCCGCTTACGGAATCCACTCAGCCGCTCTTTCGTGAGCTGACTGCCAGAATTGGGATCATCCCGGCAAATCTGCTCTACCTGGCCACCGTATGTGTTGGTGCAGCACTGGTACACTATGGCTTTTACCGCTGCCGCGTGGCCGGCCGGTTCAATTAATATTCTTCCATATATTGCTATTGTACCAAATAGATAGTAAGATGGCTAGAATATATGGCAAAAAAAAGCATGAAACCAAAGATTTGATATCCAGAGGTTCATGCTATGAATAAAAGTATACAATTTTCACTTCATCCCCAACCTTCGGGACATTGCCCCAAATGCTGACACTGCCTGTATCCCCAATGGCTTCTATGGATTCGCTCTCACCGGCTGCGCCGGTATCGTTAATTGCTGCGTTGCTTTCCACGGCGTCAATTCCACTGCTTCCACCGTTTCCAAAACTGCCGCCGCCGCTTTTCTTATATTTATTAATAAAAATACATGAACCCACCTGCTTGTTCCTCTCGTTTGTAACTGACCGCGTGACGAAAAGTTGTCCGTCAATATCTTTTACAAGATCAGTAATCATGTAAACTGATTCATCATAGGTATAACTTGTGTCTGAGATAATCACTTCAGCAATGTCATAACAATACGTGCCCTCCCGGGTATATTCCCAAGAACCGAAATCCTTTTCACCTGATCCGACAATAGTAATTGTTTTGACACCATTGATACTGCCTTCCGGCATGGGGAATGACGGATCTCCGGCAGTCAGCGTGAAAGAAAACGTCATAGGGCTGGACGGATTCCCCGCTGCCGTTTTTTTCACCGGCGGATCCACCCTTTTCTTTGGGTCACTGGCCAGCGGCGTATAGCTGTTTTCGAACCTGTTGCGATCGGACTTATTGCCCTCATTTGTTTCAACTACCATCTGAGCCGATAATATTCCATCTGTCATTTTTACCAGAACCATAATCTTGTAGGTTTGCGGATCGCAAAAATATCCGGATGCAGCGGAAGACCAATTAACGCTCATTTCATACTGGTATATTCCTGAGTTAGTAAATATAATCGGTATATTAACCGCATCGGTTCCGGTCAGTGCAAAGGAATAAATGCCCCCCGATGTCCCTGACGGCATCGGACAATCACTGCCTTGAGCTGTGAGATCGTAGGAAAACACATCATTCACATCACGGGAGCTGTTTTTCACAAAGACCTGTTCCACACATAAGGTAACCAAAGCTGTCTCTTGGGCGTTAACCGCCGAAGGGAATATCATTTTAAAAAAGGAGATGGAAAACAGAAAGAAACGAGCTTTCATTTTGCCCACTATGTTCTTTCGAATGCTCATACACCGTCACTCCTTTAAGTCGTTTCTTCAATCCTCTTCCGCGCTTAATATCCGGAAATCTTACGGTTCTTATTTCTGGATTTAACAACGATATATCCTGCAAAAGCACCCACAGCCAGAAGTAAGATCATGATAAAAGGAAAGTTGTTAATCATCACGCCGGTTGGTGTAATCTCCTTATAAGTATTGGTAAATGCCGCACTGTTCTTACCTTCGCCAATCAGCCGGGTGTCCGTTGAGAGACTTGTATTAGCGGCAGAATTTGAGAGATTTATCCCGGTTGCTCCGTCTACCACCACTGTTGCCGATGCCGTATAGTTTTCAACAGCACTTTCCACCGCGACATAAGATGAGCCAATATGTAAATCATTAAATACCAGTTTCTGGTCGTGCTTTAGGTTGACCGTCAGGGGGCTGCCCGATGTGAATACAATATATTGACCGTACGAATCTGTTGACAGATTGGCGCAGTTATCTGTGGATGTGACAACCTGATCGGACGCATTCAGGACGTATGCCTTATAGGTTGCTCCGGAAATTCCGGCCGGCTGGGTTGTCGTAATATTAAATGCAAAATATTTTGTTCTGTCCGCATAAGCACCAACAACAGTCTTGCTTACCGTAAGCACGTGATTGTTTGTAACTGTCGGGTCTTCACCACCTGCCCGCTTGGAATACGTATTGGTAAAGACCATTGAAGCCACCTTTGTATTTACACTGGAGTCCTGGTTATCGGCATCATTAATTAAAATTTTTTGTTCAATCTCAGATACGTAAAGCTGACCAGTCGAGCCATTCTTTACATAAAAAATGATGGAATATTTTGCAGTTGTAAAAGTAAAAGTTTCGTTACTTCCGGGTGAATAATTTGTTACACTTTGTTCCTCTGCTACTTCATATTCATATACACCCGCATGAGGGAAGATGACGCCATTAAGTGCATCTGTGGATTGTATGGCTACTGTTTTCACACCATTTACAGTATTGCCGGTATCACCAGCCGTAAAGTCAATGGTAACTGGACCAATTGCCGGCATTGCGTTTGAATCACTGGCAACCACCGTCTCATCAACGCTTTTCTTCGCAAAGTTAAAAGTAAAGGTTGCCCCCGGAGTAGTAGTTCCTTCGGGCATAATCAACTTCTTCGTAATTATTGGCTGGGCGGGGGTTCCCTCTGTTCCTACAAGCAGGGCACTGGCCGCAAGTGCCGATACGGCACTGCCAAGGCACATAATAGTTATAAGAATTGCAGTTACCATTCCTCTTAAATATTTCATTATTTTGTATTTCATCATCCTTTTCTCCCTTGTATTTTCCTTATTATATTCTTAACAATGCCATAGATATGGCCGGCATGAGAAGTTTCCCCGCCGTTACCATCGATGACCCATCCGGCCTCGGCGGGTCACCACGAGCTCTTGCGGTGCGGTTCTTTGTGTGAAATCTTATTTCAGTCATACTACAGCCTCCTTTTCTGGCGGGAATGGATCTGTGTGGTGATGATCACCCCAAGCATTATAAGCATGGACAGGATCAGGTTCCGCATCCCTTGTCCATTGTTTAACAATATTCCGGTCGGAACAACCGCCGTCCTCGTGTTGGTAAAATCAAAGGTCCGGTCCGCTTCTCCCAGTTCAACCACACCGGTATCTGCTCCGTTTATGATACCGGCACGGCTGTCCAGAATCGATGGGCTGTAATTCGATTCGGCAGCTTCAATAATCCGGATATTTCCCGGTGAAACGGCGGTAATGGTAATTTTCTGCCCGTGTTTTAATACAAATGTGGCACTGCCTTCACTGTCAAGCTTAAGCGTCCCGTCACCAGGACTTTCCGCCCCGGAATCAGTAATACTGCCCAGATAGGATAATTGAGTTCCGCTTGCAAGCGCCGTTCCATCAGTGTTCTGGAAATATATTTTAAATGAAAAGTCTCTGTTTTGGTCGGCATAATCACCTTCCACCCGTTTGGAGACAGCAATCTTCTGGGTGACCGGCAGGCTGGCAAATTGTGCTTCGATATAAAAGCTGACATCTTTATCATCGCCGGCAGCGGTCCACGTTTTCGTATCGCCTGCCCCGCCTGTACCGATCTGGTAATAATGTGGAGAAGCAGAAATATACCGGTCGGAGCCATAGACATCCACATTATCAACCCAGTTGTCAGTGCTGTCCGGGATAAAAGAAAACGTTGGATATGAAACTATATCCGGAATGTACCCCTCCGGAATTGCGAGCATCCCTTTTATCGTGGGCGTATCGGCTGAAACTGTGCCATACGCGGTGATTGTCTGACCGGCAGCGGGTGCGGCAGTGGAAACCTGAACATTATGTGATACTTTTCCATCGCCTTCTGTCACCTCCCATATATAGACCGTGCCCGGTATTGCCACCGCATATCCGTCATTTCCGGTGAAATGGGTATCGCTGTCACCGATAAAGGTTCTGCCGGTGTCTGCCTCAATTCCCATAAAATTCACCGGGGTAATGGTATTTGCTGTTGTTTTATCCGGGTTCTGGGTAATGACACGCCAGCCGGTGTCCGCTCCAAACCAGTTTGTCTGCAAGTTGGTATCGGCATTTTCATTACCAATCTTAATCCACATCAAGATACTGTCACCGGGTATTATATCAGTGAGAACAAGACGGTCTGTCTGGCCGGCAGATTCAATATAAATCTTTCCTTTGCCCTCCACCTGGGCGCTGCCGGCAATAATTTTGGTACTGGCATCAGCAGCAAGTCCCAGGCCGGCTCCCGCCATTCCCTGACCGGCATGTAGTGTCAAATTGCCGAACTCATGATAAGAAGTACCGTGATTAGCCGCAGCAGAAGATAAACCATTAAGGATATCCCCCTGCTGTGCCACCAGCAGCCGTTTTTTGATATCCATCTCCGTAAAACCGATGATGCCATTGGTGGAGATATTAATCCGGTGCGGCAGACCGTCTGACGTTTCTCCGCTTTCGCGCTCTCCCAGCAGTTCTTCCGGATCTTCTGACTGCGGTCCTACGTTTATCACCGCTTTTCTGCCGGCAGCCGCACTTGCCGCAGCGATCGTGTTATTAATCATTTCCGTGCCATTGCCGGCACGGAGCCCGGTGAGCGTTGCCACGGAAACAAGGTTCACCGAAACATTTCTTCTTAATACTCCGGAATTAATATTGGCGTAGTTGGTTGCATAAACGTTGCCAATATCAGCTCCCGGAGCATTGATATTAATAATGATATGCCCGGCCTGAGTATTGGCAGAGTTAGCAAATGAACTCGCACAATCCCCATATATACTAAGCCCGTTCAGCAGATCCGTCTGTGCTTCATTGGCCAGAATATTCAGGGTAATGGTATTATCGGAATTTGTACCCAGAACGCTTGTTGTCGCTCCCACCCGCCGGCCGCCACTGATGTTGTCGCTGGCTCCGATGGAAAATCCATACTGGTTCCCGCGCAGGTCAATCGTCATACTGGCATTGCCGTGAATTTTCCCGAAATAGGAAGTCCCTGACGAAAATCCCTGAGAGGGGGCACCCCGTGACATTCCGGAAAAATTGCCGCCATGTACCACAACCGAAGAATCACCGCTGATTGAATGGGTTGATCCCACGCCGTAGGTGCCCCCCAGCGAGGCGTTAATAATGAGATCCTGGGCATCAAAGACTTCAACACTGACATTGCCGTCCTGATACATGTCATTGTAACCGCCTCCGCAAAGAAACCAGTCTACCTGCCCGCCATATATCTCGGCGCGGCCATCGCCGACATGAATATAGCTGTTATAGCCGGTTCCCTCACAGGTATCAACCACGCCGCCATAATGACTTCGCAGCGAATCCCCCACCTGCACACCGCCGAAGCTACCGCCGTAAGTCCAGCGGGCAAGGACATTCCGGGTTACCAAGGTGGTATCCCCTTTGATACAAAAGCTATTGTTAGCACTGACATTCCCGCCGCCGCCAACCATATCCAGATAGGAATAATATCCTTGAGTATTCGTGGTAACGGAATAGCTGTAACTGTTATTATCGCCGAAATAAACCATGCCCTCCGTTCCAGCCTCTGTATAGGCATTTCCTTCCATATATCCCCAACCGGCACCGCGGAACCAATGCTCATTATCATTTATGGAGCATACACTGCCACTATAAATCACATTGGTGATATTGCCGTAGAGCTGGTATCCCGCTGCGGCTTTTGCCGCATTAAGCCCCGTCTCCACATTTGTAACTTTGGCGGTAGACGTATCAACAGTGAACGAACTCGACCAGGTTCTGCCAATAGCCGCATTATGACCCGAACCGCCGGAAAAAACGCTAAGCGAGCCCTGGTTATTGGTACCTGCCCGAACCATGTTGATTACATTCCCTTTAACGGTGCCAGATTGATAATTGCTACCAAGATAGAACGCCCGGCCATTCGTATAACTGCTGGTATCGATTGCATTTTTAATAATGTAATCGTTTGAATATTTTAGACCTCTAAGGTCGGAAGTATCCACCGCGCTCCCCAGCGTATCATCACTTCCGATATCGCCATACAAGGAGCCGCCGATCAAACAGCTGTTTGCGGTTGACCAGATATAACCAGAAGCCGTATTTGCAAACCGCCCGTCACCACTGATCCGATTGGTAATTGGACCGCCGACCGTGCCATATTCCACTCCGCCCAGAAATTGTCCCAGACCGCCGCTGTTTGCTGCCATACTGCTGATTGTATTTGTCACACTGCCGGTAATATCAGCATCGGCAGCTAATGTTCCGATCCCGCCGCCGTGGATATAAATTATGTTGCCGCTGGTACCCTGAATTTCGACGGCTGCATTGCCGTTAAGGATACCTGTCTGCATTCCCCCTATGAAGTGGGACGCTCCGGTACCGGTTGAATAAACGATGATTCCGGCTGTTCCATCAGCCGGAGTTGCCGACCCGCTGCTGCTTCCTCCGAAATAGCGGGTTGTGGCAAGCTGCCATGAGCCGCCGCCCAGCGTAAGGATATTGCCATTCATGTAAATGCCCGCTGTGCTTCCTGTATAAAATCGATGCTTGATGTTGCGGAGAATCATGTGGCAGCCGAAATACCGCTCTCCGGTTGTTATTACCGTGCTGATACTGTTAACGGACGGTTCGGCAGCCGCCGGGGCATCGGTAACCGGGTCATCCTGATTTCCGGTCATTACCAGGGTGTTCAGCCGTCCCTGCAGGGAAGCAAAGCTAACATCCCCGGTACCGGTTGCAGCAGTCGTGTTCGCAAAAATATTAGCCGGCAGGCCGTTAATACTGGTGCCGAAATACATAATATAATCAGCCTCCGCCGCGTTCTGGCTGTAAAGATCAAACAATGCCGCACGCATTCCGCTTTCATCCGCCGGATATGGCCGGTAATACCCGCTGCCAGGATCCCCGTCTGCTTCCATCACTACCAATTTAGCTTCATCCTCGCTGGCCAGTACATTGCCCCCCAACGGAAGGTTTACAAACTTACTGCCGGTGTATCGGTAAAGGTTCAGACTCCGGCTCAATCCGGCATCCAGACCGGCCGCTGTTGTGCCTAATTCCGTTGTTATTGCAGTGGTTACACTGTAAGCTCTGGCTGTTCCATTCACTTCAACGATGCTAAACCTGTTGTCACCTTCTATGCCGGTTGACGACAGTAAATACGCCACTTCATCAACGGTTTCCGAAGCTATTCCCACCACATAGCTGCCGGATCCCATACCTTTAAATCCGTATGTACCATCCGCCTGCGTTTCCGTAACCTGAATCGCAGTGCTTAAATCATCCGTCCGGTAAAGGCTGACCGTATAACCGGCAACACCGTCTTCGATGAAATCCATGATATTGTTTGCGTTTTCATCCAGCCAAAGCTTCCCGCTGATGCTGTTCTCCACCCTGCGGGCGATCAAACTTTTCTGAGTCAATTCCGAGGTTTCAGAGCCCCCTCTGCCTGCGGCAGTATCACGAAGGATTCCACGGTTTTGCTCGGCCACCAAAAGTTCCCATTCTGCCTTCGGTTCGGTCAGTGGAAAAGCATCTTTGAAATCGTTTGCTGAATTTTCATCCGAATATAATGCTTTAATTACAGTTACATCGGATTCCAGGGTATTAGGAATATGCAGATCCAACCTGAAATAACTGGCATAATCAAACCGGTTCATTAACTCAATCACAGGCTCCTGTCCTGGCGCCAGTTGGGTATAATCAAGAACGAAGGTTCCGTACGAACCTACCTGTTCACCTAACCGAATTGTCCCTGAAGACATATATATTAATGAAGATTCCTCTGGAGCAGCCGCTACGCCAGCCGGCCGTAACGTAATATTATCCAGTGACAGCTGTCCGCCTTCCACGATAAAGACATAATCTTCATTGTTACCTCTCCCACTCCAGGGTACAACCGCAGTTCCTTTCCCCTGCACTGTACAGGAAGTACCATGGGGAATGATCATCGGATTCATTGCATAGATTACGATTTCAGACATCTCAATCTGCAACTGCCGGCTGAGCTTTTCCGCCTGCCTGATGGCAGTATTCAAGCTTGTAACAGCAGTATCTGGTGTCAGTCCTTTTGCTGAATCTGAATCCGATGCCAAACCCGAAAGTCCAACAACATTTGAGTCGGTTGCCAGATTTGTAACTCTATTAACATTTGAATCGGTTGCCAAATCATCACTTTCATTAGCATTTGAATTCGTTGCCAAGTATGGGGATTCTTCATTCGTTCCCGGATTCCAATAGATAGCCGCTTTTTCGCCCCAATCAACAGTGCCGTCGTCATTTAATACAGGTATTATCTGGTCTACTAAAGCCGATGCCCCCCGAATCTCCCACATTGGCATAAATAGTGTAATACACAGCAGCAGAGCAATTATGCGTTTTAATAGTCTTTTGTATCCCATAAGTCAGTTACCCCTTCCACCTTATAGTTCCCACTGCATAAGGCATTAATCCTATTGTTTTTTCTAATTCAATGTCGAATTACCATAGCAAGCAGCATCAGAAGAATAACCGGCAGTATAATCTTCAGCCACATTCGGAGGCTCGCCCAGCTGTCCTGCGGATTCACCGATACCGTTATGTTTGTCTGGGCCGGTTATTCCACTATAAATGTATTATTAAAGTCCTCATCAGCAATCCTTGCTACAAGGATATCTCTCCCATTGGTGGATTCCGTTGAGCATGTGGTCATAAGCAGATATGATCCTCTAATGTGATACCGATATCAAGTATATATATAGCTCTCTCAAACAGATTTTGAGGACATTTACACTGCTCCTCTTCCTTTTCGATTCGCGGTGCAAATATGGCATCAAAAAATTCTTTGCTGCCGAAGGTTTTCAGTTCTCCAAACATCATTTGTTTTTTCCATATGATGCCCTATAAAATAATATTAAAGTCCTGGAAGTTTTTACTGTTTAGATAATCTAAGAAGATTGCTCCGGAAAGAGAATAATCCCCAAATTCATTGGTATTCACATATTTGGTATTATCATCCCCTTGTGTTATGGGATAATCAATACTTTTTCCGTATACGTCAAGCCATCCAATCACCTCCAGATTCATATCCTGTAACTCCTTAAATGATACACTGCCTTCATGCTGGCTCGGTTTATAAATTTTATACCGAGCCGCATCTGCAGCCTGATATACCTGCCCGGAGTCCCATATGTCATAGACAGCAACAGCAATCAGCAACAGGATAATAATCAATACCACAAAATCGACAATCTCGTCTCTTCGAATCACATTCTAAGCAGTTTGAGTTTTTCTCAGGCTGTTATTTTTGTCTGCTCAGAATATGATTCTTTCCTAATAAATTGTATCATTCTAATAACCAGGGAAAATATCAGAAAGTCTGATATTTCCCCCTTTTCACATACCTTCCCAGTAAAGGCTCCACGGTTTTTCCATGTTTGGCCGCCGGTTTCCCGTGCAGATAAACACATTCCGCCCCGCCGCAGACCGGTGTCCCTTCGTAAGGACTGTAATCACAGACAGACTGCTGGTTATCTGCGGAAATGATCCATTTCTTTTCCGGATCCCACACTACAATATCGGCATCGCTGCCGGCCGCAATTACACCTTTCTGCGGATAAGCGCCGTAGAGTTTCGCCGGATTGGAAGAAAGCAGAGCGCACATCTGCTCCAGTGAAAGCCGGTTTTCTTTTACCCCGTAGGTATACATAAGCACCGGCCGGTTCTCTACTCCCGGCATCCCGTTGGGAATACGGCTGAAATCATCCTTTCCGGCTTCCTTCTGCCGCATCGTAAAGCTGCAGTGGTCGGTTCCGATCGTCTGAATCTGTCCCTCCCGCAATCCTTGCCATAATGCCTCCTGATCAGCTTTTTTCCGGATCGGCGGAGAACAGATATATTTCGCCCCTTCAAAGTCCGGCTTACTGTAGCAGCTGTCATCCATCAACAGATACTGGGGACAGGTTTCCACATAGAACTCCTGCCCTTCGGCTCGGGCATACCTGACCTCCAAAAGGCCGGCTGCGGAGCTTAAATGGACAATGATAACAGGCGTTTTAGCCTTTTTGGCCAGCTTCAGCAAACGGTCTACCGCTTCGGCTTCGGCCAGATCGGGACGGGTTCTGGGATGTACTGCCGGATCCCGGTGCCCCTGTGCCTTTTCTTCCTCCACCAGGGCATCAATCAGTCCCTTGTTTTCACAATGAACCCCGGTGATACCGCCGATCTGCTTTAAGCGCCGCAGGACCTGGAAGATGGACTTATCATCCAGAATCATGGCCGGATAGGTCATGTACAGCTTAAACGAAGATACCCCCGCCGCCATCATCTGCTCCATTTCCTCACTGACCGTCTCATTCCAGTCGGATATTGCCATATGGAAGCTGTAATCACAGGAAGCCTTGCCGTCGGCTTTCCGATGCCAGTTCGCCAGTGCCTCTTTCAGTGTCTCGCCCTTATTCTGGGTCGCAAAATCAATTACCATCGTAGTCCCGCCGCTGAGCGCCGCTTTGGTTCCGGTAATAAAATCATCAGCGGTTACCGTATCCGACACTTCCAGCTGAAAATGGGTATGGGCATCGATAAACCCCGGAAACAGAAGCTTTCCCGTCACATCAACCACTTCGGTTCCTGCTTCCTGTGCTAAATGATCCATATGCGGTTCAACCCGGCAGATGATGCCCTCCCCATCATCGATCAGAACATCCATCTGCCTGCACCCCTCTGGGCTTACCACTGTACCACCTTGTAATAAACGTTTCATTTTGGCCATCCTTTCTAATTATCCCCGCGGCCACCGGGTCTATAGAAGCCATGGATAATCCCTGCATACCGTTTCCATGACAAGTCTCAGTGTCTGGGGGATCTCTGATTCTTCACCGGCCTTCCAGGTGGTGATATTCCCCCGGTAACGCACCTGACAGGACGCCTTACCGGAATCCAGCACCAGAAAGCCTTCATTTTTACTGTCTTGCATATCCTTTTCATTTGAGAACAATGTAAATTTATCCAGATACGGCGAACTTTCATACGGGCAGAAGCTGCTGCAGTTGCCGCATTCATTGCACATCCGGTCAAGGTGGAGGATCTGATGCTTAAGCACTCCCGGAACCGGTATTGCCAGATTGGCACGGTTCGGGCATACCTCCGCACAGTTCTCACAAATTACCGAGCAGGACAGGCACCGCCCTGCTTCCCTACGGCCGCCGGTTTGTTTTAAGATTCCCCGGCGGGAATACACTGCCGCTTCTTCAGCCTTACTTGCATAATCCCTGGACAGGACATGACCGGCAATCGCTTCGGCGGCAATCTTTGCATCCCGGATTCCTTCCACTACCGTTGCCGGTCCGTTCAGTCCGTCGCCAATTACATAGATGCCGGTATGGCTGCACTCAAGCGTCGCCTCATTGGTCAGTGCTCTTCCGTACCGGTCTGTTATGATCCCGTTCTGCTCCAGCAATTCAGTATCCACCCGTTCCCCAACTGCGGCTATAATGGTATCCGCCGGAATCCTTAAGGTTTCGCCCACCGGCTCCACGCCCCTTCTTCCGGAAGCGTCCGGGGCTCCCAGCCGCATCACATCACAGGTCAGAATGCCATCCTGATAGGACTTTGGTGCCAGCAGTTCTTTAAATTCCACATCATCTTCCAGAGCCATCACCAATTCCTCTTCATCAGCCGGCATATAACGTCTGGTCCGGCGGTAAACCAGGTAAACATGTTCCACACCGGTGGTTCGTTTTGCTGCCCGGGCGGTATCCATGGCGGTATTCCCGCCGCCGATTACCACAACATTCGCGCCAACATCAAGCCGGCCTTCCTGCTGCTTAAAGCGGGCCAGAAATTCGAGTGCATTCACCGGTTCTGCCCCCGCTACGCTAAGATACCCCGGTGCCGATGCACCAACAGCCAGCACAACGGCGTCAAACTTCTTCTTCAATTCAGATAAATCTTCAATCCGGCGGTTCAACTCGACCCGGGCGCCATATGCCGTCACCAGACTAATATCGTTTTCAATTGCCTGGTCTGAAATCCGAAAGCCGGGAATCACATGCCGGACCACGCCGCCAAGACGGCCGGTCTCTTCAAACAATGTCGTTTCAATACCGGCGCGGCTTAAAAAGAAAGCTGCCGCCATCCCGGACGGTCCGCCGCCCACCACCGCCGCTGTCTTGCCGGTGGGTACCGCAGCCGCTTTTAAATGCTTCATCAGCCCTTCAAACCCCTGCTCTGCCGCTGTCAGCTTGGCGGCGCGGATATGAACCGGATCTTCATAAAAATTCCTGGTACACTTGCCCATACAGTTGTGCGCACATATTGTACCCGTAATAAACGGCAGCGGATTTTTTTCCGTAATTACCTGCATCGCCTCTTCCATCTTCCCGGCTTCCACCAGTTCCAGATAAGCGGTAATATCCTGATGGATCGGGCAGCCATTTTCACAGGGGGACAGAAAGCAGTCGACCAACGGCACCCGGTTTTTAATTTTTCTGGATGGCAGCGGCTTTACGGCTTTCAAATGGTATTTATCCGTAACTGCATCCTGAACCAGCTTTTGTACCGCAGCGACATCAATACCGGTAAAAACTCGTTCGGCTGTCTCTGTTTTCACGGCAATCTGTTCCATCCGCTGGTAGCCGCCGGGCTTTAGCAGTGTTGTTGCTACCGTTACCGGCCAGATACCGGCCGCCACAATCTTTTCAATATTAAATGCATCGGCACCGCCGGAATAGGATATCCGCAGCTGACCACCGAATTCTTCGGATAATTTTGCCGCCAGTGAGATGGAAAGCGGGTACAGAGATTTTCCCGACATATACATTTCCTCACTGGGCAGCTCCTGCTGCTTAACATCTACCGGGAACGTGTTGGTGATTTTCACGCCAAATTCTACTTTATGTTCCTCTGCCAGCCGCATCAGCCGCTTAAACATCGGTACCGCGTCCCCATACTGCAGGTCATCCTTGAAATGGAAATCACCAAAAGCTACATAATCATAACCCATGCGGTCCATAAGCTCCCTGGCATACTCATAACCCAACAGTGTAGGATTGCACTTAATAAACGTATGCAGTCCTTTTTCCTGTATAAGATAGGTAGCGATCCGTTCAATCTCCTGCGGCGGACAACCGTGCAGGGTTGACAGGGTCACGGAATTGCAGATTGCCGGGGAGATGGCGGCGATGTCGGCAGCGGTTATCTTCCGGAACCGATCCGAATGATCGAGCAGATACTGCCGGCACTCTGCCCAGATGTCAGTTCCCGAGGCATCTTTCATGGCTTCAATAAAAGAATTGATTTTTTCGGATTTAATCCCCTCCAGGTCGTATCCGACACTCATATTGAACTGGAAGCCGTCCATGGCTCCAAGTCCGAATTCCTTTGCCATAATATTCAGTAAAAACCACGCTTTAATATATTCATCCCGCGCCTGCGGTACATATAGCTCCGTTGACCACTCGCAGTTATAGCACTCATCATCCGCCCGGATACAGGGCTTGCTGACCGGCAGATCCTCACCGTCTAAAATCTGGACGGTTTTAAGTTCAAAGAACCGGCTGCCGCTAAAGTAAGCCGCGGCAATATTCTGTGTCAGCTGGGTATGCGGCCCGGCGGCCGGTCCCACCGGGGTTTCCAGCTTCCGTTCAAAAATCTGCCGGTTATTTTCGGCGCCGGCGCGATACGGACGGTAAACGCCAAAGACCGTCTCCTTTTCCTGATATTCCGTTAATATCCATTCAACCAACTGGTGAAATGGAATTGGTGTCATTCTGTCACTCATGCGATATCCCTCCTGATTTCTATGATATGACCGGTAAATGTCCCCACATTTAACCGTTGATCGACTCTGCCAGTTCTCCTGCAGCCTGCCGGCAGTCAGCCATTACCTTTTCTTCATCAATGGCAGTCAGTACCCGATCCTTCATCAGCACCTTTCCATTGGCAATTGTTGTTACCACGCTCCTTCCGTTCATCCCGAACAGTATATGGCTGTTTACGTTTGCTGCCTGCATCGGAGTGAGCGGTAAATAATCCGTCACAATAATATCGGCAGCCGCCCCGGCTTTCAGCACGCCCAGCGGTTTTTTAAAATAACGGGCGGCAATCGCGGCATTATTTTCAAACAACATTGCCGGCACCTCTCCCCAGGCAGCATTGGCATCACACAGATGATGCTTGTGCAGGATATTGGCTACTTTATAAGACTCCAGCACATCGTGGGTATAACCGTCGGTGCCCAGCCCGGTCAGCACTCCGCGGTGCACCAGCTCCATCGTCGGCGGGCAGCCGCAGGCATTCCCCATATTCGATTCGGGATTATGTACCACCATGGTATTGGACTCCTTTAACAGCTCCATTTCATGTCCATTGATATAGATACAGTGCGCCGCCAGCGTCTTTTCCCCCAGAATCCCGCAGTCCATCAGCCGGTCAACAATCCGCTTGCCATACACCTTCAGGCATTGATGCAGATCCTCGATTCCTTCGGCCACATGGATGTGGTATCCGACACCGTCCGGCTTTTTGGCGGCGCATTCGGCCATGGTCTCATCAGAAATCGTAAAGGATGCATGCATTCCCATCATGCCGGCAATCATATCGCTGTCATCAGCCAGAGCATGGCGGATAAAAGCGGCATTTTCCGCAATGCCATCCCATGCTTTGTCTTTTCCGTCACGGTCTGATACTTCGTAACACAGACAGGTTCTAACTCCGGTTTCCCTGGCCGCTTCCTCGATTTTAAATAGTGCGTCACGGATATTTCCAAAGCTGGCGTGATGGTCAAAGACGGTGGTTACACGATTCTT
>Ga0153999_1000439_pt1 | contig 18507 bp, 18 predicted proteins | sample TSNC083MetaG_FD_104675 | JGI IMG/M metagenome (GOLD analysis project Ga0153999, IMG submission 104675) | Attine ant fungus gardens microbial communities from North Carolina, USA - TSNC083 MetaG | ecosystem: Host-associated > Fungi > Mycelium > Unclassified | place: USA: North Carolina, Lumber... | reverse complement strand
TGCCTGTGTACCGGGAGGAAATCCGGTGATTGGCGGCGGTTCACTTGGCATTTCCAAGTACAGCAGGCGGCCGGAAGATGCGTTGTCTTTTATTCGGTGGTCCTGCAGTGAACCCATCTCCTCGGCCTCGGCCTTTTTGGGAAGCGTTTCACCTTGTAAAAAAACCTACGATAATTATGAAATTGTAGATACGTATCCATGGTTAAACCTGGCAAAGGATTGTTTTACCCAGTCCTACGGCAGACGTACGCCTCCTGATGTCAAAACGCCGTTTAATGAACGCCGTTTTTTGAGCATTATTGGTATGGCGGTGAAAAATGCGTATAGTGGGGCGACAAAACCACAAGAAGCGCTTGATTTTGCCCAGGAACTTTTTGAGAAGCAGTTTGGATTATAAAAAAGGCCAGGACAGGGGGAATTGCCCTGTCCTGGCCTTTTTATCAGCTTCACTACTGCTGACCAAAACACACCTATGGAACATATTGCTGTCCCGCAGATGTGTGTATCACTCATCTGCTGCCGCATCGCGGCCTGCTCCATGAACCCAAAGGCTCATCGCCTGCTCGTAATCAGCGGTATGCATCATCCTCATTTTGCTGATAAAAAAACTATGTCGAAAATTGAAACGTTTAAATTTAATTTCAAAATTCGTAGCATAATTGCATAAAATATAATTATATGCAAATGAATTATTAGATAATTATTCATGAAACGCATATAATTCCATTAAATTCCATTGACTTTCATGTTAAAATAACATATTATATAGTCATCATTTTTGAAACGTTTAAAATTCTGTGGAAATTGATTGGGGAGGTTACATATGCATGATAAAAAGCGTTATATATGGTACAAAAAAAATAGAAATACACTCTTTCCCTTAGTATTGATTTTTCCGTCGCTAATTTTTCTGTGTCTATTTTGCCTCTATCCGATGCTGAGAAGCTTTGGGTATGCATTCACAGATTATCAAAGAAGCCGGCCACTAGATTATAATTGGGTTGGGTTTGCCAACTTTGTTAAAATTTTTCGGGAAGATAAGATTTTCATAAGCTCTTTGCTTGTTTCTGTAAAGTGGGTTGTTTTTCAGGTTGGTCTGCAGTTAGTGCTTGGAATGCTATTTGCCTTGATTTTAAATCAGAAGTTTAAAGGCAGAGGTTTTGTCAGAACATTCTGTTTCGCACCGTGGGCAGTATCGGGGGTTTTGACTACGATGCTGTGGCTGCTTATCTATAATGAACATATTGGCTTGTTGAATAATATCCTAAAGATTCTTGGTATGGCGGATATGAGAAAGGCATGGGTACAGAATATTGACACGGCTTTTTGGGCGGTAGCACTGTCAGAGTTATGGAGGGGTATCCCATTTTTTACCATAAGTCTTTTGGGCGGGCTTCAGACGGTTCCGACGGATCTCTATGAATCTGCGAAGATGGATGGAGCTAATTCATGGAACTGTTTTTGGAAAATTACAATGCCATACACGAAGGAATCTATCGTATTTGCCACGTTAATGAGAACCATCTGGGAATTTCGGTCGGTGGATCTTATTATGACTATGACAAATGGAGGCCCGGTAAGGCGGACGCTGACATTGCCAATTTATATGTATCAGACTTCCATTGAAAATGGTAAATTTGGTTATGGTTCAGCCCTGACGGTCATCTTGTTTGCAATCTTAAGCATCTATGTGTTTATTTATCTGAAAGCAAATAATTTTGGAAAGGGGATCAATGAATCATGAAAAGCAAGACAAAGAGACAGTTGAAACGGGTTGGTTTACTTTGGCTGCCAATGCTCCTGTTTTTGATTTTTATTGGAATTCCACTTTTCTGGGCACTTTCTTTATCGTTTAGAGATGGAAACTCCATTATCAGCGGAGAATTCAGGCTATTTCCCAATCCCATAACGATAACCAACTATATCTATGTGTGGGTAAGGCATAGATTATCTGGTTTTTTTATAAACAGTTTACTTTTTTCTTTTGGAGCTGTAATTGTGATTGCTGTATTATCCCTGTTCAATGGATATGCCCTAAGTCGTTTCGATTTTAAAACTAAGCAGGTATTTATGATTTTGCTTTTGATGACACAAATGATTCCGATTATTTTTAATATGTCATCCATTTATCTGCTAATGAGTAAAATGAAACTGACCAATTCCACATTTGGTATTATTCTTTTGTATATTGCATCAAACCTGTCGTATAACAGTTTGATGATGAAAAGTTTTATCGGTGCAATTCCGAAAGAGATCGATGAAGCGGCAGCAATAGACGGATGCAATCAGATACAGATAATCTTCAAGGTAATACTGCCATCGGTAATGCCTGGATTTACAACGGTGATTGCATATGCATTTATTAACTGTTGGAATGAATATCTGCTGGCTTATACCTTACTGACAGATTCAAAGAAGTTCCCCATTTCGGTAGGTCTTAAGTATCTGGTAGGTGAATACAGTACAAATTATGCGGTACTTGCAGCAGGCAGCGTTATCGCCCTGATTCCGCCAATTCTCTTATTTGCCTATGTTCAGAAAAACCTGGTCAGTGGTATGAGTTCCGGAGCGGTGAAAGGCTAGTTACGAATGTAAAACCTGAAGGTTTCACAGATAAAAAGAAAAGGAGAAGGAACGGTATGAAGAAAAGAAGAATTTTGGCATTAGCATTAGTGGCAGCGATGTATTTGACAGCCTGTGGAAGCGGAGGAAAACAGGAAAGTACAGCAGAAACGGATAATACAAATTTGAATGTTACTGAAGCTTCGGCAGATTCGAAAGCAACGACAGGCGAAAAAATTAACTTGTCATTATGGATGTCATTTGCAACTGCAGAGAGACAGGAGTCGGTGGAAAAAGTAGTGTCGAAATTTGAAGCGGATCACCCGAATGTAACGGTTAATATTACATTCTTGCCTGACGGAGGAATTGATAAGGCAAGATCAGCCTATGCAGCAGGAGAAGGACCGGATGTTTATCGGGTGGGAATAGATCCTGAATTTATTAAGGCTGGGTATGTTGCTTCCCTTGATCAGTATATAAATGCATGGGAAGGAAAAGACAACATCTTAGAAAGTGCATTGGATTATGCACAGAGTTATGATACGACAGGAAATGGACAGCTCTATTATTTGCCGGTTGGTGCTACAGTAACTACTTTCTGGGCGCGATCGGACTGGATGAAAGAGACGGGTTCTAATATTGATACTTGGGAGGGCTTTTTCAAGGCAGTGCCTGTGATGACAGATAAGGCAAATGACAGATATGGGCTTGCAATCCGCGGTGGTTCTGGCGGAATGTTATTCTTGGAAGCGATGATGTATTCTTATTCTGGTCTGACCTCACTATTTGATGAAAATGGGAAAACAACGATTAATAATCCCAAGCATGTTGAATTTGTGGATGAGTATTTAGGGTTTTATAATGTATATACGGCAGAGGGGGATATTGGATACAGCTATACGGAATTATCGGCAGCGTTTGACGCACAGAAAGCAGGAATCATCATTCACAATCTAGGCTCGGCAATGGACCATTATAATGCTTTTGAAGGAGATTTGACAAAATTTGAAGCTAAGGGAATGCCGCTCAATGATCAGGGGACTTCGGTAAATCCTATGAAGGCAGATGATGGATTCATGGTGTCATCGGGCTGTAAATATCCTGAATTAGCTTTTGAACTGATTACCTATTTTGCCCAGGGAGAAAATTTGAGTGAACATTGCCGCCAGTGGGGGAATATCCCTATGAATACGGAGGTTTTAAACTCGGCGGAATGGCTTAAGGAGTATCCATGGTATGAAGCCGCGGTTGAGTTGTTGTTAAGTGATACTACGATATTTTATGATGGGTATGTTTGGCTGCCTGGCAGAAAAAATATTTTGAATGAAATGCAAACCTATTCACAAGAGGTAATGGTTGGCCAGATGACTGCGCAGGATTTCTTGAACAAGTGGGCAGAAATGCTGCAGATGGATTATGATGAAAATGTGTTAAAATAAATGTCAAAGGTGCCGGTATATGGTAGTGAGTTTTACAGAATGAGTGCAATGCGGCATGAATACTGGAGGTATAATATTGAGTTATCAAAGAGAGTTTGAGAAAAAGATTAAGGTGGCTGTGATTGGAATTGGATCACACTGCTATCGTAACATACTGCCGTCAATGACATGGCTTCCGGTGGAACTGGTGGCATTATGCGATATCAATGAAACCGCAGTATTTAATACGGCGAGTCAGTATAACTGTCATGCTTATACGGACACCAGGCAGATGTACGAGGAAAGAAAAGAGATAGAAGCTGTCTTTATCAGTGTCAGTGCCGGACTTCACCCCTACCTGGTCATGGAAGCATTAGAGCTCGAAAAGCATGTATGGGTGGAAAAACCGATAGCAGTTCGTGCTTCCCAGGTGCAAGAGATGTTGGATTATGCAGGTAACCAGATTGTGGTAGCCGGACTAAAAAAAGCATTTACTCCGGCAGCCCAAAAGGCCAGAGAGATCGCCGGATCTTCGGAATATGGTCACTTAAATTCTATACTGGCAGTATACCATATGTCTATGCCAGCAGATGGAATCAGGATTCTGGAACAAGAAGAATCACCAAATTGGCTTCGAAATGGTGTGCACCCTCTGTCTTTCATGATCAATATAGGAGGACGTGTCCTGGAGGTACAGACTCTTGTCAATGATGCAGGATACGGTGTGGTTACCCTTCGATTTGAAAATGGGGTTTTTGGTACTCTTCATCTGGCATCAGGTCCGCAGCCGGATGTGGAGCAATACAGCCTTTATGGTGACAACTGGGAGATGAATATTGGTGATGCAAGGATCACCTTAAGACGAGGGATTAAGGATTTCAATTACAAAGAGACGACAGACTATACGTCCCCAGGAGATCAAGGTGGATGCGTCGTTTGGGATATCAACAGTTGCGTTGCAACATTGGAGAATAAAGCGGAATTCGTACAGGGGATTTATTCAGAGATGAAATATTTTTGTGATTGTATTTTGCAGAACAAAAAGCCGGAGATGGGAAGCCTTATGGAGGCTCTGGAAGTAATGCAGGTCTATGAAGCGGCCCTGTTATCATCAGGAAAACCGGTAAAAATAAGGCGGAATTATTAGGATGAGATATGGAATATGCACGGATATCAATTATGCAGGGAGGGTAAAAGAAGCGGGGTTTGATTATATTGAGTTGAAAACCTATGATGTTGCTCTGGCAGATGAAAAAAGATTTCATCAGATAGGTATGCAGTTAAGAGAAAATGAGATTGCCTGTGAAGCAATTAATTTCTTCTATCCACCATCTTTAAAGGTGGTTGGTATGGGTATCGACCATTCTAAGATCCAATGGTATATTGAGACCGCAGTTGCAAGAGCTGGTTTACTTGGTGTCAGGATAATAACCGTAGGAAGTTCCGTTTCCAGGAGAATCCCGGATGGTTTTTCAGAAGCGAGAGCCCGAATCCAATTTGGAGAACAGTTAAGGTATGCAGGAGAATTGGCCGGCCCTTTGGGGATCACGATTGCAATAGAACCAATACGGCCGGCATCCACTAATTTTATTAATACCATAAATGAAGCGGTGTGGCTCTGCCGCCAGGTAAATCATGAGTCTGTTAAGGTTATGGCCGATTATTATCAGATGGCAGGTGCCGGGGATTCCATCAGTGAACTACGAAAGTATTCGGAAGATATTTGCCATTTGCATACGATCGATATCAATAAAAAAATTTATCCTTTAGATCCTGAGGATGAGGGACAAAACAAACTGTTTCAGGCATATGCCAAATGTAAAAACGGAACAAGAGTCAGCTTGGAAGGGGCAGCTTTTACCACCGTGCAGACGGCATCCAAGGCACTCGCTGCACTAAAAAACTACTACAGAAACGCTATGTAGAAAAAAGAATTAAGGAGAGAACGGATATGGGGGAGACGCCAAAAAATAGTAAGTCACAAAAAAATAGCAAAACACAGGTAACAATACGTGAAATCGCAAAGGAAGCCAATGTTTCACTGGGAACCGTCTCCCATGTTTTGAATGATAGGGCAGTCGTTTCAGAAGATAAAAAGAAAGCGGTATTGGATGCTGTGAAAAAGCTGGAATATGTACCGAATCAGGCTGCCCGAATGTTAAAAAATAAAAAATCCAAAACAATCGGTTTATTGCTGCCGGATATCAGCAATCCTTATTATGCTGAATTGGCCAGGGGCGTAGAAGATGTAGCAAACAGGTATGATTATACGGTGCTGGTTTGCAATAATGACAGGGATTTCCAAAAAGAGGAACGCTATTTGTCCACCCTTGCCAATAAACAGACTGATGGTGTCATTATAGTAAAACTGGCAAATAAGCCGGATCATCTTTTCCGATATTTTGCAAGCAGCCGGATTGTTTTAATTGATTGTGATCAAACACAGGTCGCAGCAGAGAATTATATGCCTCAAACCGTAAATCTGGATGATTGCGAAGGAACTGCTGTGGCCATGAATTACCTTTACCATAACGGCCATAGGAATATTGCGCATATATCAGGATTGCTGGAATCCGTAAGCAGCCGGAACCGGAAAGAGACATTTTGCCATTTTATGAAAGGAATAGGCGTTAGAGAGGAAAATCTTTTGATAGAAAATGGAACCTACAGTTTTTATGGAGGATATCAGGCGATGAAGCGGATTCTGGATAAAGACCCTTCTGTTACAGGTGTTTTTGCGGCAAATGATCTAATGGCAATGGGCGCTATGCGGGCAATTCATGACAGCGGACTTAACGTACCCGGCGACATCTCGATGATTGGATACGATGATATCAATTCAGCAGAATATTGTACTCCAACGCTTACAACGATACGGCAGCCCAAATATGAAGTGGGAGAGTATGGAACGGCATTACTACTTAAGGCAATGAAGGAGGAGAATGTAACCATTCCGCTTTTGCCGAGAAACTGTCTGATTGTGCGGGAAAGTGTACGAAAAATAATCAATCAGCCGTGATAATCAGATGAATGATATATCTGACAGGGCAGTGGAGATTAAAAAATATAAGAAGAATTGGTGAACAGGGCAGGTGGGAGATAAGGATGCAAAATAGAAAAATAATGATTGGGTGCGATCAAGGCGGTTTTCGGTTAAAATGTTATATAAAAGAGTATCTGGAGGAGCATGAATTTGAAGTAATTGATGTGGGAACCAATTCGGAAGAAATCGTCCGCTATCCATATTATGCGGCGTTGGTTGCTTCGGCTGTCAGTAAACAGGAAATTGAAAAGGGGATTTTGATTTGTTCAACAGGGATTGGCATGAGTATGGTTGCCAACAAATATCCAGGTGTGAGGGCGGCACTTTGCACAAGTTCTTATATGGGCAAGATGACAAGTGCGCATAATGATTCCAACATTCTGTGCTTTGGCGGGAAAATTACAGGCGAGTATGAGGCTCTGGATATTCTTAAAACATGGCTTGAAACCCCTTATGAAGGAGGGAGACATGATATTTCATTAGGGCTGATTCAGGATGCAGAATGTAAAATGTTTGGTGGAGTCCTCTGGGTACCGGAAGATAATAAGTTGAAGGAAGAGTCTTTGGAAGACGAATTGGAGCGGATATGAAACTAATGGTTATCGCCGGGGAAAATGCCCTGAATTCAGCGTTTGTAGTATGGCGGGGATTTGAGGAATACATGAGAAAGGTCACTGTATTATCGCAGACCAATCTGCGATTTGCATGGGTGTAACGATATGAGAACGGACAAAGAAAGCCTGTTGTATAAAAAAATATATGGATGCCTGCTTGGTGGTTTGATTGGAGATGCAATGGGGGCGCCAACCGAGGACTTAACCTATCAAGAGATACAGGAGAGGTTTGGATATGTTTCGGATTTTGAAGGTTCTGGTACGGATGATTCTGCTATTAAGTTGATTTTGTGTGATGCAATACTAAGTCATGGAGGTTATGTTACTGCTGATGAATTTGCAGAGGCATTTTTGAAAAACAAAGAAAAATATTATAATTTGTTTTTTATACCAGTAAAGAATATGTTTCACAAGGTGGAAAGTGGGCTGGAACTTCCGGTTTATGCAGGAATTGGCAATATGCAGAGCAGTTCGAGTGCCATGTCAATTTCTCCAATGGGTATCATCAATGCATGTAATCCACGGCAGGCAGCGCTGGAAACTTATGATGTTGCAGGTTTGATTCATGGTGGCATATCGACCTTCTGCCGGGATGGTGCTTGTGCAGTGGCGGCCGCAACAGCAGAAGCGATGAGGTCAGACTGTAATGTGGAATCGGTACTTAATGCCGCTACCGCATATTTGCATAGGACAAGTTCCGCTGAGATGCGAGAGAATATTGAAGAAACAATAAAACTTGCGAAAAACACAGAAAAATATGAAATCTTCCGTGAAGTATTTTATCAAACAAGGTTAAGGGATATTGTCAGTGATTCAAGAGAGACCGTTTCTTGCGTCTTCGCGTTATTTTATTTGGCAAATGGAGATCCGGTCATGACAATTGAATATGCAGCAAATTTCGGAAGAGATGCGGATACCATCGGTACGATTGCAGGCGCTCTGGCTGGTGTTTATGCAGGAATAGATGGCTTGAAGTGGGAGTGGATCGAGAAAATTGAGAATTCTTATGGACAGAAACAAAAAAACAGTAAAGCAGTTGAGACAGATGTTGAGATGCCAAATCAGGCTGTGCTTGCAGAAAGGTTGATGGAGGTTTTAGAAAAGCGTATGCAAGCCCAGGAATGTAGCCTGAGCGCATGGAAGTCTGTCTTGAGTTTACAATAGTGGATGTACTTGTAAGTCTTGTAGTTGGAATAGTAAGCGGTATTATACCAACATATCCACCCTGGCTAATAAGGCAGCCGGGATTGAGGACGGCAACCGGGACAATTCCACTATGTCACAGCTTGGCCGGTTAATCCTGATCGAGAATGTTATATCGGACTGCATCCGGGAGGGAATCCGGCAGCAGGCACCATATAAGGGGATTTACCGGAAGTGCAGAGAGCGTATCGAGCAGTTCGGAGCCATTGCGATGATCGCTTAGACAGGATGGAGATTAGACGGTACCGGCGGGCAGGACAATCGGGGCAAATTCTACTTTGAATGCCTTGAGGGTGTAAAACGGCAAATTGAATGATTTGACGCTTGGTGGATGAGGCAAAAGAAAAAGCAGCAGAGCCGGTGATGGGCCTGCTGCCAGGATAAATTAAAACCTTGGTTTGGAGAAATCAATCTCCAGAGTATCATAAATGTTGACTTTGACTTTATCTTTAAAGCTGAAAATGTACGGACCGTCAATGGCTTCAAAGAAGTGTGCTGATATGATTTCTTTGCCTGGATCAACAATCCAGTATTCCCGGACACCGGCATTGCGGTATTTGAAGAGCTTGGTGTAATAGTCCATAGGCTTGCTAGAGGGGGATACAACTTCTACAATCCAATCAGGTGCGCCTTTGCAACCGACATCATCCAGTTTGTCCTGATCACAAACTACCGTAATGTCAGGCTCAAGGTAAATGGTGTCGTCTTCATTCAGGAATACCGCAAAGGGCGCCGGATATACCTTGCACTTGCCATTGTTGGCTTGAATATGGTTGTAAATCGTGTTGTTGATATAGTTTAAAACATCCTGGTGCTTTCGGCTGGGAGCGGCCTGATAATAAATCTGACCGTCAATCAGTTCTGCCCGGGTTCCTTCTGGCAGAGCATAGATATCATCGATGGTATAGATTCTATCTTGGGGTAACGGCATGGTAACACTTCCTTTCATGTAATAGTGTTGGTTGATAGGTGTAAATTATTCGCTGGAGTTGGCGGCAAGACTATTGCTCTTTATCCTTGACATACTCCATCAGGCATCTATTGAATCCGGTTCCAGTAAAATGACTGTAGTTTCAATTTCTTCGCTGCCAATTTAGAAGAGTACCTCCTTCACGCAATATGGTTTCGTTGATTGCACGGTTTATGAAGCTGTTTAGTGTCTCGCCATTTGATGCTGCATGGTCTTTGATGGTTTGTTTTTTTCCTTTGGGTTTGACGGTCAACTCAATACGATCATAGTTGCTTTTTATATATTTATGGACTGCTTTTTGCTGGGCTTTACTTACTTTGCTATCTTCGGTCATATAATACACTTCCTTTCGTGATTAATTAAGGCTTGAAAAATGAGCAGACATCCTCCACCTTACTCTAGTTTAACACAAAAGTATATTCACGTAAATAGATACATAAGGAACTACAGGAAATGTCAGTCCTTGAGGGAATCTTTGCGGATTGCACCACCAACGGCCTATACATGTGGGACAACCGGGAACTGTCTGATCACGGCTCTGGCCGGACACGGAAAGCAGTGGTTTATTAATGGGTTTCGGTATACAGTGAGTATCTGGAAGGTATGTTGAGAGTGTGGCAGCGGGGGTGATCCTGCTGCCGGTGATGGAAAGGGGAGTGCCAAAAATGGCAATAGATAACACAAAGCGGAGGAAATGAAAAAGATTGCAAATCTAGTATGCGGTGGAGAATGCTTGGTATGAGTACAAGGAGAAGTGGTATTACCTGGGTACTGATTGTGCCATGGCTACGGGCCTGCGGGTGATTGAGGGGAAGGCTTACTACTTCCACGAGGATGGCAGCATGGCGGTGGCCGGGGAGAAGGTCACGCTGGTACCGAATGCGGAGGGGGTGCTAAAATAAGAAAAAAACCAAGAAGCCATGCCGCTTTCAGGGGCTATTTTCGTGTTGCATTTCGTGTTGCATAGCACTCTAAAATGCCATTTTTTGTACTGAAATACCATATTTTTCACTGAAAGTAAAAATGCAAAAACCCAGTAACTATGCGGATTCCACGCAATTACTGGGTTTCTTTTATAAGCAGATGACGGGAATCGAACCCGCCTCCCCAGCTTGGGAAGCTGGTGTTCTACCGATGAACTACATCTGCGCGAAATGCTTTAACGAAGTTTATTATACCCCATAAGCGGTTAAAAGTAAAGGTTAAAATCAAAGAAAATGCAGCAAAATAAGGCTTGCCACGGTATAAGATGTACCGTGGCGATTTTTGATGGTTTATAGGAGGATTTGTGGTTTTGGGGTCAAAAGTGGGGGCAAAAAATACTAAGGGTTCTTGCGCATTTTCTGATAAGGACTATTAGAAGAACCTTCTAATATGATTTCCCTCTTTTTAGTTAAAGTTCGAATTGCATTTAAAATAGTAGAATATCCGAAGCTAGCAGAAGTTTATTGCTAGTCCATAGCACTTCAAGTACATCTCTTTCCCTATTTGTTATATTTAAGTTGTGAATTTTAAGTGACATTTCGCTTCACCTTTCTTAACAGTATTATTTATGTAGTCTTTTAACATAATTATAATGTTATTATGTGATTGTGTCAACAAGTATGTGGTATCAAAAATATTAATTATATAAAACATAGTTGACTATTATTAAGACAAGAAATATAATGACATTACAACTAGTTAATATGTGATTATATCGTTGTTTAGAAAAGAGGCACTGTTTTAATTAACTAATTGATACAACTAAACTAGATACAAATGGTAATGGAACATTTGATGCTGCAATGAAGAATATAAATAACTATATTGAGAAAAAGGGATTTGCATTTACAAATTCTGTGTATGATCCTAAATCAAATCTAAGAGAAATTGCAAGTTTCTTTGATTCCCATTCCAAAATAATGAGTATGGCTTTTTCTCCTGTAAATGATAATAATACTACTTATTATGATAGGTTTTTAGAGAAAGAAATGCTTGAATTTCGACAGGAACTTGATGAGATATACTTGGATTTCTTTAATGAAGAAGATTTATATAAATGTTTAGTTGGAACATTTGCAACTCTTTCTAATGGGGATATAGTACCATGAAATAAGATTAGGAGCAAAAATTGATGAAAAAAAACGTGTACGAGGTGAAAAAATGAGTATATTAACATTAGAGAATGTATCAAAAGAATATTCTAAGAAGATTGCCTTAAAAAATATAAATTTATCATTTGATGAAAATTGCATAGTGGGATTAGTTGGACCGAATGGTGCTGGTAAAACTACATTGTTTAGACTTATTATGAATCTTATTGAACCCACTACAGGAAAAATCAAATTATGGAACCAAGATAATTGTACTAATATTGTTGGGAACAATATTAGCTATTGTTCTGACGGAGATAATTTATATGAGGACTTGACAGTGGGAGAAAATCTCGAGTTCATAGTTAGAGCATATGGAATCCATAATGGGAATAAAAAAATTGAGGAATTAAGTTATTTATTGGATATGGATCAAGAGTTAAATACTCAAGTAAAGAACTTATCCAGGGGAATGAGAAAAAAAGTGGCTTTAATTCGTGCATTGATTAATGAAACTGCTATGATAATCATGGATGAACCAATGTCCTGGTTAGACGTAGATAATCAAAAACGATTAACAATGTTATTAAAGAGTATGAGTAAGAAATCCTTGATCATAATAAGTAGTCATAATATGGCGCAAGTTGAGAAAATTTGTGATAAAGTCATACTTCTAAACCAAGAAATTAAATATTTTGGTAATATAGGAGATATTGACTATGGAAATATCATAAAGCTTAAAATTGAGTATGTCAAAGAAAGCTATAATCCGGAACTGAAAAAAGAATTGACTGGAATTAAAGGTGTCTTAGATGTGTATTCTGAAGAAGAAACTTTATATATTGAATATGACAATAGTATAGGTGATATAGAAAATCAAATTATATCTTGTGTATTACAGAGATATAAACTGAATGTCAAGAAAATAAATCACATTGAGAAAAGTCTGGAAGATTTATATTTTGAAAAAGTGAGGTGATATTCATGATTATTAAAGCATTGTTATGGAAAGAATTCAAAAGCTTAGCAAAAAATATAAAGTCAAAAGTAGTAATGTCAATAGGAACTATGGTATTTATATATTTATTACTGTTTGTAAGATTACAAACATCAGACTTTTCAATCAGTGTTTATCAATATAATATCAACTATATGACCGTTATTTTAGGATACTTAATGTTCATATCAAATTTAAGGTTTTGGTATGAGAAAAATATGAATATGTTAGAAACATTATTTATAATGCCTACAAAATTGTATGTTATTATTATTGGGAAAATGTTACTGCCAATCCTTTTAAGTGTTTCTTTGTCAGTTGCTTTTTATTTTCTATCAACAGGTATTGGATGGATGGTATTCAAAAGCAGTATATTTTCATTTACAACATTGTTTCAAATTTTATTAATATCAATAGTTTTTCAAATTTTTTATTCAATTATTAATTGTTATGCAATGTGGTGTGCAAGTTTGGCTTACGCAAAAGTTATTCAATTTATTTCTGTAATGCTCTATATGGGATCAGTATTTACAATGTTTGTTATACCAACAAATTTTAGTTTATATAATTCGCTAGGAACTTGGATAATAATGGCTATGATAGGAGTTTATGCAGTGATCTGTTACTCTAGGATTAATAAGGAAAAGGCAATGAATACACTTTCTATATAGATTTACCCCATCATTTAAAACAGAAAACCCGAAACGATGCGTCTTTTCTGGCTGTCGGAAGTCAGCTATTATGAACAGAAAACATTCTGGTCATTGTGCAATTACATGATCCGTAGCCGGAAGGGCATAGAAATGATGATAAACTTAATCAATGTGGCTTACTGCGCCATGAAATTACTGCCAGTAAAAGAAGCGACATTTTATAAATACCGCAGTTATAGCGTACAGGAGTTCCGGTTTGTATTGAGTGAGCAAATTCGGGAACAGGTATTTTTGCCAGTTTCGTAGAAACACTCGAAATCAACATAAAATCACATGCCATTATAGTCAGGTTGGAACAATTGGTTTTGAGGCATCATGTTTTTGCTCAAAAGTTGTAAACTGGTGTATACCCCATAAAGGTTTAAAGGTAAAGGTAAAAATCAAAGAAAATGCAGCAAAACCAGGCTGCAGTCATGTCTTGTTATTAACGATTATTGCCAATTCGGTCGATTACATTTATACTTAAATTAAAAGCTATTTACAAAGGAGGTGTCATGATGAGGCTATTGGGAAAGACAGCAATTGTGTCGGGTGCAAGCCAGGGAATTGGACGGGCACTCGCGTTGGTGCTGGCGGAAGAAGGGGCCGATGTGGTGGTTGCGGCCCGACAGATCGGCAAGCTGGAAGTTCTTGCGGCTGAAATTGAGAAAATGGGACGCAGAGCGGTGCCTGTCCGGTGTGACACAAATGTCACCGAGCAGATACATGCTGTTGTCAAGGCGGCTGAAGACCTGGGTGGGGCAGATATTCTCTGCAATCTGGCGCAGGGGGCGATGTCGTACCGTGAGTTGGCAGACTGCGATGAGGAATTCATGCATCTTGCATACAATACGGGAACGCTTGCCTCTTTCACCTTTATGAAAGCGTGCTTTCCGCACATGAAAGAGAAGGGCGGCAAAATCATCAATACATGCTCAGCCGCAGGGATGGGGGCCGCCGGTTTTGGTGCTTATGCAGTGGCCAAGGAAGGGATTCGGGCGCTCACCCGCACGGCGGCCAGGGAGTGGGGACGTTATAGAATCAATGTCAATTGTTTTATGCCACTGGCCAAGGGCCAGGGCTGGGACAGTGCCAACGATTCCAGCGGTATAAGCATGGAGGAGATGGTAACGGCATCGGTGCCGCTTGGTTACCTGGCAACGCCAGAGGAGGTTGCTAAGACAGTTCTGTTCCTTGCTCTGCCCGATTCCGACTACATAACGGGAATGACCTTCGCCGTCGACGGCGGCCAGTACATGATTGTATAAAGGTAGTTGTTCATTTTCTGCTGTCCCCCATATTCGGGGATGGGTTTAAAGTGGGCTGCTCATTACCGGCGGCCTGCTTTTCTATGTGTTAATTTCCTTTGCCGTAACGCCACCGGAATGCTCCAAAAACAACCTGATCAAATACTTTTCAGCGAGGCTGAGATAGGAGTCTTTGCGCGTTGTCATACACGCGTCCCAGCGCATATGCGGGAGGGTGGAGAAATACACGACCGGAGCCGACGGGTCGACATATGACTGGGGGAAAAATCCGGGACAAATCTGATTTTTTATCATATTAACAACAGTAATTGTGCTTGTTGATTCAAAAAGCACATTTGGCTTAAATCCCGCGTATTGAAACAGGTCGTCTATCATAGTGCGCATGATGGTTTCATGGGAAAGCAAGACAAAGTAGTCGTTCTCAAGCAGCTTGATATCAATTTGTGGCAGATTGTATGCGCTGTCTTTTCCGGCAAGGCTCGCCAACGGATGCGACTGAGGCATTCCCAGAACCATAAGCTCAGTTTTCACAACATGGTAGTCAAATTTTGGGTTTCTCTGATTCTCTCTGACGGCCTGCATGGCAATGGTGACAATTTTTTTTTCTAAAAGCTGTTCCATCTTTTTACCCCTGGCTTCATGGATACGGAAGGTAAACTCCGGATATAGAGCGTGGAATTTAGGATAAATCTCGGAGAAAATCTGCGAGCCACGCTCAGGCGTATAGCTGATTGAGATTTCCCCGCGTTTGTTATTAGATATATCGCCTAAGACTTTATAAGTATTCTCCTTGATATCTAATATTTTTTGTGCGTTTTCTAAATAGATACTCCCGGCATAAGTGGGGGTCATGCTGTGTCCTACACGGCTGAACAGGGCAAGGCCAAGCTCCCGTTCCAGGCGCAGCAATTGCTGATTTAACGCGGATTGAGTTACGAACAATTTTTCCGCTGCCCGCGAGATGCTGTTCTCCTCGGCGATTGCCAGAATATACCGTATTTGCTTTACATCCATATGGTACCTCCTTACACTTATAAATAATATTAAGAGAAAGTATTACAAACTCTAAGTTGCATTTAGATGTTGCATTTATTATAATGAAATTAAATAAAAAGTGCAAGACAAAGCTTGGTGTTTAATATGAGAAGGAGGGTACATATGAAAAAGCTGATGACGATCTTTTTGGCGATTGCTGTCGTATTATCTCTTGCGGCCTGCCAGGGCGGCAACTCGTCCGGCGGGGCAAATTGGACAAAAAGTGTGGAGATTCAGGTACCGGCCAAGGCAGGCGGCGGTACGGATGTCATGGCGCGAGCCCTGGCTGCGAATATTACCAAAAAATCCGGCAGCAATATTACCATAGTCAATAATACTGACGGTGGCGGTGTTGTCGCGATGGAGACGGTGCGCAATGCAAAATCAGACGGAAGCGTTTTGATGCAGTTCCACACCACGATGCTTATAAAAACCGCTACCGGAGTATATGATAAAACCGCGGCTGACGACTTTACGGTTATCGGTGTCAGCCGCAGTGTTGAAAAAGGCGGCACTGTACTGCTGGCCTCGTCTGGTTCCGGCATGAATACACTGGACGATGTGATCGCAAGGGCAAAGGCCGCGCCGGATACCCTTTTGATTGGAATTGAGACCGGCGGAACCAGCCATGTTATAGCGGGTATGTTCGCAAGGGCGGCAGATATCAAGCTAAAATATGTCGAAGCGGGTACCGATACTGAAAAGCTTACCGCGCTGGTTGGTGGCAGTATTGACCTTTGCTTTGCAAATCCGAATCAGGTCAAACAATACATAGAATCCGGCAAGGTTGTGGTGTTCGCGGTTGTATCCTCCGATTCCGATGGTGGCAGAAGCTCCGTGCTGCCGGATGTTCCTTCATTTATCGAGCAGGGTATTGATTTCAGCTTCGCTACCCTCAATATGTTCCTTGGCCCTAAGAATATGAACGAGGAGCTTGTAAACAAGATTTACAATTATTACGTCGATGCCTCAAAAGACGCGGAGGTTAACGCGATTTTGGAGCCGGCCGGCTTTGTGATGGAGTTCCTGAGCCGTGAGGACGGTATTGCGGCCGTTAAAAATCAGCAGGAGAATATTAACGCTGTTGTGGAGGGACTGGGTCTTAAGCAGTAAAGGTTAACGGAGGGTTATGCCATGAAAGTTAAACGCGATCAGCTAACAGGTGCGGCTTTGTTTTTGCTGGGGATTGTAATTGCCATACTGGTCAGCCAGTTCCGCATTGGCTTTAAACCAGGTTATCCCGGGCCGATGCTGTTCCCGCTGATATCTGTATTCGGTTTCATTATATGTGGTGCGGGCATCTTCCTGCAAAGCACGTTCGGCAAAGAGGAAGAAGAGGTTTTTCTGTTAAAAGAAGGCTGGCTGCGGCTCGGGATATCATTTGTTATACTGACAGCCTATGTTCTCGCGTTATCTGTGGCCGGATTTCTAATCGCAACTCCGTTCGCGCTGTTTGCGATCTCGACCATGTATGCGAAAGGGCAAACCTCCCAGAGGAAATATCGCATCATTTTCTCGATAGGTTTTACATTACTTGTTTATGTTATATATGAGTTTGCGTTCGGGCTAAGGCTGCCGGGCGGCATACTGTTTTAGGAGGCGCAAATATGTTGGAACATTTACCTTATGTCATTGGGCAGATTGCCCAGCCATATAATATTGTCCTGCTGCTTGTTGGAAACCTTGTCGGTATCATCTTTGGCGCGATCCCCGGACTTTCCGGAACCCTCGCGGTCATGCTGTTTATGCCGATGACCTTTACCATGGAAGCAGGTTCCGCGATTATTTTCCTGCTCTCTCTGTGGATCGGTGGATGCTCCGGCGCGTTTATTGGCTCGGTACTGCTGGGAATCCCAGGGTCAGCCTCCGCGGTCGCAACCTGTTGGGACGGTCACCCCATGGCGCAGAAAGGGCAGTCTGGCAAGGCGCTTGCTATCGGCATGATCGCGTCTTTCACCGGTACCTTTTTCAGCGCGATTTTCGGTGCGCTGTTAAGCGAGAAGGTCGCGGACATCGCCTTTATGCTTGGCCCGTGGGAATATTTCTCACTGTGCTTTATCGCCATCACAATGGTGCTCGCTATTTCAAAGGGCAATATGTTCAAGGGGCTGGCTTCCGCCGCGATAGGGATTTTCCTTGCTACCGTAGGTTATTCGCCAATTGATGCCGAGCCGCGTTTCGTATTTGGGAATATACATATCATGGGCGGTCTCGGAATGACTGTCGTGCTTATCGGTATATTCGCGGTCAGCCACATAATTGTGGAACAGGCAAAGGGTTTTAAACAGCTGCCCAAGGTTGATACAAAAAGTATCCGCGGGTTTGGGATCGGCTTAAAGGAAATAAAAGAGCAGGCCGGAAATATCTTCCGCTCGTTTGCGATCGGACTTGGAATCGGCTTTCTTCCCGGCATGGGGTCGGGGCTCTCCAACCTTGTCGCGTACTCATCAGCCAAGAATGTCTCCAAGGAGCCGGAAACCTTCGGTACGGGAAATCCCGCCGGCATATGGGCACCCGAGGTTGCGAACAACGCAGCTATCGGCGGCGCGATGATTCCGATGGCTGCGCTGGGAATCCCGGGCGACTCCACTACCGCGCTGTTAATCGGCGCGCTGACGATTCACGGACTG
>Ga0153999_1000438_pt1 | contig 18531 bp, 16 predicted proteins | sample TSNC083MetaG_FD_104675 | JGI IMG/M metagenome (GOLD analysis project Ga0153999, IMG submission 104675) | Attine ant fungus gardens microbial communities from North Carolina, USA - TSNC083 MetaG | ecosystem: Host-associated > Fungi > Mycelium > Unclassified | place: USA: North Carolina, Lumber... | reverse complement strand
GTCAGTGTGCTTGCGTTGACAGCGAAATCGGCCGAGGAGCCTATCATTCCGGAATTGTCAATCGCGACTGTTGCAAAACCGCTGGTTACTTCGACGCCAATCATACCGAACAGGCTGCCTGATGCATGATTGGTCATCAACAGCGAAGCGTGACCCGTCGCCTGCGCTAGAATGCCATTGCCCTTATTGGCTATTACCGATGCGCTGTTGTCGATACTAATCGCGCCGTCTACCGTGTTTGCATGCAAGCCGTGACTGGTTGCATCCGACACAGTGATTGTGCCGCTGTTAACGACAGTGATCACACCACTGCCAGCAGTTGTTGTTTGAGCCCTGATGCCGCTAGAACTGGAACCGTTGGTTGCGATGGAACTGCTGTTGGTCACGCTGACGGGCTGATTGGTTCCGCTCGAAATGGCCGTTATTCCGTAAGCGCTGGACGAGCCGGTCGTCTGGATCGGAGCTGTATTCGCAATGGTGATGGAACCGGCAGTGGAGACATCGATGCCGGCGGATACTGAGGTGATGCCGCCGCCGGTCTGCCTGATTACTACGGAAGCACCATCAATGCCGGTCGCTTTGATGCCGTTTCCTCCTGCAGTGATCAAGGACTGAGAATCAACCAGAATCCCCGTGCCATTCGACCCTGATCCACCGTTGGCGAGAATGCCGTGGGAAACAGAATTGATCGTTGTTCCGACCGAGGTTGTCACCTTGATGTTGCCAATACCAGCCGCGTTACTGCTATTCCAGGCGACGATGCCGATACCGTTCGCGATAATTTCGCCACCGGCCATGTTGACGATAGCATCCCCTAATCCTGTATTGCTGGCTTCCAGTCCATGACCAGAACTGCCACCGTTGTTCTTAACCGTACCGCTGTTCATATTGACGATGGCATTACCCTGGACGGAAGCGGCAAGCACTACTGATGAATTAAGAGCACCATTAACGGCAACATCGCCGCCAAGAAGGTTGATGGTGGCGTTTCCTGCGGACAAGATGGTACTTATAGCGCTAGCTACACCGTTGATGGTAATGTCGCTGCTATTGGTGACAGTTGCACCAAGCGAGGTCGTAGTGACGACGTGAATACCTTCCGCGCCACTACCTGAAGTAGTGATGGGACCGGAATTGGTGACGGTAATGATTCCTGCGCCACTGGAGGAAACGGAAATGCCGTGACTGTTAGTACCGCTTGTCCGGATCATGCCGCTGTTAAGGACAGTCACTGCACCGCCACCGCTTACGGCGGCGTCGATGCCGTTACTGCTGTTGTTGTTTGTCGTGAGGTTTCCAGAATTGATGACATTGATATATCCGTTCGCTGCACTTGTTCGAATACCGTCCGCGCGGGCCCCAACCGTATTGACGGTAGCCCCTGTTATGAGATCAACCGTGCCGTTACCGAGAGTAGTTGCATAAATACCTGAGTTCGGTCTCAGGGCGTTATTGGCGCCAGCGATCGTGTTATCAAGATTGATCGTAATTCCAGACCCGATGTTACCAGTGATGATCCCTCCGGCGGAGAGCGAATCGATCAGAATGCCATTCCCACCCTTGACACTGACGGTACCGGTGGCGTCCATCATGTTGACCGTTGCGTGGCCTCCATGAATAGTTGCTTCAATGCCATCCCTGTCGTCAGCGTTGGTTTGCAAGCTGGTTACATCGATTGTTCCAGAGATATTGATCGTTGCATTGCCGGAGCCTAGAACATTTACGAGAATTGCAGTTCCGTTCGCCGTGGTAACTGAGTTCGCTCTGGACATCGTCAACGTGCCGTTACCAGTCGCGGAACCCGAGGCAACATGAACATATATGCCGAGCGAAGGAGATGTCGCGTTATTGTTGATGACCGTCGTATCATTGATCGTTGCTGTCACTGAAGCTGTGTTTCCGGTGACTTCTGCAAGAATACCAGTTTGGGCGCCACCCGAATTAGTGATGGTCACTGTCGAAGGGCCGGTCATCGTAAGGTTAGAGGCACCAGCATTGGAACAAGCGACAGCACTATTGTAATTGGTGGGACCATTTGTGCAAGCCGCGTCTGCTGATGAAAATAGGGACCCGACGCACACCATCAACAATGCGATAGTCGTTGATTCGAGTAGTTCGCGCGACCATTCCTTCCCGATTGAGGAATTTGACTTGTTTCGTAGTGTCAAAACTTCATGACAGTCAACCATAGATTCCTCAACTTTCGTGACTCTGAGTTAGATCACATTTGCCAATGTGGTATAATCTCGAGCGTTTGAAACGAATGATCATGAACAAGAATTGCATACGAAGTTGATTCGTATTTTCTACATTATTGTATATTTCGTATCAGATTTTAATTTATAAACAAGAGAATTGGATGGAAATTTCAGTTAAAAATAGACCAATTTAAGGGAGGCACGTCAAAGTGAAGATGGGACCGCCTTGCTCGTAGATGAGATCGTGCAAACTGTCGGCATCGTAGGCGCGGTCGGCCAGAACCTTGCCGGCCAGGATACCACGGATCAGATCGCAGGCCGGCGCCGTGTCGTTCTGCTGACCGGACCGAGGATGAAACGGACAGGCAAGCCGAGGGCATCGACTACGGCGTGGATTTTGGTGCCGAAGCCGCCTCTGGATCGACCGAGAGCCTGGGCTTGAGTGCCCCATTTTTTACCCGTGCTCCGGCAGCTTGGGCCTGAGCGCGGATCACGGTCGCATCAATCGCCAGCCACTCAATGTTGGGGTTATCAGATCGCCTCGAAGATCCGGTCGATCACGCCCTGCTCGACCCAGCGATAATAGCGTCGCTTGGCGGTTTGATAGGGGCCGAACTTCTCCGGTAAATCACGCCAGCGACTGTCCGAGCGCGCCAGCCACAGCAGCGCATCCACAAACGCCGCCCATCGCTGCGCGGGCCGGCTTGCCTTTGCGCCCGCTAGGCACAAACTCGCGTAACCGCTCCCACTGATCGTCCCCGAGAACCTCGCCTTCCACACCAGCCTCCAAAAGCCTGTGTTCAATCAAAAATCCTAACCAATGGGAATCCCTAAAATGTCACTACGGCCTAATGCACTGCTTTAACGGGCAGTTGGCCTTCGCATTTTTCTTGATGTATTTTATAGACATACGAGGGGGACTCATGACAAACATCATCGCGAAACCGAACACACTCAGAATGCCGCAGAAGATGATGGGGTCAACCCAACGACTCGTGCGCAGCAGATCATAGAGTACCGAGGAATTCATGGTACCCAGCCCTAATACAAAGAAAACGCATCCGTAATTCATGCCTAGATTCCTGATGCCGAAATAATCGGCTGTGAGTGATGGGAATATAGCCAGAAAGCCACCCCAGCAGATACCGATGATGCCGATCATCACCAGCACCGGAATGCCAGAGATATAGTTGAAGGCAAAACACGCGATCGCCTGAAACAGAAACAGAACTTTTAGGACGTTCAGCCGACCAAATTTATCGGAAGTAAGACCGCCGCCGATGCGGCCGGCCGAGTTACACAATGAGAGGACGGTAACCGCAAACAGGGCTGTAGCGCCTGTGACGCCTTGGGTTGTGGCGATGGAGATGATGTTACTTACGATCATCAATCCCGTATTGGCCCCAAAGATATATGAGAGCGCGATAATCCAGAACTGCCGTGTGCGCATCATTCCGGTCCATTCGAAATCTCGGGTGCTCGACATTTCCTGATCGGCAGGTAGGGTCCATCCAGCGGGTGTATATCCTTTTGGAGGATTCCTCAGAAACTGAGAGGCAACGACAATGAGGGTCCCGTAAACCCAACCCAAGATTTCGAAACTGCCGAGAACGCCTCGTGAATCAATCAAGTTATTGACGAAACCAGTAAAGATCATCGCGCCCAATCCGAAACCCGCCACGATGATACCGGTGATGAAGCCGCGCTTGTCTGGAAACCACTTCATACAGGTCGCCAACGGACAGACATATCCTGCACCAATGCCGATAGCGCCGATGACGCCGTAAGTAAGATAGAAGTAAATGAGCGATGTAGTCTGACTAGCTAGCAAGATACTGAGTCCGTAGAGGACGCCGCCGCATGTCGCCACCCAACGTGGTCCGAACCGATCCTGAATTCTTCCCCAAGGAATAGTTGAACCGTAAAAGACGACGATGATGATGGAAAACACGAAACTGGTGGAGACAGGGTCCCAGCCAAACTGCTTTATGAGCGGGTTCTTGAATATGCTCCAAGTGTAAAGAGTTCCAAGATTGATTTGTATGATTAGACTACAAAGGACGATAACCCATCTTTGTTTGTCCAAGTTCATAGGGAGTCTCCGTGTGCCAAGTGGCGGAAAGGCGCGGGGACCTATCATCGTCCTTCTACAGACTGTAAAAATGAATTACGACGACCCGCACACCTAGCTGATAACCCCTCAAGTGCATCGCTAACGATCTCTTACCTTACGAGACCTGAACGGCACCGGCTCACCGCTTGTTCATCAACAATTTCCACCGGCAACATCAGAGATCATGGCGATTCCGAAACGCTCAAACATGGTTGCGGCTGTCATTCAACGCATCTTTTGCTCGGGCATATCTGACGTCGTCTCGGCCAGAACAACGCAAGCTTCTCCTGTCAGCTGGACAGACACCTCATCTCCCTCGGATAAAGCTTGTGATGTCGACGAAATGAAGGCCCGTATTTCCGCACCATCCGAAGTCCTGAAGACGGCAAGCGCGCGGTGTCCCTGAAACAAGTAGCCTACGACGTATGCACGAAACCCTCGAGGGTCTCCCGCGGCTGCGACCTTTACCGACTCCGGCCGGATCGAAACCGTGACGGTATCACCTTGCTGGGCGAATTCGCTTTCGGTAGCAATATGAAACTGCAGTCCCTGTACATCCAGGATCAAATTACCCGTCTCTTTAGCAAGAATCTTGGCATTAAGCAGATTGGATGTTCCAAGGAACTTTGCCACAAAACTGTTGGAAGGGCGTTGATAGACGTCGCGCGGTGTGCCAATCTGTTCAATTCGACCACGACTCATCACCGCCACGCGGTCAGACAGAGTCATGGCCTCTTCCTGATCATGCGTAACCAAGATCGTCGTCAAACCCAATCGGCGTTGAATGGCCCGCAATTCGACCTGCATGTCCTCGCGCAAGTTCTTGTCCAACGCGCCCAACGGCTCGTCGAGCAGCAAGAGCGTCGGTTCCGTGACGATCGCCCGGGCCAATGCCACACGTTGTTGTTGTCCGCCGGAAAGTTGGTGTGGGTAACGATCTTCCATGCCGGTTAATCCGACCTTGGCGAGGGCATTTGCAACGTCGCTCTGAATCTGGGCCGTGGGGTATTTGCGTATCTTTAGGCCGTATCCGATATTTTTTGCCACCGTCATATGCGGGAAAAGTGCGTAATCCTGGAAGACTACCCCGAAGCCTCTGGCGTAGGGTTTGATACCATCGATTCGTTTGCCGCCACAGATAATGTCACCGGCATCCGCTTCGGCAAGGCCTGCGATGAGACGTAGCAAGGTGGTCTTGCCGCAGCCGCTTGGCCCGAGCAGAGATAGACACTCTCCTTCGGCCACCGACAGATTAATGTCATTGACAGCAAGGGTGCCTCCATAGCTCTTGGTAACGGAACGCAGTTCCAAATATGGTCGAGGTATGGCGGATAGCATCTGAGTTTGATTTTCTGACATCAACATATGTATATCTCTCGCGATCTATTCATCTCAGGCCTATTTACTAGATGCTGTTGCCGCAAAGAATTTATCCAGCCCAACCAGCCAGGACATCAGAACGATTACAGCAATAGTAAAGAATACAAGCAGCGCGCTGATAGCCGCCAAGCTAGTATTGAGCCCAGATTCTGCAGCTTGGTTAAACAACAGCGCTGGCAACGTGATGGCACCTGGCGCAGCCAGAAACATGGAAATCGTGACATTATCGAAAGATATCAGGAATGCCATGACGGCGCCGCCGATCAACCCCGGCTTCAGGAGGGGAATGGTCACGTCACGTAGCACCCGCAGCGGCCTCGCGCCTAAAACGAGCGCACTTTCTTCGAGCGACACCTTCAGTCGGGTAGCCACCGCAGCAACGGAACGAATGACATAAGGGGTACAAATAATACTATGAGCAAGTATCGTGGCGATCATGCCGCGAACAAAGCCGATCATACTGAAATATTGCAGTAACCCAATGCCTAGCGCAATCTCAGGGAGAAGAATGGGCGACAGGAATAGAGTCTGCAATAAAGCTCGGCCTTTTTGCGTACTCCGCAGCAACAAAGCAACCCAGGTACCAACTGCGAGTGATATTAAAGTGGTGATAACAGCAACTACGAAGCTGTACTGTAGTGCATCAACGTAAATCTGAATAGTTACTAGTTCGACGAACCAACGTAAGGTAAAGCCACTAGGCGGGAAGGACACATAGTTGGTTGTGGATACTGAAGCCGCGATAACGACAACGATTGGCGCAAGAATGAACGCGAAAATGGCGACGATGACTGCACGAAATGCAGGGTGGTCTATGTTCATGCTACTTAATCCTTGAGAGATCGACCGTTGAGAGTTTTCTACGCAACGCTCGTTCGTATATGATGGACACGATCACCACGGAAACAAGAAGAAAGACTATCACCGTAGAGCCTTCGACCCAATTGAATACACTCGTGAATTGCTGAAATGCGAGGATCGGCAAAGTCATCACCACCTGACCGCCAAGAAGCATCGGCGTAACGAAGGTGCTGATAGCTAGGATAAAGACAAGCAATATTCCGGCTCCCACCCCGGGCAGGGAGAGCGGCCATATGATGTCACGAAAGACGCGCCACGGCCGGGCTCCCAAACTCACTGCTGCCGACTCCAAAGAAGGTTCTATGACCTGTAGGCTGCCCATTACCGACAGAACCATAAAAGGCAACAACACATGCGCGGTGCCGATGATGATTCCGAATTCATTGAATATAAGGTGCAAAGGTTGGCTTGTGACGCCGAGTTGCAGCAAGATTGAATTGATCACTCCCCGTTTGGATAGGAGCACAATCCAGCCGTAGGACCGCACAACGATACTGATGAAGATCGGTGCCAGCGTTAGTGCCAGAAGGACGCCGCGCCACCGTGACCGGGTCCTTGTGAGAAAGAGGGAAATCGGGTAGCCGATGAGAAGGGCAAGTAATGTTACAAAAACGCCGATGCGGAAAGTGGTAATCATAGCATCAATCACGACTGGATCCAGTAATACATTGCCAAAATTGGCAAGCGTCCATCCCTGGGCTTTTGTTTTACTCAGTGATGGATCGGCCAGACTCATTCTGAACAGATTGATGAGCGGTACTATAAAGAGCGCTGCGAGATAGAGAAGTGGTAGTGCAAAAAGTAATATTCGGATACTTGTATTCCGACGGTGCATCAGCCTAACTCCTCAACAAGGGCCTAATCTCAGCATTCCATCGTTTTAACCAAGCCTCTTGGTTGGAGTTGATTAGATCCCAATCCCAGAGCTGACTAATTTTGATCTGTTCTTCCGTGAGAAGTTGCGCGGAAAGGTCAGCGTCGAGTTTTACGGACTGATTGCATGGAATGTAACCATTCAACTTCGCCTGATCGACCGCGCCCTCGGGGTCATAGAATTGACCGATGAGTTTCTCAACTAGGTCCAACTTCTTCGTACCCTTTACAGCCTGCAATCCTCCCACGTACAGGAACGCACCTTCCTCGGGAGCGCGGAAGCGCAACGGTACGCCCAAGTTACGAACACGCTGTGCCGCGTTGGCAAACCAGGGGGCCACACTTCCGACGCCTTCCTGGAATTTCGACTGCGCGTCTGAGGATAGGCCGTAGAAGGCCGAAACCGACGGCATGAGCTCGGTAATTTTTTTGAACGCGGTATCAATATCGGCTTGGTTGCCAGTCCACGCATATGCAAAGGCTGGAAGATGGATCGAATAGTGATAGATTCCACCCAACATGACCTGATTGGCAAAGCGAGGTAGCCACAAATCTTTCAGAGAGGTTGGCGCAACGCCTTTCCCGGCGAATTCGTTGTAAACAAGTCCCCAAGCGGTGAGAATACAGAACGGCGCGTATCCGTCTTTATCATGTAGGAAGGGATAAATCTCGTTGACGTGAGGAATGTTGGCGTAGTTAACCTTTTCGAATAGGCCCTCGCGCTTTCCCACGTCCCACGTCCCTTGGAACGTTAGAACCATATCCAGAGTTGGGCGATTGCGCTCCGCAAATACGCGGTTAAGCAGCGTCGCATAGTCGCCAAATACTGGAACTATCCGCACATTGTACTTCTGCTCAAATGGTCGATAGACCGCTTTGTACATCGCTTCGTAGTCACTACCGCCATTTACTCCGATAATGAGATCGGTCGGTTGCGCTCTAGCAATGGACGGCGCGGCCAATGTAGCTACGCCGGTAGTGGTAGTTGTTAGAAATGAACGACGGGTGAGGGTGCCACTGCGATTTGTCATATCATTACTCTCCACACCACGAGTGAAATTCGAATGATAAAAAAGAGCAGGTCGGTCCCAGAACTTAGTGCCCTGGGCCCTCTATTACTGGTTCTAGGTTCTTCCGGACGATACTCCCAAGTAATCCGACGATGGCCATCGACGCCTCACCTTCCAGGCCATCCACGAAAAAGTCATTAGTGCAAAACATCGCTTCGACACCACCCGCATCAAGGCATTGGCGAAGCGTTCGCTCTTCCATCTGAGGAGTTCGCAACAAATCGCTGCGCTTGAGGAGAAAGGCGAGACAGGCTTCGATGCCGTAACATCCCCAATTGGATATCATGGCGGGGACAATAATATCAGTCTCCACGGTTGTTGCGAGGTCGTTCCCACGCGGAACGTGGCGCACCACGGCATCGTAAATGCGGCCAAAGCCGATCTCGTTTCCGAAATCGCCCACGCCTATCGTAAAGACACCGCTGCGCCGTGCTTGGTCCACCAGGGGTGAGATATCGATTGCTCCCATATTGATAGCTTCCGGCCCGGATATCGGGCGACCGAGAGCATTGTGGAGATAACTATCCTTGCCGGGGCCGAGGCGCTCGGTACTGATCAGAATCTTCGGTTTCAGCGTGTCGATGATGCCTTGTGCCCAACTTTCAATCTCGTTTGTGGACGACGGGGCGAGAATCATGGCCGCAGCCAGACCGCTGCTGCGGGCATCGTCAAACTCGCGGATGGCTAATCCCGATGCTTCGCTCGAGGCTACGATGGGATCCCGATGATTTTGCTCGCATACGAAAACCGGAACCGCTCCAATACCGCGATGGATCATGCGTGCGAGAGCGGCAGCGCCGGGTGGTCCGTCGCTCTCACCTTTCGGCATCGTTGGGGGGTAACCTGCGCCAGTTAAAACAAGAACCGTGTCTCCTGCCGACACATGATCTACAATTGCCTGCGCGGCCGCCATAGTCACTGCACGGTCACCTGCTGCCTTACGGGCCGCAGCATGAAGCGGCCCCATAATTCCGTGCGGAAAAGCTCTGTTCTTGGCTTCCACCGTCACCAATCTATCAACAGAATCTCCTACAACTTCAGGCATTAGCCCCTCCCATAAACAATGCGAACCTGTAGGTCTTCGCGAGGCCCGCTTCTATCGGGAAGCAGTCACCATGATCTCGACGAGGACTTTCGGATTGCCCATTTTGGCTTCAACGGTAGCTCTTGCGGGCAGGTTTGCGGTGTCTATCCACTCAAGCCATGCTTCATTAAACTGCGAGAAATCTCCAATGTCTTTCAGCCAGACATTCGCGGTCAGAAGCTTCGATTTGTCCGTTCCACCTTGGGATAGATAGTCGCCAATCGCTTTGAGGACCTGCCTCGTCTGTTCCCTAACCCCGACGGAAAGGTCGTCGGCTACGAGCCCAGCAGTATAGACGGTGGTATCCGTGACAACCAGCTTGGAAAAAAACGGACCCGAATCGTAACGACTGATATTCATTATAATTTCCTCAAAGCTATTAGCGTCAACGAGATGTTGTTGAACGCCGTGGATGAATTGGTTGAAGTACTTTTCTTTCATTTATGGAAGAGCCCCTAAAAGTGTCTCTCTTCGCGGGATTTCTTACTTTCCAAATGTCACACGCTAGAAAATTGTATATGGAATCGTGTGAGCCTTAAGTCTGGATATCGTCGACAAGCAGACCTATATTTTCTCGCGATGATATGAGTTCAAATCATAATCGTCAATATATTATATTTATAAAAAATTAAAAAATACAACATAATATATATATATTTTATGCATATGTCTGAAAATCTGGTTGGAAATTTTTAAGATAGAAAGCCCTTTTGAACGAAGCTTAATGCTCACTGGGTGTAGAAAAATTGATCCAGAGCATAAATGCGTTTATTCATATAGCTTTTTGTTTATAAGGAATACCGCGAGAACGGGCGGATATGACCTTGCACGCAGACTGATATAGCCCCTTCGTTCGCAGGGGGCGCGACAAGAGCGCGAAAGCTATGACATGAATATTTTCATCTGCGACAGTTAGACACATCTAGTGTTTTTATAAGTGCGTTATATGAATAATTAATGTTGACTTTATATAAATAATATGTACATTTTATAAATGTTGGTCAAAGGTGATTTCATGGCCAATAAAGGACTCTCCTGCCCTTCTGAAGTGCAGCCGTTACGTCGCCGACCGGGCTCCGGAGGTGGGCAAAATCATCTGCGTGACTAAGCTCTTTTGTTTGGGCTCTCTCAACACCGAAGAGGTAAACGACGTTGGATAAGAATCTGATTGAGAGCTTTCGACGTGTAGCGATTGCGTCTGTGGCCGATGCGGTTGATCGGATTTGCCAGAGACGTGGATATTTGAGTTCTGAGGTTGCACCACGGACTAGTGATCGGAAGATTGCAGGCCTAGCGGTAACCGTTCTGGAGGAGGTAACCGATCAATTCGTACCCCCACAGCATGCGCTTGATTTGATAGATTCGGCGGCGCCTGGTAGTGTGATTGTGATATCGGTTGGTGCTGACGCCAATGTTGCAGTGTGGGGGGGGTTGATGACGGCAGGAGCCGTTGCTAACGGTCTGGAGGCCGCGGTACTTGATGGTGCCGTCCGCGACATTACCGAGATTAAGCGTGATTTTGGATTTCCGGTATTTGCACGTGCCTCGTCGCCGGGCACAACACTTGGTCGTTATAGGACGGTAGCATCTATGGTGCCAATCACGATTGATGGTATCACAATCGAACCCGGTGACATTGTGGTGGGTGATGTCGATGGCGTTGTCATCGTGCCGCAGGCCCATGCAGTGCAGGTGCTTGCAATGGCACAGGAGATTGATCAGCGCGAAATGGAGCAGGCCAAGCTAATAATAGCATCCGGCTCGCTCAACGAAGGGCTGGCGCGATATGGCCGCATCTAGAACGCCCCCCCAGTGCGACATATCTAACCCGCAGATTCTATGCATCGGTGAGCCCCTAGTTGAATTCAATCAATCAGAAATGGATGGGCGTTACTTGTTCGGTCATGGCGGCGACTCCTCCAACTGTGCGATAGCGGCGGCACGCGCAGGGGCCTCCGTTGCCTACTTTACAGGACTGGGGCAAGATGAATTCGGTGACAGTTTCATGCGATTATGGGCCGAAAACGGGGTGGATGCCTCTCGAGTCGTTCGCAATCACAGAGCCCATACAGGGGTGTACTTCGTCACGCATACTGAATTCGGGCATGTCTTCTCCTATTTGCGTGCTGGCTCAGCCGCAAGTTGCATAGGGCCAGCCGACCTTCCCAGAGAATTGATCGAAAAAGCCAAGATTCTGCACGTAACCGGGATTAGCATGGCAATCAGTGTGTCGGCTTGCGATGCCGTAATTGAGGCGATCTCGATCGCACGCAAGGCAGGTGTACAAGTATCTTTCGACACCAACTTGCGGCTGAGGCTCTGGCCGTTGGTGCGTGCACGTGCCATGATTGATCTTGCGATGTCCCAGACGGATATAGCGTTGCCTGGATTTGAGGATGCGCAGCAACTCGTGGGAATCGACGATCCAGAGGCAATTACCGATTATTATCTTCGAAAGGGAGCAAAAATAGTTGCGCTGACGCTCGGCAAGGATGGTTGCTTGGTCGCCACGCCCAGTGAACGAAAGTGGGTTCCCGGCATCAGCGTTAATGCAGTCGATGCAACCGCGGCCGGAGACTCTTTTGATGGCAATTTTCTTGCTGAGTATTTGCGGTGTGGAAACCCGTTCACGGCCGCGCGTTTTGCCAACGTTGCCGCGGCGCTTTCAACACGTGGTTATGGCGCAGTCGCTCCAATGCCCTACCATAACGAGGTACGGGAGGTCATGGCTACGGAGCTGCCATGAACAGACGTTCACTTCAACTCGCTTTACCTAAGGTGCAGATCCAATGATTTTCTTTTCTCTTTCAGTGTTTAGTGATTCATTGTTTCGGTAGGAGGCGAAGGAATGTCGGATTATTTCTGGTTTACGGACGCCTAATGGGCGAGGATTAGACCGCTTTTGTCGCAAGACGTTGGCGGTAAGAAGCGAGTTGATGATAGTCGTGTTCCGAGCGGGGATCGTTCACACTCTGCGTAATGGTGGACGCTGGTCACCGACAAGGGTTATGACAGTCAGGAATATGCGAATGGCTTGAAAAACACTGTACCACACCTTGTCATCCCACCACGCAAGAACCGCAAGGTGCAATACAATACAACAAGGCTATTTACAGACAGCGTAACGTCATCGAACGCATGTTCTGCCGCTTCAAAGGTTGGCGGCGCGTCGCAATGCGCTATGAGCGAAACATCAAAAATTTCATGGCGGTCATTACTCTTGCCGCTACCGTCATATGGTGGTTCTAAGTCCGAATCCTAGCAACTGTGTTTAGAGTGTTTTGCATTTAATCTGAATCATAAAACACCCTAAATTTCTTATGCGTAAGGCTTTATTGCGTTTAACCGGTATCCACTTAAACGCGCCTTACTCTAGACTGTGCTTTTCCTCCGCCCCTCCACAAAGTGTCGGTTTTCATGATTGCCTTTGCGATTCTCAACCAGCACGAAGCCTCGCAAAAAAGCTCAGTCGCTCCGAAGCAACAAAAAAATGCTAATTCACGAAGTGAATATAGTTACCCTACGCTCCGATACTCGACCTTACTGTCATAATTATACATAGTCGTATACTATTTTTGACATTGTTATGGAAGTAAGCTTAGAAAAATAAAAATATTTTTCTTTTGCTTGAAAAGACCAAAAACTTACTACTAGAGTCAGGAGGTTCCCATATGAAGCTCGTAAAAAGTCTGTTGTTCAGTTCCGCTGCCGGTTTGGCCGTCATCTCCGTTGCTAGCGCTGCTGATCTACCTTCCCGCAAGGCTGCTCCTGTCGAATACGTCCGCGTCTGCTCCGAGCATGGCGCTGGCTTCTTCTACATGCCCGGTTCCGATACCTGCATCCAAATCGGCGGTCGTGTTCGCGCCGAAGTCGGCTACTGGCAGACCAATGACCGCAACGTGGATTCGGTCAATTTCCGCGCTCAGGCCCGTGTGAGCGCCGACATTCGCAACAACACGCCTTACGGCACGGTCCGCGCCTACTTACGCTACCTCCTCACGTCAAGGAACAATAGCTTTGGCACCGATTTTGCCAACAGCGCCACCGGTAATCAGCAGACTGCAGAGCTTGATCGCGCGTTCATCCAGTTCGCCGGTCTGACCGCTGGTCGTATAGCGTCGATGTTCGACTTCTATGCCAACAGCTACAACTTCGCTACGATCCGTTCTTCGGACACGTTGACAAACCTGCTGGCTTATACTGCGACCTTCGGTAGTGGCTGGTCGGCCACCGTGTCTATCGAAGATGGCACGCATCGTCGCAGGAACATCTCTGACCTATACTTGTACCTCCCCGGTTATAACGTTACGGTTCCTTCCGCAGGTCAGACCGCTCCGGATGCTGTTGCCAACATTATGGTCAACCAAGGCTGGGGTCAGGCTCGCCTGGCTGCTGCCCTACATCAGGTTCGCCCATCTTACGTGAACGCATGGGCTGCCGATCAGCACACCGATTACGGCTGGGCCGTTTCGGGTGGCGTGAAGTTCAATCTGCCGATGATCGCTGCTGGCGATGAGCTGTGGATCGAAGCAAGTTACGCCGAAGGCGCTGTCGGCTATCTCGGCGCTCCGGGTACCCTGAACCAGGGCGGTATCGTTCTTCCGGTTGTTGATGCCTTCTTCGACATGAACGGTGACATGAAGAAGACTAAGGGTTGGTCGATTATTGCTGACCTGATGCATTACTGGACCCCGTCTGTCCGTCAGAACCTGTTCGCTTCGTATCTGAAGCTGGATTACGGCAACAGCGGATACGCGACCCGCAACCTCGGCTTTGGCGACTTCAACAACGGCTTCGTCGATGTCAGCGAACTCAAGGTTGGCACCAACGTGATCTGGTCACCGATCAAGAACTTCGATATCGGCGTGGAAGTTCTCTACGCTCGTCTCGATCCGAAGGGCCGAGTTCTTGATCAAAACCCGAACAGTACCCGCAAGACCATCAGCTATGACGACTCGTGGCAGGGCCGCCTACGCATTCAGCGCGATTTCTGATCGGTTCATCTCGATCAATTAAGAAACCCCGGCGATGTGAACTGCCCCCGTAAAGTTGGACGGTTCATTGAGTTAGTATATTTAAGGGCTGGGTCCTGTATTGCACAGGGGCCAGCCCTTTCAGCTTCAGCTTGAACGTTGCGTCGTAATGATCGTATTTGCCCGACAGCCCCGCATCGCCATGCGCTTGGTACAAAGCAACCCACTTGCGGACCGTCGCCGCCCGCGTCAACTCCACACTTCGACGCCGCACTCGCGTAGCTTTCATCCCCGCACAAATAGCTATCGACAACTGAGCGCTTGAAAAGCCCACTGTGTTTGGACATGCAAAACCCTCGAAGGTTGTGTCCAACTTTCGGGGGTCAGTTCAATGAACCAGGGTTTCTTTTTGCTTTTTTTGTATGAAATACTAAAAATTGGGGTTGGCCTAGTTGTGAGCTTTCAGGAGGCTGTCCATTCGGACCGAAACCACTCGGCATCATCATGACAGGCGCGTGCTTCTTTACGCAAGCGACTGTAGCGACGCGGAATGGGAGATCATCGCGGCCCTTTATCGTTCTCCAGCAAGCTCCTTTCGTAAGCTCCCCCGTCAAGTAGACATTGTTTGATAGAGATTTGGCGCCTTGGTTAATCATGGCATGAGCAGCTTTGGCGGTAAGCCGGCCAGGGCGTCATGCGGTCGATATTCGTTGTAGTCGATCAGCTATTGCGCGGTGATGGCGGTAACCTGCTCAAGGTTGGCAAACACATGGGCATCCAGAACCTCGGTTCGGTAAGTCCGGTTGAACCTCTCGATGAAGGCATTCTGGTTCGGTTTACCGGGCTGGATAGTCGTGTGTGAACTATATTATCCGTTCTTTTATCTTGTGCGTCGTCGTATGCTAGTTTGCACATTTTGAGGAGTAGGCACAATAAAAGGCAGATCAACCACCTTATAATGAGGCTGAAGTTGTAAGCGGCAGCAAGGACGGCATCGACCTTGTCACCGTTGTATCCTTTGAGGAAGTTCTTCACAGGCGATTGGATATAGAGGATGGCGATGCCTTTACTTTGCGCCCATTCGGTAAAGGTTGCCGAAACCATTTTCGAGCCGTTATCTAGGCGGATAGCATTCGGAACGGCGCATCCGTCTGATGATGGGGTTCAAAGCATTCACATCGGCAGCCGCTACCTTGGATGGCGTCGAGATAGTCCAGATGATGCGAAAACACCAAGGCCATTTTACCTTCAATTTAGCCACTACGCTGAAAAAACAATCCGAGGCGATCGCCGCCCATGCTAAGCCAATATTCACCCTTATGAAAATTTGCAACACAACCTTCCAACTTGGTAGGTGTGTCTCGCAGACCTGCGATCCGCCTACCCTGAGGTCGCGCACCGCGCCGCTTGTTCGTAAATTCCCGATATGATGCGGAGAAATTCCGTACATGTCTTCAATTCTGTCTCGCTGCCCTGCAGACGTGATATTGAACTGATCAACAATGACCATCGAACTTCCTGATAAGCCGTCTTTATTTCCTCACCTCGTTGCGTTGCGTGGTAGAATTTTTCTTTTCCCCGCTTCGCTCCTTTGATGATCCCCCGATTTTCCAGCTTGCACAATGAGTAGGCCACAACGTGTCTGTCCTCGATATTTAGCATGAATGAGATGTCGTGAAGTCTCATACCGTGTGAACACTGAGTTACGGCATGGAGTACGATGATGTCGGTGAATGTCAGCGAAAGCTCTCCGACGGATAGCATGCATTTATCTGCCCAGCGTTGAAAGGCCAGATAGGTTTTCGCAAGACTGCTTTCGAACTCATTCATCAAGTGCTCGGATCGTCCGTTTGCCGGCACACGCAATGGATCGCGTACCGCAAGCTTGGCGGCAGCAGTCGCGTCCTCGTGCGTAAGCGTGTCCTCGACCTTGCGCACGCGGCTCTTGCGGACCTTATTGATCTCGGTGCTCTGCAATGTCTGTCGACGCGCTTTCTTGACCGAGGGGGTGCTGACCATGTTAAATTCCTAAAATGCATGTGGCCCTTCATGTGAAGAACCGACTTCCATTGTGTTGGCTTCACAGCAAACACCTATAAGGTCAGCTACCCTTAGCGTCAATGTAAGGAAAAATAAGCGTGCGTAACCGGATGTGTTAGTCGTCTGTGAAGAACTTCCTCAAAGGTCGGAACGGCGATAAGGCAAATGCCGTCCTCGCCGCCGCCGTTTACAACTTCAGCATCATCATAAAGTGGTTGATACGACTTTTATGCGCACTCTTCTCTATCGACCCGAAAACCGAAAATACCTCTCCCGCCGCTTCTAACCTCGCCAGTGGAGTGCACCCTATTTGACCGGACAGGCGGCGGATTGCGTTAAGCACCCACGGCTTTTGCCCTGAATTCGCGTGGCGAGAGGTAGCGCAGCCCCGAGTACGGGTGGATTTCATTGTAATCGTCGAACCATTTTGGCAACAAGGCCATGACGGTTTCGGCATCTGTCAGGATAGTGTTTCTGGCATAGTCGCGTTTGAGCGTTTTGACGAAGGTCTCCGAGATGCCGTTGCTTTGCGGCGATCGGACAGGAGTAAAGGCAAGCCGCAGGCCCAACGCCACTGCGGTTGTCGCCGTCTCCCGCGCGATATAGGCGCTGCCGTTGTCGGACAGCCATTCGATAGGATGCGGTGTCCTTGTGCCACCGAATCGGTGCTGGACGGCCTCGACCATCAGATCACGCACCATCTCGCCCGAAACGCCGCCATGGGCGACGGCCGACCAGGCGATGATCTCGCGGTCGCAGGCATCGATGACGAAGAGAATGCGGACGATATCGCCGTTGCGGCATTTGAGTTCGAGATGGTCCGAGCACCAGCGGATGTTGGAGCGTAGCGCGATGACGATGACCGTCATGGGTTCTGGCCGGACGATAGGCGGTGTGGCGCGTCAGGACGAGGCCATTGACCTGCATGATGCGCAGGACCCGCTTGCGATTGACCGGCGTCAAGCCCTGGTCGCGCCGTTCGCGGTTGAGCAAGGCCGTGATGCGTCGATAGCCATAGGTGGGCTGCTGATCGACCAGCCTGCGGATCACGGGCAGCACAGCAACATCGCCAGCCTTGGCGTAAGGCTTGCGCGCCGCAGGGCTTTCGAGAGGGTGTTTCCTCGTCTGCTCGGCAAGGTTGGAGCGGGAAACGCCGATGATGCCGGCGACCGTTTTCACAGCGAACCCTCCTTGTCGAACGAGGCGAGCCGCAACATTGGCTTTTTGGGGGCGGCAAGATCGAGCGCCTCCTTGAGGATCTCGACCTCCATGGTCTTCTTGCCAAGCATGCGCTCCAGATCCCGCACGCGCTTCTCGAGTTCACGCACACGGGCTGCGCCAACCACATCATCGGCCTGGACCGCAGTCGCGCCACCTTCAAGCATCCGCCGTTTCCAGGCAAAGAGCTGGCTGGGTGCAATGCCGGCTCGAGAACTGCTCCTCCACGCTGACATTAGGGCGCTGAACGGCCTCTGTCTCTTGCTTGTAAACGGATGCCGCCCCTGCGCTTTCAGTCGCCATACATTCCCCCAGTGGATATCAACATCATTCCACTGTCGGTAGCGTGGCATCCAAAGCACAGTTTAGATATGGGCAGTGCAACTCAGGAATCCCTGAACGTTGATAATGTAACCACATATCGGTGCTGTTAGGGGCGGTTACATCATCAACGCCCATCAAAGTCAAAAATCCTGCTTGGCCAAGCGTCATGTCTCTCCGACTGCATCAGAAATGCCCTCGAAGTTCCGTGTTAACAGAGGCGTCCGGTTAGTCTTCCACGGTCTCCCGATGTGCCTGTTGGCACTGGACTTCGGTCTGGAGCGGAGCGTCAGTGTCCGTGAGCATTGCCGATGGGAGGAGGACACCGATGTATTATGTGGTCGACGACGATCTTCACTATGACCTGTCTCTGCGCTTTGCGACGTTTGCCGAGGCGCTT
>Ga0153999_1000437_pt1 | contig 18544 bp, 11 predicted proteins | sample TSNC083MetaG_FD_104675 | JGI IMG/M metagenome (GOLD analysis project Ga0153999, IMG submission 104675) | Attine ant fungus gardens microbial communities from North Carolina, USA - TSNC083 MetaG | ecosystem: Host-associated > Fungi > Mycelium > Unclassified | place: USA: North Carolina, Lumber... | reverse complement strand
GCAGACACCCATGGTCTCTATGTCATAAAAATATGTTTTCAAAGGAAAAAATAGAATTGTTTTTTAATTATTGGTCGTTATAACCTGACATATCCATATTTTAAAGGCTTTTTTGATGCTTCTAAAAACGTGTGCCCTACATAAATCTGCGTAAATCACCATAACTATTACCCAAATTGGTGTCAGAATTGGTGTCAGAATTAACATATCTTAATCTTGCCCTCTAACTGCGAAAAAGCCTCTTGTTTCTTGCTATTAGTGGCCTCTGCGTAGACATCCATAGTGATACCAATATTGCTATGTCCCATGATTTCTTGTATAATTTTTAGATTTGTCTCGTTTTCACAGAATCTTGTACAAAAAGTATGCCTGAAATTGTGAACCGAAAAGTCTCTAATTTCTAACGGCTTTCTTTTTTCCTTCTGAGCATTTAGATTTTCCTCTTTATTATAAGCGTTTATAATATTTTTTATTGCTCGATTAACTGTTAAAGGATTATGCACATTTCCTGCCCGATTCATGAAAATAAATCCACTATACCCATCAATCTCAACTTGATTAAGACCTTCTGTGAATTGTTTCTTTTTTTCCCGGAGCAATGCCTTTTTTACTTCCTTTAGCATAGGAATACTCCTAATGCCAGCACTTGTCTTAGGCGTTGTTATGTGGAACTCGCATTTCCCATCATCCTGCTGCCTATAGATTAGATTATGATTGATGGAGATTATATTATTATCAAAATCACAATCCTCCCACCTCAAACCTACTATTTCACCTACCCTACAGCCTGTACCAAGAAAAACGGTAAACAATGTAAGCCAACGATTATACTTTCTTGTTTGTGATACATAATCAATGAATGCTTGTTGTTCCTCAATCGTTAGGGCATGTCTCTTAGATTTCTCCCAACCATGTGATTTTTTGATTTCCGACATAACTCCATCGGTAGGATTAACACGGATATAGCCATCTCTCATAGCCAGGGTAAATACAGGGTGCAATATAGAGTTAACACTTTCTAGGGTATTAGGCTTAAACTTTCGCTCTCTCATCAAGGAACTGTAAAACGATCTGATGTCTGAATATTTTATGGCAGTAATTTTTCTTTCACCAAGTTCTTCCTTTATACAATTGTTATACATATAACGATAATTAGTCCTTGATGATTGTTTTAATTCACCTTTTCCGCTCATGTATAATTCAAACATATCATCTAGCGTTATATTACTGGCATTAATCTTAATATCATTTCTTTGAGTATTTTTTATCTCATCTTCCTTTTTGCGCAGTTGCTCTAACGTGGCAGCATAAACGAAATGTTTTTTTCCACACTCCATCTTGTAACGGTACTGGTATCTGCCATCACTCCTGTAGCTTTCTCCTTCCTTCAATTTTCTTCCTTTGGGATCTTTTCTGCTTGTTGCCATTTTCTACACTCCTTTTCTTGTCAAAAAAGAGCCTATCTATGATATTTTCCATTCTACCACAGATAGGCCCCGATGCCTATATAGAATATTGCGCCTCCACATAGGCATCAAATAATTTTCTTTTTATCAATCGCTTATTCCCCACCCATAGGACGAACTTGCATGATTCATTATTTGTAATTTCTTTGATTTTGTTGATTCCAATCCCACTATAATTAGCAGCTTCTTCAACTGTTAGATTTGTTTTTTGCCAAATCGGCACTTCTTTGCTCAAACCCCACTTCCTCCTATATATTTTTATCCAAACTGGGGCCAGGTATTACACCCAGCCCCTATGTTAAAGAACCTCTACTAAGAGGTGTCTAGTCTACTATTTTGCACCACTAATATTATACACAACAAACAACTCATTCCAGTCATTTCCCGGCACGCAAACATAAACCCAGTCACCAATATTAGTAGATGATGACCCTCTAACTGTATACTTTATATTTTTATGTAAAACTTTATATTTTCCATCAGAAACTTTTTCTATAACAGTTGCTTTAAATGTTATGTCTCTGTTTATATTCTTGATTTTAATATCAATAAGCATTGATATATCTTTTATTATTTCTTCAAATACTCTCATATAATCCAAGTTATCACCTCATAAAAGGGTGACACAATGTGCCACCCTAAATAATAGTTAATTACACTCACCTCTGCCTACCGATTTCCCTAATTGTAGCAAGCTTTAAACCGCCATTCATAATTCCTTTCGCTAATTGATCTGGAGTATCGCATTTTTCAATATTAATATCTCCAATGTTATAATTAATATCTCCCCCAGATGGTTCTCCAATCCCAGAAAAATCATAAGTAGGCATCTTATAATTAGCAAACCAATCTGGAATACTTGGATAAGATTCATAGGCATTGTAATAATTCTCAATCAGTGTATCTTGCTGAGAACGATTCAGTATAGCTTCACCCTCGTGGGCAATAATAGATACTGCATTAGCAGGATCTTCTATGCGGTTTAATACCATTTTTTTAAGAATACCTTCTCTATTAGAATCAGTATTTGCGCCAACTAAGCCATTTTCCATACCTTTAGCATATTGGGGACTTTCCGTACCAAACGATGGGCCATAATTGGAATGATCAATACCAGAAGTTATTGTACCACTGGATGTAACACCAATGTCATCTTCTAAATCTTCATCCCTGTCCCTATTACGGGATATATTATCCAGAGTATCCTCAAGATTATCCCGGACTTCTTCTAAGATATCTTTAATATCAGATACGTCGATTGTCAATTGCTGCCAACTTGTAGTGTATTCAGAAATGTTACCGGCGTTTTCATTATAAAGCTCGAATGACTTAATTAATTCGTCACCGGTTTCCTGTAATGATTTTTGTAGTGCGGATAGAATACCACCTACAGAGTTATCATCAGTACCAGCAACAGTACCTAAATAATCAAGAACGTTATTAAGGTTATCAGTGGCAGACATTTTCTCGTTAAGCTGTGAAAGCAGACCATTGATTCCAGTCATTGCCTGTTCGTAAGTAATAGTACCTTCTTTATAAGCAGTGATGTAATCCTGCAATAATGCTTCAATATTCTCTGTAGAAGCAATCTGATCTTCATATAAAGTAATCTGATCAGAAATTGACTGATACATTCCGGAGAACATATTGAATATATCATCGTCATTTCCGGAAAGGACTTTATCTTTCCAACCATTACCAAGGATATCAGTAGCAGTAACCTCATTCTTTGCCTGTTCAATTTTGCTTGTGATTTCAGACCATTTTTCAGAGATTTTCTCTAAGTTTTTAATCTGCTCCTCATATTGATCATTGACAGCATCTAACTGCTCTTCAAGTGCTTCAATTTCCTGTTCCAGGTTGTATTTTTCCAAATCAAGAAGTGCATCTTGAACTTTTTCCTTGGCATTTTTAAGATTTTCCGCATTCTGCTCATATACCAGCTCGCCATTTCTTATGACCCGCTCCGTTTTCTGGGTATTAGCATTCTGCAGATCATATAAAGCCTGTTCATAGGCCGCCTGTAACTTTAATGCCTCATTCTGTTGATTGAGCAAATCCAAGCGGGATTTGAGTTCGTCAATTTGAGCTTCTGTCTCTTCATTGGCTGCATCTCTTGCTTCATTCAGTAAATCAATTTCTTCTTGGAGCGCACCAACTACAGCACTGATAACAGTATCATATTCGCTCTGGACATTAGTCATTGCGGATAAAGCTTTAGTCAGATTATCCGACAATGTGGAAACACTATCAAACGGTAACTGTAATAACGCTTCGTTCCACTTATAAAGATTTTCAACCATAGAAGACATAGCAGAATTTATGGACTGAAGCTTATTGTAAAGAGTATTCCACTTTTCACTTCCAGTATCGTACTCATCCATAACATCCCTTACAAGGTCATATTGCTCCTTGTACTGGTCAATGACTGTCATACCATTCTTAATAAGAGACTGGTAATATTCCTTGTCCAGTTTCTTGCCGGAAGCCTCCATCTCTGAACCCCAACGCTGGATAGTGTCAGTGATACTTTCATACATGGAGATTACGATATCCATATTATCAATTGGAAGATTGAGTAGGTCATTTGCCAATTGTTGAACTTCAACATCGGTATCTATAATTACTTGGCGATAACCAGCCATTTCTTCCTGTATATCGTAATACTCTTTTGAGTTTATATCGAAATCTTCTCTGCTCATTAACTCTGCAAGTTTCTTTTCAGCTTCTTTGATTTTCTGCTCATAGTATGAAATTATCTGTTTGTTATTAGAGATGAGTTGTTCATAGGAAGTTGCGCTTACAATCTGTCCGGATTCTTTCAGATAGTTTATCTGGGAATTAATAAGGGAATTTGTTGATTCAATCCGTTTTGCCTGATGATCAAGATATTCAATATTGTTATCGTAATAGTTTTTGATGTTATCGTTAGCTTCGGCTTCTAATTCTGCTTTTCCCTTTACAGTGTTTTTCCATTTTTCGTATGCATCAATGACATCTTCGATTTTTTTTGCATCGTCACCGGAATAGAGACTGATATCCATTGAATTGTTTTCGATCTTATTTAAATCTTCAGAAGATATATTCTTGGCTAATTCATCATATTTTTTACGATACGCATCAATGGCAAAATCATAAGTTCGCAATGCAAGCTTGTCATGCTCTATCAATTGAGACAGATAACTGCGCTTAGACTCCGTATCACCACCATTTTCAACCAAGTCAATTAAGTCATACATTGACATACCGGCATTTTGGGCAATATCTCGAAGTTCCCTTAAATCCTTTGTCATAAGAGTGTCGGTACTCTCAACAATTAAACGTGCTTTTTCAAATTCTTCAGGAGTTAATCCAAGGTAAGCAAGAAAAGATGATGAAGATTTCTTTTCTAATTCGTCCCGTTGTTCCTTTAATTGTTTAAGGGTACGCTCAGCCCAGTCAATTTCTTTCTCGGCTTCTTCTTTGGATTTCTTGGAACCACAAGGTTTGTTTGAGTTTGTACCGCCACCATACACCATATTTCCTTTTGAGTTAGTTGCATTATCAATGAGAGCCTGTACCCTATCCATCTCATTTCCATAATCTATAACGGCACGTACCTGATCATCTAAACCGGAATTAAGTTTCATGTTGGTGTTAAAATTTCTTTGGGCCTCGGCTGATGTATCGCCAGTTTTTGAAATAGACTCATTAATCTTGCCAGCAATTAAGTTATATGCATCTGCCACACCCTTAATGGCCTGTAATTCGGATTCAAGGATATTCATTCTCCCAGCTACACCATCTGAAAGTGCGGTGGTCATGGAGTTTTGCGCATTAGCGTAGGCAATGGTCAAATTGTCTAATTCGTTCGCAGTCAGGTTATATGTTTCCAATTCGGCGCGCATAGCATCAATTTGGTCTTCGACTGATTTCGTGAAATCAATCGTGGCTAATTTGGCTGCTATTTTATTTGCGTTCAATGCATCAGTAACAACTACCTCTGCATTCGTAATTCCCATATTACTTAACATTGCTGCCGTTAAGTTTGCTGTTTCATCTGTAACATTGTTAAGAATACCAGTCGACTTAAGCCATGTAGTAAGTAACTCATTAAAAGCAGATTGACAAGCATTGATATCATTAGGAGAATTTGATATTTGCTCGATAAAATTAACGTAAGATTCACCCATCTCACCAAATGTTTCTTTGAAATCCTTGTTGTCCAGGAGTGAATAATCAAAAGGGTTCTTCCCCTTGACAGAGGCCATTATTTTATCAAGTGATTCAAATCCAGATGATAGTTCATTAATTTTAGCAATCATTCCGGATTTGGAGATTGGTGTAACTACCACATAATTAAAATTATCTTTAACATCTGATATTCCTTTGACCAAATCCGAAAAATCCAAGTCTAGTAATTCTGATATTTTTTCTTTTAATTTATCGCCGCCACCAACTGTATCCAAGATAGAAGTTTTCATTATCTTAAACTCTTCTGTGGTTTTTGGTAATCCGTTACTTACTTGATACCCAATTTTATAAGCCTCATATTGTTGCTTAATATAAGTGTCTACAGTGTCCGTTAGATCAACAACAGTAGTATTAATATCCTTATATATGTCTGAGGACATCAATAATTCGGAATCATCAGTTGTAGCTAACTTATTTCTAGCCTCTACAAGAGCCTGATAGTATTCTACTACTGACTCCATATCTGATGGATTAATCGGTTGCCACTCCAAACCGTTGTAACCGAACGCTTCAAATTCAGACATGAGGGAACGAATCTCATTCAGGGCAGCATTGTGAGAATCGGCACCTTTGACATTTTTTATCTCTCCTATCGGCTCAATGGTGATTTTACTTTCACCCAAGTTACCAGTAGCCATACCTTTTAGTGCATCTTCAGCGGCTTTCGCTCCCACCTTGGCATCAGCGTAATAACTTTCCAATTCTGCTTTTGTAACATTTTGTAAGGCAGCAGTATACTCCTCTGTCCCGGTAGTAAGGTCTTTTAGAACTAATGCTTTATTGCCTAACGCTTTCGTGATATCATCAATGACGGCCTTAAAATCTTCTTCTTGAGATGATGTTTTATGCTGAACACTGCTTAACTCATTATACTTGATTGATAAATCTGTCAGGTTTTTTGCATTTTCGGCTGCAGTATTCGACGTTTCAATATTAGCCTGTCTGGCATCGTCTAACTTCTGTTTATATTCCGACATTTTCGAAGTGACAGCACCAATTGCAACACTAATCGCCATTAGGGAGATTCCAACCGGATTAGACATAAAGGCTGCTTTTATGCTTACGCCTAATCCCTTAATGGCAGCAGACAATTTGAATGTACTTGCTGTAGCACCTGTATTAGCTACAGTGTGTGTATTGGTGGTAGTAATAAGCCCCATCTGTGTTAATTTTGCTTGACTTTGAGCTTTCGTCAGTCCGGTGGTTCGTAAGATCGCTATCCGCTCTGAGTCACTTAATGCCTTATTGGATAGCACTTGTCTTAATTGTGTCTCGGACAAACTCCCAGAGATTGTTTTAAGATTCTTTAATGTATTTACATACTCTGTTGTACCCCTGGTCATCGTAGACATACTTTTGACTGTATTCAATGCAGTGCCAAAATTACTAGCCTGTATAGCAGACGCTTTAAATGCCGTTGATAAGGTTGTTATGACCTTCACGAGTCCAATAGCAACAAAACCCTTCATGGTACTCTCAACGAGTCCTAGATCATTTGCAAACTGTAACGTTGCGCTGCCACAATTAGTAATACCCTTGACCGTTTCGCCATTAATAACAGACTGATATGTCTCTGTCATTGCTGCCCCAAAGCGACTAATTGCTGCTTCTGTAGACTCAAGATATTTTTCGTACTCCCTCTGTGCACTACCTGTGGAATTTAAGCTATTCTGATATATCTCTTGTGCCTCTGTCATGTTATTCAGAACGGCTGAAATCCCTCTTGATCTATGCTTCCCGGCAATCAAATCAAGCAAGGAACTCTGGTCAACGTCAGACATCTGCTTATATACCTTACCAATATCCACGTAGATATCATAAATATTTCGGAAAGTCTTTTCGTCATCCTCAAGGATTTTTACACCGCCGCTACCATCTACATTGGTAAGAGCTTTAATCTTATCGGCAAGTTTTGAAGTTGACTCAATTACATCATCAGTCTCTTCACCCATTTCTTTCAACTCTGATGTACAACCTCTAATCCTTAGAGCGGATGTCCTGAGTCCCAACGCAAGGCTATTAGCATCTGCGAACTGGCGATTCCCGGCGGCCATTAATGAAATGAGTTCATCAACGCCAGTATTTGCATCTGCGAACACGCTGCCTACGGCTTGAACTCCCTTTGCAATCTCGGCGGTTGTTATACTCGCAGTATTACCTATTTCATTATACTTGTCTATTAATGCTTCGGCTTTTTTCTCAACGTCTGAAAATTCATCAATAGTTTCATACGCCTGAATCCCTGATATAATTGCCTTAGCAGAGTCAGAGGCCGACATCTCACCTACATTGGCTAATATGGTAGATTTTTCGGTAAGCTTCTCAGCTTGATTCAATCCATAACCAGATTTCGAGAATTCCTCTGTTGCCTCCATAAGCGCTTTTTGAGACGATGCAAGTTCCTTAGCTTTCTGATTGCACTTTTCAAGATATGCCGGATAAGCGCCCCTAGACAACTCATCCTGTACCTTAATTAGTTTTGTATATGTCGTGTCTAATGTAATGGCTTCTTGCCAGGCTTTTCTCAATTGTTGAGATATCGCCATTGTTGTCCCGAATGACCCGGCTAACTCAGCAGACCTTTTAAATGTTTTCTTTAAGGTATCACCCAGCGATAATCCGGACAAGTTTGTAGCCTTAATTTCGGAATTCAATGCGGATAGCTGGAATCTTAGATGGCTTACATCTTGGGATGATGTAGCGAATTGAGCATCATCCAATAATTGATAGTACTTGGATGACATACTTGCGTCTTTAAATAATTTGCTGTTTTGCTGCCCAAAGGATTTTATATCATTGACAAGCTTCTCTTTTTTTAAGGCCATTGTAATCTCAAGTGGTCTGTTATTCACTTGTCTCTGCGCCTGATCAATAACATCCTGCACTTCTTTGGTGACATTTCCCTTGTTGACCTTTGCATTTACTTCTACATCAATTTTCATATTACTTAAATCTTGCTCTATTTGAGCCTTTGTTTTTGCCTTATCAAGTTTACCGATAAGTGGGATATGTATATCTCCCAATCCTTTAATGTCAGAGATTATCTGAGTCCTTGACTTAACCTTGTCCAAAATAGCCGACAATTGAATTCTGAATTCATTCACCATATTTTATTATTTTTTCCTTTCAAATATTTTTGAGCATGAAAAGTACCCCACCTTTCACAATGGGATATCCTTATTATTTCACTTTATTGATCCGCGACATCTTCATTTTTTTGTTTATCTCTTGTTATGTGTTCTGGACTTATCGGTTTTATTTTAGTCATTCCAGCCATTTTCTCAAATTCTCCATCCAACATTTTTGCTTGATTGTAAGCCTCTTTTACCTCGGCAACAAACTTATTATAATTTTCGAACATTCAATTATCCTCTTTTCTTTTTTTATATGCTATGTTATACAATATCATCATCTTCTTAACTCTAAAGCCTCCATGCTTGAATCCTCCAATAATTTTTAAGATTTCCTAGATCTCTTAGTTGATTATGGGGACTTGGGACTGGTCAACTCAAGGATGGAAGCCTTAGAACAGAGAAGGTGATTAACCATATAATTGCACAATATTATCCTATTATTTTTAGTAGTATTGCACATTGCTTTTGTTTTTAATTGTGTGTTATTATTATATTGGTTTTTTATGCTATTTTTTGATTAAAAATATATCGGTAGGCAGTACCCCCTACTCCTTTCCAGCAAGAAAATTTTCCAATATTTTCATCTGACTGTTATTCAATTGGTACTTCCCACAAAACCAGTTATACAATTGTACTCTATGGATTCCTAGCAATGTTGCTAAATGCTGCTTCTTGATCCCATTCTTTGACAAATACGCTTCTACTTTTTCTTGTAATTCGATTTTCAATTCCTCCATTTCTCTGATTTTAGTGAGGAAAGTGCAAAAATGTAATTAAAATAATCACTCTCTTCCCTTATATGCACTTGGACATTTTCTTGCTTTTAACGCCAAAAGCCCTTATAAAACATGCAAACAGCAGCTATATCACCAAAAATACAACTTCTATTTTTTCGTTTTTAGTGCAATTTTAACAAAATCTGTTCACATGCTTTGATATAATCTTCTGAATCCACCAGACTCTCCGTTATAGCATCTTCAATCTTGTCATACAGCACCTTCATTTTCAAACTGCTCATATCGCGAGTGCTAATCTTGATCGCACCAAGTTTATCCAAGTCGGCTAATTGTTCTTTGATTTTTTTTCGCTGATAGTCGCTATATCCGCACAATTTTGCTATATTGGAGTAGTTGATTCGATTATTCCCATTCTCTCTTATAGAAATGGTGCTTTCATTTCCCAACCTCTTACTTATAACCATGAGCACAGCATATAATTTTTTTAATTCTTCCACTTTTTCTTTCACTTTATTATTGTCAAATCCACATCCTTTAAGTGTTTCCTCAGATATCACAAAATTGATCAGATTGATTTCCTTATCCCTTATGATGATGGGATTACCTGCTTCATCTATTTCCTTCATTATGACAGGTTGAGTTTTTGTGTAAACAGCTAATTTTTTTTGCTTCAAAGCTCTGGTCTTTTCAACTCTTTTTTCAATATCAGAATAATCCATCTGCTTATCAACAAAGGTTCCTTTTGCTCGCTCAACCAATTCTTCCCCGAAACAATTCCACATTATATTTTTTGTGTTATTGTTGTCAATAAAATCCGGGGCACCGTAGCAGATATAAACGATACAATTAAGCACCTTATTTATGCTTTTTTCTTGAGACAGCTTACAGACTTGCAACAACATATTTCTAGCATATGCGTAAAAATAGTTGTAATATTTTTCTTTATCTTCCTTTTTTTTATCTGCATCATCAATCATGAGACCTTTATGTAAGCTGCTGTGTTCGATTGTAAGTTTTTTTAACACTGCCCTAAGCTTAATATACAACTTTGAAGTCTCATTAGGCTTTTCTGTTATAAATATAGGGAGAAATTCCTCAACATCAAACTTGCTTTCATTTATTTCCACCTTAATAGCTTCAACTTTTTTCTCCATATGCTTACAAATACGATTCAAATTACAATCGACATCAGAAAATCTGGCTTGTTTTTTCTCAATTTCCTCTTTTTCAGCAGCAGTAGTTTCACTATCAATTAAAAATATTGCTGCATTTTCTTTAGCAACTTTTTCTTTTCTCTTTTTCTTTTCATTTTTCTGCAAATACTTCATGAAATAAGGTGTTAATATATTTTTTGCCGTTATGAATTTCTTGATATCACTGGGTATTGCTTCGAATTCGCCGGTCTTAGCTGCATCAATGGTAAGTTGCCCTACGATGTCCATAATCCTTATATATTTCCGGATTTCAGTTTCATCTTCATTAGGTTCTTCACCTACTGCTCCCCATAACATAGTAACCCGATCGATAACTGAACCTATATTATTTTGAAATGCCAGAACATCAAACTCCATCAGCTTTTTTATATCACTAACGTCTGCAGCTTCCTTTTTATCAGCATTGTCTTGTGTGGTTGAATCTGCAAATTCAACATCAATGGTGTTGCCATTTTTACCAGCTCTGGTTCTCTCAACAGCAGCAATATATTCCTTACAATTAGTTGCGGCAATGTGATCGCCATCAAAATCTGCTGTACCTAATGCAAGGGGGATTGTTGAAAAAGAATCTGTCACTATTCCGGTGATCTGATATCGGAACCATTTCCTTATTGCTTCATACCGTTGTTCATCTTTGGCTGATACCATCCTGGCAATCCTGGCTTCCATATATATATGTGGATTTCTTATCAGAGCCAGTTTGTCACAAGCAAATGAATTATCCTTTTTCTTTGACATTTTTGAATTCTGTGCAATCCACCAAGCAGAATATATCTCCTCTGACTTCAGCAGTCCAGTAACTTCACTGCCACGCTTACCAAATGCATATTGAGCCAGTGCATATATGTCCGGTGTAAGCACCTGATAATTGCCAGTAATATACAACTTACCGGCCAGAGCACGATTTACTGCTCCCTTTATATCTTCCTTAACCTTATTTTTAAAATAATTATCCGCAAATATAATAGGTTTATTTTCTTTTGCAGCATAATAGGCCGCCCGATAATAAGGTGGTATACGTGACCATTCTTTTTTCGTGGAACTGTTTTCCTCATCTGCGGTACAACTTCTATATTTTAAGAACTCATTGATATCACAAGATATTTTTTTCAGCATGTCAACGGTATCCTTGGTCATACTTTCTATTTCATCTGATGTGTTTTGAACTGTCTGCAAATGCTGGTATGCCGTCAACATTTTTGATCTTAAATCGCAGGAATCTTCTGAGTATTCGCTTATATTGAATGTTCGCTTATATTCCCAAGTCTTGTCCTCATCTTCAATTTTGACATCAAACTGCTCTCGCCACTTACTTATATCACCATTAAACAACGCTAAAAACTTAACCTGGCTTTTTGTAAGAATAATGTCAATTGGTTCATTTTTTAAATCGTGTGTCTTACCATAAATATCAGTAATAATCCATCCATTATCCTTGGCGAAATCCATTATGTCAAATGTATACAGATTACCTTTCATCCCTGGGATTGCCCGAAACTGGAATGCCGCCGGAATATATCGTTTCCCATATCCATTTTTAATATCTAAGTCTTCTGCCCATTTAGCGGCACATTCTACAGACACCAGACCTGCCCCATCAAATGGTAATATTTTCTTTGGACATTTTTGATTAACTTCAACCTCGTATTTCTTATTATATTTATTCTTTTCATCTTGACCACATTCCCGTTTTGGTATTGTGAATGATTTTGTCTGAATCACAACATCGAATACATCTTCTGTCTCTCGTTCAAAATCATCCACTACAACAATATTAGGTGTATCTTTTATTGCCTTACTATCTGTACTCGCTAGTCCATAATAAGAACTCCACTTAGCATATCCTTTATCATATAGGGGATAATTGTTTTCTTTTGATAATTCGTCAATACCGCCCAATAATATCTTGTTTACGCTGTCAAATATATCTTCCCGGACAAATAAAGCTTTTTTTCCTCGACTATGACCACTCCCCACAATAAGGCGCTTGAACCGCTCTTGTACAGGAATCTTTTCATCTGCATCTTGAAAACACGGAACCGGTTTCTCCATCCCTTCAATCCATTGATAATGCTCCAGAATCAGGATACCATTTTCTTTTTTTATTGAATTATACTTAGATACACCGTAGCCAACGATATGTACAGATATAAGCCCCTCAATATATGTTAATTTTCTGTTTCCATAGACTTCCGTGTACACATGATTCTCATCTATTGCCTCAATAACTCGTAATAATTCACTGTCATTAACAGTATGCTTATACTTCGCAACATTTCTATCATTTGTGATATACTGGACAATATTTGTTGCAGGTTTCCCTTTAGGATCCCTTTTTAACTCAATGTTCCGTATTACTTTTTGTTTTATGTTTTTTATGTTTTTTTCCTCCAATTTGATTAATATTTCTTGCGTCTTTCTAAACCTACAAGTTGTAAGTTTAGAAATTTCGACTACGGCAAATCTCGTAGCCAGTATTATCCTGCATTAGTTAAAACTGTGATTTTATCGGCTGCATCACTATTATTAATAAACAATGTATTATTTTTTTCCTTCTCACTTAATTCTAATATTTTTAACAAGGTCACATTATAATTATCCTTTAATTTCTGATAAGCCCTTGCATCATATAAGTTACATAGATAATGAAATACTGCCGATTCATCTCCATAATCCAATCCAACACACCACAATAGATAATGGATAATCTCATGTCTAATCCTCTGTTTCACTTCTTTCATATCATTATCCCAGGAACTGTAGATGCGGATGATAGATTGTTTTCGACGTATAGCAAAATCCCCTCCAATAGCTTTTCTACTATTATAATCATGATCTTTTCTGTAGCTGTCGTAAAACACGACAGGTATCATATCAGGATTAACAATATTAAATACAGAAAAATCCTTTATGATCTGCTTACAAAAATCATCTGCATGTTGCTTATATTCTTCTAGCCTACTTCCATATTCAGCATAGCCATCCCTAAAATACTCAGCTTCTTTTTTATAAGCCGTCATAACTTCTATCAATTGATTTCTGTTGTGGATATAATTGATTTTTTCTCTCAGTTTGGGATGTTTAGGCTTTCTATTGAAAACAAAATATTTACTTTCTCCTTCTGGATGTGCGGTTGAAAATAGAGCAATGTCTACCTTCTCACATATTTTGTTTTTGCATTTGACATCTCTATTGTAGTTAGGACATTCAGCACAGAACATTTCATACTGATCCTCTCCGGTGTCCAGGCAAATATCAATATATTCATCTGTATCAACATTATAGATATCGTTCTCATTTTTCATTAACGGCTCCAGAATCAGCCTTATCATATCTATACATTCTTGTTTCAATGACATAGAAACCTCCTATTAATTATACAATTTTCTTATTTTATTACTCTTAGATATGATGGACACTTAGAAATCTTGCTTACCTCTCCTGTCTGATTATTTTTAACAATACCGACTGCCTGATCTACAGTATATGTATCAATTTCAACATCTTCACACCATTCATCCATAATTCCCTCACCTGTCTGTGAACGATACATATTACTCATAGCACTCATATACTCCATATAGGCATATTGCAAGTCGTCATTTTGATAATCCCATAGCAATTTGAAAACATCCTCACTTGTACCTATCGGCTTGTCCCAGTCCATCCTATCCAAGATACTCTTAGTATAGAAGTAATCCTTACATCCCCATTTTTCACCGTCAAAATCTTTTGTGATAGGAAATATTGTAATGAAATTCCTCAACTCCAATTGACCGATCATATTGAAGATTAATTCTATCAATGGATACCAAACCTTGTTGGCCTCTAAATCTAAAGGCTCCCGATATCCGGTATCTAATCGCTCATGTTCCCTCTTTATTTTCCCCATGCAGCATATGACTTTAATGCCAGAAAAAACAATCTTCATTAAATCTTCTTGTGAGCAATCCGAAATATTTTTTGCATTAGCCTCTGTTGCCCTCCTCAATGACGTTTCACATTGCCTATGCCATGCATCGAATAAAAATATAATCCTTTGTGTCTCATTCATTTTGTCAAGTGTGTCATTTTCTGATCCTACGATTGCAAATCTCCTATACATATAGATCCTCCAATATATTATGATTTTTAACAACATCCATCTAACCAATATGTATCTGACAGAATCATACTCCTTACTCTGTCACAAACTGCCATGGTCGGAATATTCTTTTCTTTTATATTATTTACAGCACCCCTAACCTCATCCAAAGACATATGACACCGTTTCATCAATACGTCTACAAATGGTTGACGATACGCAATCATCTCATCTAGCTTAAGCTGTCGGTCATCCTCAACGAATGTATTATTATTGTAGTTTGAGTATCTTTTTATTTCATAAGCAAGTTTATTTATTTTGAGTTCATTCTTGGTAATGCAACTTGCAATGATATCCACTGTCAAGATACCATCATTCAGTTTATTTTCCATTCTCAATCTATAACTTCTGTCCATTTTTCACCTCTTCATCCTTTAAATATTAAAATTAATTAGACATATCCGTGTAGCGATAGCGGAACGGATATTCAATATATGCGTGTTGAGCGTTAGCGAAATTCGCATATCCGCTGATACTCATCTCCACGATGATAATGGATTATCGCAAACGATAATATTGAATAGTTGTTCCGCTACGCTACACAACTATGTCGAAATCATTTTTGAGTTGTTATTTCCTCTTAAAATCCTGTAATTAATACCATCAAAATGTAATCTTTTTTTAATACTTCTTTCTATAAGGAAAAAGTCCGCAAACCCTTGATTTTGCTAGGTTTTTTTTAGCATTTAGGAAGGCTGCCTTCCTAAACTACTTCTAAGCTGCATGATTATTCTGATACGGCAAGCTCATATCTAGCCATTCTTCAAGCAATGTTCGCATCCTAATAGATGGTATATATATGTTGATATTTTCACCTTTACGAATTCTACTCCTCCAAATCCACTGAATCATTTCTGATAGGGCATACAGATCTTCGTCTATCGAAATATTTTTCTGATTAAAAAAATGCATAACACCTGGATTAAAATATATGTTGATACAATATGCTAGATTGTACCGATCATCATACTCGTTTGTGGAGCGACAATTAAAACTTACGAACTGACTTGAGTATCCCTTCCCCTTCAACTTCGGCTTATAATCTTTAAAGGTAGACCACATAATGGTTTCTGATTTTGCTTTCATTATATTTGCAAAGTAGTTATACAGATTTTTCTTAATCTGAGTGATGCGATAGTTATTAATTTTTGATATGAACCAAGTCTTTGATAGACTGTTTTTCTTTTGGTGTACGTTATCATTCAACACTCCTTGATAAATATTGATCATATTCCTGTATATTGTTGTGTCGGGAACAGAGTAATCAACAATACAATATTTATCAGCTTGTCTTTGGATGCTTTTTTTCTCATATTTCAGTTTGTACACATCAAAATAGTTTTTCAATATGCTCGATTCAAACAAATATGTTAATATGTAAATATCATCAAATAATGAAAATATATCCGGTGGATATTTCCACAGTAGGATTATTTGATTAACACAGACTAAGCTATGGTTTTCTGCCAGTATCTTGATTTCATTATACTTGGTATCATAATTCAATTTGTCTTTGTTCCATATTACGTAACCATCATCATCTATTGTAATGCAACCACTTTCTTTCAACAGTTTCAGATCGTCGGCTCTGATATCATTGTAAGGCTCTATTACGTTCAGCACCTCGTCCAGTATCAACGTATAATGACCATCCCTTATATTATTGCGACTATCCTCATTCAAGTACTTGAACAACTCATGTGTTGTTGCTATATCTGCCTGACCGGCCAGTAAGTCATTAATCGAACATAACTTTCCTTTACCTCCATGTATCGGCTGTCGGAACTCTCTTTCTGTATTTTCAAGTATTCTGTTCACTTCATTTAGAAACGGCGTAACATATAAAAAATTATCAAATTGATTATTATTAATGTGTTGTATACTCCAACTCGTTTTACCTGACCCCATGATGGAATCAATTATTGTGATCTTGCTTATAACCTATTCCTCCGTAATTTATATTTTTTTTGTATCCACTCACCCCATAAGTTCAGTGAGTAAGTGGATACTCAGCAGTTTTATTACTCTTTATATTATCTTATCTGTTCTCTTCAACATATTCATTTATATTTTTAATAATATAATCTTTCACTCCTTTTAAAGCTGGGAATTCTGTATAATCAAGTGCTTTCAATGATTCCTCTATAGTTTCCAAACCAACAAGAGAAATTCCTGTTGAAATATCTTTGTCACTGGCTGTTGGATTTTCCTCTTTTACTTTCCTAGCGGCATAATCAATAAACCCCTGACCAATATCAGCAATATCCAATTTATCTTCAATGCCAAATGTATCATTTAACAAAAACCGGATACCTGGGTAAATTAATTCTTTTCCGACTCCAAATATGATAGCTAAGTAGTAGTAAAGAGTAATCTCCCATCTTGTAACACCATACTTTTGATACTCATTCATAATTGCTCCAATAATTTCTTTTTCGTTCATGTTTATTATGTTCTCCTTATTTTGTTTTCAATGTGCTTTCCTATTTATAATGCGTTTCATATATCCTTTGCCCAAGACCTGTCAAATACCAGGTACTCGCCAGAGCATCAACCAAACCACATTGTATGTAACCGATTCTTTGCAGTGTCTGCAAATGCCGGTACACTGTGCTATATGATTTCCGCTTTTCATCTTGTGGCAGCAAGTCCAGTAGTTGACTAACGCTTAATGCACCTGAGATATTGATAACCTTGTGTTCGTTGAAGACCGTCAATAGAATTAAATCAAATTTCTTCAAGTATATTTACTTCTCCTTTCCTTTTGGTATTATTTTTGTTCAAAAAAATCAAACGCTACATATTGCATCACCGCCTTTGTTATTTTTGAGCCATATAAAAAAACACTTTGATTTCCTCGCCTTGTCAACTACCCTTACCGATAGGCAGAGTTGTAGTGTAAAAATTGTCAAGTCCCCTATTATAAACAGACGGGGGTAGTGACGTAAAATCGAAAACCGGAGTGATTTTCATTGTGTTCTGGGTAGACTTCGCCCATAATTTTAAAGCTCATTATTGTTTGGGGATTTATCTTCGTTACAACCATTTTGCGTTGTCGGCTGTCAGACCGCTTGTCATTGCAATTAATATACTTTCATTTTTGGACAGACTCCACCCGTATTCAATTGTCAAGGTTCTTTTTAGCTCATTGGGATTCATTCACTAAACTTGCAAAACTATTTTGTATTTCCACCACTTGGCTGTCAGACCAATGCGGGGAAGGTGTTGGATAAAGATAAACCTTACCTATGTTATCATGATATCACGGAAACATATGTTTTGTCAATTGGTAAAATTTAGATATTTGACATACGGGAAAATATTAGATATAATATGTATGCATGGTCTTCCATGTGTCTAAAACATCTACAGGCTTCTATGCCTGTCAAATGTTGCAGACTATTTTGTGTGAGGAGTTGTCCGAGGTTGTCAGGCCGTTTGAGGATGACTCCTTTAAAAATTATTGGTGATAGTCAGTTAAACAGTTGATATGCCCGAACTTTCTTCACATAGCTCCTCTTATATGGTAAAATATACTTAAGAGGGGGCGGTGTGATGAACACACTACGTAATGATTTAATCAACAAGATCAAACAGATGCCAGAGGAATGGCTTC
>Ga0153999_1000435_pt1 | contig 18600 bp, 17 predicted proteins | sample TSNC083MetaG_FD_104675 | JGI IMG/M metagenome (GOLD analysis project Ga0153999, IMG submission 104675) | Attine ant fungus gardens microbial communities from North Carolina, USA - TSNC083 MetaG | ecosystem: Host-associated > Fungi > Mycelium > Unclassified | place: USA: North Carolina, Lumber... | reverse complement strand
TGCAGAAGGTGATTTTAGAATTAATCTGTATCGAAATAATGCTATCGATAGTGCGGCAATGCCATATCTAACTGAAAAAGTGCCGGAGAGTGCCGGAGAGTGCCGGAGAGTGCCGGAGAGTGCCGGAGAGTGCCGGATTGATATTGAGTTACTGCCGGAACAGCAGAAAAAGATTTATGAGTATCTTATTTCAAATGGGCAGATTACTACTGTGCAGGTAGAGGCTTTGTTGGAAGTAAAACAACGGAGAGCGAGAGAAATCTTAAGGGATATGATAAAAGCTAATCTGATTAAGAAGGTTGGTGCAGCAAAAAATACGAAATATAGATTAAGTTGAGTATGCTAAAGTATATCCAGCCGGATGGTGGCAATTAATGGAGGATAATTATGTTTAAAGAAATGAGAAGAAAAGATAGAGCACTTTCTAAACCTGATATTGAAAGGATAATGGAAGAGGCGGAATATGGGGTAATGTCGTTTATGGACATCAACGGTTATCCATATGGGGTTCCCCTGTCGTTTGTAATGATAAATGAAAAAATTTACTTCCATTGTGCAGCCAACACGGGGCATAAGGTAGAGAATATAAGAAGTAACCCTAAAGTTTGCTTTACCGTAGTAGGCTATACCGAACCGTTACCGGACAAATTTGCAACTGTATACGAGAGCGTAATTGCTTTTGGAACTGCAAAAGAAGTTGCAGGCGAAACAAAAAAGTCTGCGTTGAAAAAGCTCATTGAGAAGTACTCCAGAGATTACATGGAATCGGGGCTTCAATATATTGAAATTATGCTAGAAAAGACTTCCGTATTTGAAATAAGCATCGACCATATTACGGGGAAAGCCCGCCCAAAATAAAGCAATGAGATTTACATAAATTACAAAGAGGTTATGTTATTCAGTTTACTGAAAACATAGCCTCTTTCCAGATAAATCCAGAAGCTTAGTTAAAGGAGTAACTACCTAAATAATTAAAAATGTCCAGACTACATTGTCTGTCAAGGATTTCATAGAACTCGTCTTTTTCCAGGAATGTGACCAATTCTGCCATTGCAGAGACATGTGAATTGTAGTCGATCGCACTCAGGCAAAAAATATACTTGATTGGGTCATATTCGGTTAAGGAAAAAATCATTGGTTCCTTTAATACTGTAATAGAAATTCCCGGTTTCAGGACTCCTTTGTCAGGAGCAGCATGAGGAAGGGCAACGGATTTCATAATAACAGTATGGTGCGCGCTTTTTTCAAAAGTCTCAATTACGGCATTTACATAGCTTTGAGTGATATATCCATGTTTGAGTAAAGGCTGTGTGGATAGATAAACAGCTTCTTTAGCGGTGCCGGCAGTTATGTTTGTCTGAATGAGATTAGGGTTGATCATGTCTGTTAAGGCCAACGCGTATGATGAAGCAGGCTGGCTGGTATTTTGGGAAAAATAGTTAATCAATTCATTTCTTAGTTTGTTTTCAGATGAAACCTGAGCATGTTTGCTGATAATTGCAATCAAATTATGGATAGATGGCAGGGGCTCATTAAAAGAATCAAAAGCCTTGTAAACTTTTTGCGATAGAAGATATTTATCCTGATTGCTTAAGAGAGAAGGAACATAAAAAATAGGAACAGAGACTCCCTCTAACTTAAAGTGTAATGAAGATGAAAAGATTGCATTAAAATTTTGGTAAGGAAATTCAGCATCTAAATGATTGTAACTGAATGAGAAAAAATCAAATTCAGGAAAGAGATTGCCCAGTTGCTGCTTTAATAAAGCAGAAAATCCAGTTCCTGCATTACATACAATAGCGCCTTTTTTTCTGAATAAAGTATCGTATTTTTTTGATGAACTCAGGCTGGCAAAATGGATGGTCAGGTATGCCAGTTCATCGTTGTTAAAAGGAACGCTCAAGATATAGTTTAACGGTTTAATAGTTTCTCGCACCAAGGTGGCAGTAGTGGCATATTCCTCTAAAATCTGTTTGGTAAGAGGATTGTAAACTGGTAAATGATAAATATTCCGATAAAAGGCTGGTCTAAAATGGGAGTATAGCTGGGCCAAAGCCTTGTTGTAATCTGCATACGGCAGACCGCTGATTGCCTGAAAGCGGAGCATTATTTGATGCAACAGTTCAAGAAGGAACGGTTTGTCGGGTGTATCATCATGGAGATTAGAAATAGAGATCCCAATTAACCATGCACTTACATATTCTACTTTTTCTTCACTGAGGTTCAGATTCAGTTCTTTTAGCAGAGCTTTCGCGAATTTATATTCATCTAACCGAACAATATTATCAGGCAGCACAGGAGGGAGTGCTATTTGCTCTGTTCCATAAATCTGCCTGCTTAAAGAAAGGATTATCAAAAGATAAACAAATTCTACAAACCTGCTTTCAACAAAGGAAATGCCATAGGTTTTTGCAACTTGCCGGATCGTCATCAGATAGTGATCTACAAAGTTAACCGAATGATACTTGAAGAAATATCTTATGACAGGGCCTTGGACAGATATTTTTTTAATCAAAAAATTCTGTATGGAAGAGGAAGTGCCGGTCAGTGTATATCCATAAATGCGATCGCTGGAGATATAAATCCCGTATTCTCCAAGTTCTCGTTTCAGCTCCTTAAGGTCTGCCTGAATCGTGGTTTTGCTTACATCCAGTTCGTCTGTCAGATGATATAAAGACAAGTATTCTTTATTGCATAGAATAGCCAGATAAATGTAAAAACGCCGTTCTTCGTGATTAAAGTTATAATGTTCAATATGGTTTGCAAATATTTGTTCTAAAGGTTTCAAAGTTTCGCCACATACAGGCATATTGGCCTGGATTAGTTTGTCATTTTTAAGATGATAAACATCAGACAAGATACAGTTAATAATCTCAATTTGATAATCAATTTGCCGCTTGGTGAAAGTGGTTTCCTGCATAAGTTGTGAGATCGAAAAGCCTTGGTTTATAATTATTTTTTCAATAATTATCAGCGTATTTTTATTCATCATAATCTCCTCAAAGTTACACACATCTACATCTAAGATAATCGGACCATTGTATATTTACTTTCGCAAGGATTTCCTTCACAAACATACATAAGCTGATCAGGTAAATTGATAATCAGGGAACAGATTGTTGCCCACTGTTGTTCCGCAGGTGTATTTTCATCAGCGTGGGTGCAGACCCCGTATGGGTGATTGGTGTGTTGTGCCAGGGCCTTTCGTATATCATTAACACTGATTTTTATAAGCCTGCTTAATGATTTTTCCAATGATTGGTAGCGGAGAACGGATTCTTCTTTTTGGTATTTTGTATATTTGTTATCTACATTCAAATGGGGTGATATAAAGTGATTGGTATGGAGGAGTAATCCGTTTTTGGGAGCAAGATCTGTAATTTGGCGATAATCAACTTCAAAATCACAGAATCCTTCATTATGGGAACCCGCAAGTATATTGAAGGAACTGGCAACACCATAATGATGAATGACATTCCGCACATCTGATAAAGAGCGCTGTTCCAGAATCAGGCGTTTCACAATATGAAGTGGCAGTTTAAAACCAACATCATCATTTTTTAATGTATTCCCACAATAGCCGATACCATTGCTGTTAAATCCCATTCTACCAATTATACCAGCTTCTGTCACCATACAGATTTTGCTATTATTATCAAGTGTTAATTTTAGAATAATCGAATTGTTTTTTTGGAATACGGCATAGTCCCAGTTTTCAGCAATATAAGAATTTCCATCAGCGCTGCGTGTGCAATTGACGCCGATCACACTGCAGCTGTGTTCTGATATTCCGCCTTTTCTGGCAATTTCATAGTGACAATTGATAGCCAGAATATCATCAAAAGGCATATCGGAACCGTCCGAGATGCCGCGGAGTTCATCAAGGTATTGTGGGAAATTTGAGTGGATCACATGGTAGTATTGATTCGAAAATTCTTTGATTTTGTCCCAGGGGCAGCCCCAGATTTTTTCAAATTTTTGTTTATAATAGTAAATTGTACCGGCTACTTTTTCTTTTGCTAAACTTCCATGTGTGAAACCCAGGTTGTAGTTGGAACCTGACGCATGAATTTCTTTAAATGACATAGCGGAACTCTCCTTTGTTATTTTCTTTTATTATAAAGTAATGGAATCAAAGTTGGGAGAACCGATTGGGCCAATTTTTGTTTGACATATGAAACAAAAAACGTCATGAATGAAGATTGAATTACGGATGATTTAAACGTATATTTAAAGCAGGAAAGGAGAGTAATATGGGATATAAAACGATAGAAGCTGATGCAATACAATTTCAAATCGAAGCAGATGATTGGGAGGAGGCTATCAGGAAAACAGCAATGCCTTTGGTTAAACAGCAAAAGGTGCTGCCGGAATATGTGGAGGAAATGATTCGGGTGGTGAAAACAGAAGGACCATATTTTGTAATTATGAAGCATGTGGCTATGCCGCACGCAAAAGCAGAATGCGGTGCTCTGGAAACCGCAGTTTCTTTGGCAACACTAAGGAATCCGGTTTATTTTGGACATAAGAATGATCCGGTAAAATATATCATATGTCTGTCGTCTGTTAATGGGGAGGAGCATTTGCAAAATATTTCCAGGATTGCCGATTTGTTGGGAAAAGAAGATTTCTTTCAAGTATTGGATACAACCAGTAATAAAGATGTAGTCTGTAAGTTTTTTAATCAATAAAATCACGAGGAGAGGAGGGATGAAATGTACAAATTTTTGGTTGCATGCAGAGCCGGGGTGGGGTCCAGTTTGATTCTTAAAATCAAAATGATCCAGGTGATTGAGGAAAATCAACTGCCGATAACAATTGAACACACAAATCTTGATGGCGTGGCAGGATTTGACGGTGATGTAATTTTCACCTTGTCAGATGTGGCAGAAGAATTAAAAGCAGAATATCCGAACCGCTATATCGTCGGAGTACAAAACATTGTCGATAAAGTTCAATTGCTTAAAGATATGCAGGATTTTCTAAACACAAGGCAGGTCGATTAAGGGGAAAAAGGAGGCATAACTATGAGTGTGTTAATAAGTATTTTGAGTGAACCGTCAATTATACTGGGGGTTGTTGCATTTGTGGGGTTGAAGCTGCAGAAAAAGCCTATGACGAAAGTGTTTGAAGGTACACTGAAAACGGTTATTGGTTTTTTGATTTTCAATCTGGGAGGCAGTGCTATCACAGGCGTTCTTAAGAATTTTAATACATTGTTTCAGACTGGATTTAATATCAACGGTGTTGTCGCTATGTCAGAAGCGGCAGTAGCACTTGCCAAGGAAAACTACGGATATGTGGTATCATTAACGTTTGTTGTGGCATTTGTGGCAAACTTGCTTTTTGCAAGATTTACGAGGTTCAAAAATATTGTCTTTCTAACAAGTATTCAGTTTATGTTCGGGGCAATGCTTTCTTTGGTAATTAAATCACACGGATATAGTGATACTATTGCAATTCTCGTGGGGGGAGTTTCAATCGGTTTTGCTTCGGCATTCCTGCCTGAACTATGTCAGCCTTTTGTGCGGAAAATAACAGGATCTAATGACATGGCAATTGGACATTTTAGTATGTGCGCCTACGCACTCTCTGGTTATATCGGAAAACTTTTTTCAAAATATGAAAAAGAAACAGCAGAGGATTTAAAACTTCCCGGTTGGCTGTCCTTTTTTAAAGATTTAACGCTTGGTATGTCAGTTATCATGCTGATTCTTTTCTATATCGCCGCAATCGCTGCCGGAAAAGAGACAACGCAGCAGCTCGCCGGTTCTGCTAACTGGATGGTATGGCCATTTATTCAGGCTCTTACCTTTACAGCCGGTATGAATGTGCTTATGTATGGAGTCAGAATGTTTTTAGCCGAAATAACAGCAGCGTTTATCTCAATATCTGAAAAGGTGATTCCGAATGCGAGACCGGCACTGGATTGTCCGACCTTGTTTCCGTATGCGCCGACTTCAGTGATGCTTGGTTTTCTTTCTGCATATATTGCCAGTCTTATTGCCGCCTTTATTATGGCCAGTACAAATTCGCCAGTCGTATTTATCCCGGCGGCAAATGTATGCTTCTTTTTAGGCGGAACATCCGGTGTATTCGGCAATTCAACCGGAGGCTGGAGAGGGGCTGTTGCAGGTGCTTTTGTGACAGGGCTGCTGCTTTCCTTCCTTCCTCTGGTAATGTATCCTGTCCTGGCAGGCATGGGAGTGGCACAGTCGGCATTCCCGGCGGTCGATTACAATGTGGTGAGTATTATTATTCACACTATATTAAGCTTAGTAGGAAAACTGTTTTGATGTTATATCTGAATGCATTTAGGTACAAGTCAAAAAAGACTTGTACCTATACGGTTGTAAATGCCGGTCTATTTATGGCTACAAATAATTATTAACATCATGGGAAAAAATAATATTGACAAACATGTGCATAAGTGTTAAGATAAACGAAAATCAGAAGATATATTTATGAAAAATATTAATAACACCAGAGGAATAAATAATGAATACATGCATACAAGTGGCACAGAATCCTAGCGCGCAGGGGGATGCCAAAGTATTGCTGTAGTTATAAAAAACTTAAGGAGACTTTATTATGTTAAGAAAATTGAAGAGTATTATTGGTGTGACGGTCTGTGTCGCAATGCTTGCTGGCTGTACCAGTGAACCAGCAACCGAAAAAACTACAACGGCAACGACAAAGAATGAGACATCCTCAGCAGCAGTTGGTAACGGAAGCGAAGAAGTAAAGACAGTTGCGTGGATTACCTTGACCAACACCGACTGGTATGCAGCCGGCGGGAAAGTCTTTGAGCAGTATTGCCGCGATGCCGGTTATCAGCCACTGGTATTAAATGGTGAGAATGATGCACAGAAACAGATGGATTATGTACAGAGTTGTATTTCTCAAAAAGTATATGCGATGGGAATTGTTCCGGCCGACACGGCGGCACTGGCACCGATTCTCAATGAAGCAGCAAAAGCCGGGATTCAGGTCTATTGCAATGTTGATTTGACTCTGGATGGGCTGGAGTGTGATGACAGCATAGTTTTTGCGGCATTTGACCATAAAGCAGCCGGTGAAATGTGTGCCAGGGAACTGGCGGATGCGATTGGTGGAAGCGGTAAGGTTGGAATTATCGCCGGAAAAGCAGGGTCTTATAATGTCAGAAAACGTTCAGAAGGCTTTATGGAGGCTATCCAGAATGAGTATCCGAATATCGAAGTCGTCAATGAAATTGCATGTGACTGGGATCGGGCAAAAGCAATGACAGCGGCAGAAGATATGCTCACCTCCAATCCGGATATTGTGGGATTCTTTGCAATGGGTGAAGAAATGGCTTATGGAGCAGTAGAGGCCGCCAATGGACAGGGAATTGATGATATGAAAGTGGTCTGTATTGACGCATCATCTGTCACACAACGGTTACTGCTGGAAGACAAGCTGGTTTCAGCCGTGGAATGTTCTCCCCAATGGTGGGCTAAGAAATATGTAGAGCTTACTCAGATGAAAGAAAATGGCGAGAAACTGGAACGCAAATATAATTATGAGCCCAATATCATAACAAAAGAGAATGCCGATCCGGATAACTATCTTTATTAAAAGGGGGATGGAGGAGTGACAGAATATCTGCTGGAAGTTCGGAATGTTACAAAATCGTTTCCTGGTGTCAAAGCACTGAAAGGCGTTTCCATTCAAATACGCCATGGAGAGATCCATGCATTTGTAGGTGAAAATGGTGCCGGGAAATCGACGCTGATGAAAATTTTAAACGGAAACTATAAAAAAGATGACGGAGTGATACTTTTTAATGGCAAAGAGGTAGATATCACCAATCCGGTTCAGGCAAGAGAATTGGGAATCAGCATTATTTTTCAGGAACTGAATCTGGCATCTCTGCTCACTGTGGCTGAAAATATTTTTCTTGGCAGGATGATAAGACCTGGAGAAAAGACGGTAAATTGGAAACGGATCTACCGGGAAGCCGGGGAATTATTAAATAAAATTGGTTACTACATTGACCCCCACCGCATTGTCAGCACACTGAGCATTGCTGAAAAACAGATGGTCGAAATCGCAAAAGCCTTGTCTTTTGAAAACACGAAGCTGATTTTGATGGACGAACCTTCAGCGACATTGACAAACAAGGAACTGGAAACGCTGTTTACCATTATCAGAGATTTAAAAAAGAAAGGTGTTTCCGTCATCTACATCTCACATAAATTAGAAGAAATATTTACATTATGTGACTGGGTAACCGTCTTGAGAGACGGAGAAATAACCGGAAGCAAACCAGTTTTTGAATACGATGAAAATACAATTATTGCCCCGATGGTGGGGCGGGAAATAACAAATGTATTTCCAAAAAGGGAGAGTGATACGCTTAAGTCAGATGAACTCTTAAGGGTAACCAACTTAAACCGAAAGGGTGTGTTGAATAATATTAGTTTTACGCTGCATAAAGGGGAGGTTTTAGGCATCGCCGGACTGGTGGGGGCAGGCCGGACAGAGATGTCCCGGGCAATCTTTGGTGCTGATTATAGAGATGGCGGTGATATTTATATTGCCGGAAAAAAGGTGAAGATCGAATCACCCGAAGAAGCCATCAGGCAAGGAGTGGCGTATTTGAGTGAAGACAGAAAACGTGAGGGTCTGGTAGGGATCAACACCATAAAGAAGAATCTCACGCTTGCAAACTTAAATAGTGTGCTCAAGTTTGGCTTGATTAGTGGCAAGAGAGAAGTGATAGTATCTCAAAACATCATTGACAAACTGGCGATCAAAACTCCGTCTGCAAATCAAATTGCGTTCAATTTAAGTGGCGGAAACCAACAAAAAACAGTTGTCGGAAAATGGTTGAATACAGAGGCGAAAATCTTCATTTTTGATGAACCGACAAGAGGTATTGATGTTGGCGCCAAGTATGAAATTTATGTGCTCATTAACAAATTGGTAAAGGAAGGCAATGGAGTCATCATGATATCCTCAGAGCTGCCGGAAGTATTAAATATGAGTGACAGAGTTTTAATTATGAACCGCGGTTCAATTTCTGGTGAACTGACTGGGCAAGACAGAACAGCAGAAAATTTCATAAAATATGCATTGTGATAAAGGAAAGGACCGTGATTAAATGAAGAGTTTTATTAAGAACAATATCAGCATTATTGTATTTATGTTCCTTTTGGTGCTGGGAACGTTGTTGTCTGATAACTTTCTTACCAGTAAGAACCTTTTAAATGTCTTTCGGCAGGCGAGTATTATTGGAATCATAGCGGCAGGATTTACGTTTGTGCGTGTCTCCGGCGGGATGGATTTGTCACTGGGATCAACGGTATCTCTGTGTGCGGTATTAGCAATGGGAACACTTAGAGATACAGGCAATCAGGTTTTTCCGGCAATCATCGTTGCCTTACTGGCAGGCGCCGGTATGGGCCTGTTGAACGGACTTCTCCTAAAGTTCATTCGGGGTGATGTGAGTGATACCTATCTGATTACTCTGGGGACTGCGCTTATCGGTTCTGGTCTGGCATATACCTATTCCGGTGGATACAATATTTATCCAAAAGGGGAAAGTGCTTACCGGATATTTGGCATAGGCTCGGTGGCAGGATTTCCGATGCCGGCCGTTATCTTGATTCTTGTTTTGTTAATTCTGCAGTTTGTTTTAAAGAAAACAACGTTTGGCCGCAAAGTGCAGATGATTGGAGGAAACCGGGAAGCTTGCTATATGACCGGTATCAATGTACATAATATTCGTACTTACACGTTCATGATTGCTGGTATATGTGCGGCGATTGCGGCGATTGTGCTGACGGCAAGAACGAATGCAGCTGCCCCTACATCAGGAACAGGTTATGAGTTTGATGCGATTATTGCCACGATCGTGGGCGGTAATACCGCAGATGGCCTTCGGAGTGGTATGATTCTAACGTTGGCCGGTATTTTGATATTCAGTGTGATTACCAATATCATGAATCTGATGAATGTTGATACGGTGCTTCAGACAATTTTGAAAGGGATCATTCTGGCTCTGGCATTGTGGGCCAATAAACTTCGGGAAGGAGAGGTGGTACATTAAGATGGCGGCAGTAAAACAATATGGCAGTAGATATAAAGTCTGGTTTATGTGTATTGGCATCTCTCTGATTATGACAATTATTTCCAAGACATATATGACGGGTAATAATTTGCGGGGGATATTAATATCCACCGTACCTTACGGAATTGCGGCAATTGGCACTACCTTCATCCTGATATCCGGAGAAAAAGATATCTCCATGGGAAGTACCATCGCTTTTGCAAGCGTTGCCTGTGCGTTACTACTGCAGAGAATGTCTTTCGGTCCGGCTGTTCTGCTTACATTGATTTTCTGTGCAATGATCGGGGCCGTATTTGGGTATCTTGTTGCGTATCTTCATCTGGGTTCATTTATGATTTCAATCTCAGTCATGCTGTCGGTCAGAGGGCTTGCACTGTTTATCTGCAATCAGAATCCGGTGGTGGTTGCCAATCCCGTGGTTGAGTTATTGGGAAATACCAGGATTGGTGCAGTACCTTTTACGTTTCTGGTATTTGTGTTTCTGACGTTTGCTGCGCAGTGGTTTTTGAGCAGGACGCAGTTTGGCAGAAATATTTATGTTATGGGCTGCGGCAATGAAGTGGCGGAGAGTACGGGAGTCAATGTCAGATGGCATAAATTAATCGTTTACATAATCGGCACGGTATTTGCCGGTATTGGCGGCATTGCTCTGATGGTGAGAATGCGCAGCGGCTCGGCAGTGATTGCCGATGGGGCAGGAATTACGGTGATTCCGATGGTTATTATGGGCGGAACTGCTTTTTCGGGAGGAAAAGGAGGTGCTGTCAGAACATTATCAGGTGTGCTGTTGATGAATATTATCTACAATATCATGAGTCTCTACAATATCAATATGAATGTGCAGAGTATTGTGGAGGGAGCGATAGTATTAGGAATTGTTGTTACAAACAGATATATGGAAAATCGGAATAAAAAAATCTGAATGTTCAGTAGTTGAAGATATCTGGAAAAATGTTACAATAAAGGAGAAGAACGGAGAAAGAAGGAAAATGGATGAATTCTTTTATCAATACATACAGTTCAGATTCTGTCAGGGAATATAATAAGAGTACGATTTTCAATCTGATTCGCAGGGAAGGGCCGATATCCAGAGCCGGTCTAACTAAGATTACCCGGATGAGTCCGACCAGTACCGGCCGCATCGTCGGAAATCTGATTGACGAAGGATTCGTCAGAGAGGTAGGAACCAAAGAGGGCGGACTGGGAAGACGGGCAACTCTGGTGGAAGTGAATCCGGATGGATTGCTGGCTTTTGGCATTAACATTGATGTACCCCATATCCATGTCGGTGTAGCGGATTTGTCCGGTGATATTCATACCTACAAATCCTACGAAAGTCCGCCGGATCTTGATGTGGAAAAGACTCTGGATATCGTTGTCGATGGCATTCTGGAACAGTTTGAGCAGTTGGAGGAAAAGCAGCAGGGCCGGATTTGCGGTGTGGGTGTTACGGTACCAGGGCATGTGATCTGGCAGGAGGGGATACTTGATTTTTCACCCCAGCTTACCTGGGATACAGTTCCGCTTAAAATGAAGCTGCAAAAAAGACTGCGCAGTGAATCGGTATATCTGGAAAATGATGTAAAAGCCGCCGCACTTGCAGAAGGCTTATATGGAGCTGCGGTGGATGCATCAGATTTCGTTGTGATACGGTTAGGCAGTGGAATGGGGGCGGCAGTTGTAAACAATGGTGAGCTTTTGAGAGGCAAGGACAACATTATTGGCGAACTGGGTCATATGATCGTAGAACCGGATGGGGAACTTTGTGACTGTGGAAGACGAGGCTGTTTACAGACGTTCTTGTGTATTTCAGGAATCGAAAAGCGAAGCAGGCGATCGTTCCGCCAAACCCTTGCCGATGCCAGGGCCGGAGATGAGACCTGTGCTGCGATATTGAAGCAGACAGAACAATATATGGCAATGTGGACAGCTAATCTCAGGAATTTATATAACCCGCAGAAGGTACTCTTCTATGGGAAAATATTTCAGGAATGGCCGGAATTGATTGAGGCTGTGAGAGAACAGACCAGGAATTTTGAATGGAACATTTCGGGCGACCGATTTACGATCCAGCTGATTAACTTCCGGCAGAGTAAACTGGAAGCAGAATCCGGTGATAAGGAAGTGGTGGTTCAGACAGCTGCGTCCCAGGTGTTTCATGATATGCTTTCCAACAATCTTCCCCATGAACAGACTGACAGGGTGAAACCATTTTTTTCGCCCTATGGATTTTGATGAGAGTCAGAAGGCAGGTAAAGGAGGTGAACGATTGTGCTTTGGGAAGAATTGAGTTCGCGGCAATTGGGCAAGGCGGCAGAGGATAGCAAAGGGGTCTGCGTGTTGCCGCTGGGAGTGGTTGAAAAGCATGGAGACCACCTTCCGCTGGGAACCGATATGTATATTGGACGGGCGGTGTCAAAGCGGGCATCAGAACTGGAGCCGGCGGTTGTTTTTCCGTATTATTTTTTAGGCCAGATTATGGAGGGGGCTCATTACCCCGGAACCATTGCGCTTCAGGGTGAAACCATCTTTCAGACTTTGATGAAAGTCTGTGACGAGATAAACAGGGCAGGTTTCAGCAAGATCTTGATTGTTTCCAGTCATGGCGGAAACACGGCTTTCTTAAATTTTTTTGCTCAGAGTATGTTGGGAACCGGCAGAGATTATATGGTTTATATTACGTCTGTGTTAACGTTTCGTGATTGGCAGGTTAAGGAATTGCAGCAAAAATATGGTGAGATTGATTTGGCTTCGGGAAAGCATGCGGGATTAAAAGAGACAGCAATAATGCTTGCGATAGCGCCCCAGTTGGTTCATATGAAGGAACAGGATCCGGCGCTCAGTGTGTCTTTGGAGCGGAGTGAAGCTTTGAATCAAAAGGATGTGACCACCGGTTTTGACTGGTATGGTAAATATCCTTATCATTATGCAGGTTCCCATCTTGGTGCAACACCGGAAATGGGAGAAGATATTCTGAAGTTCCATGTGGCGAATCTGGTAGAATCGATTAAGGCGGTCAAAGAAGATGTAATTATGACAGCACTTGCAAAAGAATTCTATAGCGATTCTATGCGATAATTGAAAAAATAAGTAATCAGTGATGATTAAGGAGAGTAAGATGGGCATTAATTTTTTGATGATTAGTGGTCACCCGGATGACTATACGCTTTTTGGCGGCGGAACAGGGCAAAAAATCCTGAAAGACGGAGGGAATGTAAAATTCATATCCATGACAATGGGAGAACAGGGGAATCCATTCCGCTCTGGTGGTGAACTGGCCAGATTGCGGCGTGATTGTTGTGCAAAAGTAAAGCATCAGTACGGAGTCGATATTGAGGTGTGGAATTTTCATGATGGTGAAACCTGGTATTCCCTGGAAACCAGAAATCGAATTTTGGAATCGATCAGGGCATTTAAAGCGGATATTGTGGTATGTCCACATCCGTTCTGCACCCACCCGGATCTGCGTAATACCGGAAATTTAGTACAGGATGCGGCCTATTTTTCAACAATCAGAAATATTTTGCCCAACATTGAAGCGCTAAGTAAAAAACCGGTGGTTCTTTATCCGTGGTGGCATGAGATTCGTGAAAAGGTCAGCCCCTATCAGATTGATGTGGTTGTCAATACCGAAGACATTATTGATGAATTATGCGATATTACGGCACTGCATGGTTCAACCATTTATGAATGGGCAGCATTCAAGTATCAGATGCTGGATAAATTTGAAGATATGTCAGAGGAGGAACGGCTGCGGTGGCATCGTCAAACAGTGATCGAGCCATTACATGAAAAGCGTGCCGGGCTGGGCAGAAATAAATTGATTGAAAGATATGGACAAGAAAAGGGGAGCAGCATCAGATATGCGGAATTATTTGAGTTATCGGAGTATGGCAGCATGCCGGATCATGCCGGGCTGTTGCAGCTGCTTCCCGTTTAAAGAAGGTGAGTGATTATGAGAAAGCTTTATGCTGGCATAGATATCGGAGGAACCATGATAAAAACAGGGATTTTTGCAGGTACGGGTGAGTTGATTGCTGACTGGCAAATCCCTACGGTTACAAAGCATCAAGGCAGTTATATTTTGCCTCATATAGCGGCGTCGATCCGGGATTATTTTAAGAATCATCATCTGGATGAGGAAAGGCTGGCCGGCGTTGGAGTCGGTGTTCCGGGCCCTGTTTTGGCGAATGGCTATCTGGAAAATTGTGTAAACCTTGGCTGGGGTAATGTATATCCGGCGGATGAGTTGTCCAAATTGCTTGGCGGTATTCCTGCAATTGTGGGAAATGATGCTAATATGGCAGCTATGGGAGAGTACTGGCAGGGAAGCGGAAAAGGTTATAACAGTATTGTTTTTATCACTCTTGGCACAGGCGTGGGAAGCGGGATCATACTAAATGGAGCAATGTTATATGGTGCCAAAGGATTATGTGGCGAGATTGGCCATATCAGTGTAAATCCGGAGGAGCCGGAGGTGTGTAATTGCGGTCATCGAGGGTGTCTGGATCAGATGGCCTCAGCAGTTGGTCTTGTCCGCAATGCGAAACGGCTGCTGGCGCGGCGTACCAATTCGTCAGTCTTGGCCGGAATCAATGAATTATCGGCAAAGCAGATTTTGGATGCAGCAAAAGAGGGTGACGTCATTGCTATGGAAACGGTTGATTATTGTATGAATTTCCTTGGAAAAAGTATATCTGATGTCAGTTACGTGGTGGATCCGGAGGTATTTATCATCGGTGGTGGTGTGTCAAAGGCGGGAGAATTTTTGATATCTGTGATCAGAAAACATTATGAGGAGAATGCCCAGCTGGTCAGCAAAAAGGCGGAGATTAAGCTGGCAGAGCTGGGGAATCAAGCCGGAATATATGGTGCGGCAAAGACCATTTATGACAAAATAGATAAGGAAAGATAAACTATGACAAACAATTATGATTATACTGATTTTTCTTTAAAAGAAGTTGAAGTCCCTATGTTTAAAGGAGCAGCATCTCCGGTATTGCTGACAGATGCGACTATGGCGGAGCGGCAAAACATAGTGCTGAACAGAATGAGAAAAGAGCGGCTGGATGTTTTGATTGTCTATGCTGATTTGGAGCATGGTTCAAATTTTGAGTATCTGACAGGCTTTTTGCCCAGATTTGAGGAGAGTATCCTTGTGTTGCATAAAACCGGAGATGCCTGTCTGCTGCTGGGGAATGAGAATAACAAGATGGTAAAGTACAGCCGTATTCCGGCGAAAGGAATCCATGTCCCCTATTTTTCATTGCCCAATCAGCCGATGGATAATGACAGAGAGATAGCGGAATATTTTATGGAAGCGGGACTTCGCCAGGGCCTGAAAACAGGCGTGGCCGGTTGGAAGCTGTTTACAAGCAGTGTAGCAGATAATGAAAAATTATTCGATTTACCAGGTTATCTGGTCGATGCAATCAGAGGCCTGGTCGGTGCGGAGTGTATGGTAAATTCCAGCCACATATTTATCAGTGCGAAAGATGGTGCCCGCATTATAAATAATGCAAATGAAATAGCACATTATGAGTACGGTGCATCTTTGGCAAGTGATTGTGTATTGCAGGCAATGAATCATGTCAGGCCGGGAATAACAGAATTAGAACTGGGCAATTATTTGAGCGCTGCCGGGCAAAGAAATAGTGTCGTGACAATAGCTGCGGCCGGGGAGCGCTTTGAATATGCCAATTTTTATCCGCTTGATAAGTGTGTGAAAATTGGTGACAAAATGTCGTTAACGGTTGGATACAAGGGAGGATTAACAAGTCGCTCTGGATATGCTGTTGAGTCAGAACGGCAGCTGGCGGAACCGGTCAGGGACTATATCCCCAGATTGGCTGCCCCCTATTTCGCGGCAGTTACCGCCTGGCTGGAGAATATAACGATTGGTATGGCGGGTGGAGCACTCTGTCAATTGATTCAAGAGGTATTGCCACAGGAAATATTTTGCTGGAAATTGAATCCGGGACATCTTTGCAGTGATGAAGAGTGGATGTCATCTCCGATTTATCCGGGCTCAAAAGAACTTTTAAAAAGCGGCATGATTCTCCAGACAGATATCATACCGGGAATTGATGGATATGCGGGAGTTAGTTGCGAAAGCGGGATTGTATTGGCGGATGAGTCTCTGCGGCAGCAAATTCAAAGGGAATATCCGGAGCTGTTTGAGGTATTTATGAAACGAAGAAACTATATCCGGAATGAACTGAATATCAATCTTTCGAAAGATGTACTGCCAATGACGGATACCGTAGCCTATTACAGGCCGTTCTTTCTGAATCCTAAAGCCGCACTGGTTAAAAAGAATATAGCGGGGGAATGTTGATGGATACTTCTATGATCATTCTCAGGCAGACAGGTATCATGTTCATCTATATGGCAATTGGATGGGGAATGTTCCGCAGTAAGCTGATTTCGAAGGAAGGCAGCCAGGCTATGGCACATCTGCTCCTGTATGTAGTATTACCATGTGTTATTGTAAGGTCGTTTTGCATAAAATATACCAGTGAACATCAGAGTATCGTGGTTATTGCGATGATTGGAGCTTTGGTAGTCCTGATTAGTTCAATTGCCATATCGTTCCTGATGTTTCGCAAAAGACCAATTGATCAGTTTGGAGCGGCTTTTTCAAATGCAGGTTTTATGGGAATTCCTCTTATTTCAGCGGCATTAGGTGAAAGCGCTATTGTACATATAGCGGCGATGGTTGCGCTGCTGAATGCGCTGCAGTGGACTTATGGACAAATGGTATTAACAGGGGATAAAAAAGCCATGTCATTAAAGGCAGCAGCAACCAGTCCGGTAGTGCTTGCGCTTGCTATCGGATTGGGGGTTTTCTTTTTGCGGATTCCGGTACCCGATATTGTCTTAACCTGTATGGGCAATCTGGCTCAATTGAATGCACCGGTTGCAATGATCATATTGGGTGTTTATCTGGGAGAAGTGAAGCTGTCGGAAATCTTCCTTGATATCAGGGCCTGGCAATGCTCATTTGTAAGATTACTGGTAATACCACTGATAACGATAGTATGTTTGAAACTATTGTTTCCGGGCCATCCGGAACTCTCGCAGGCATTATTGATAGCGGCAATCGCACCGGTAGGTTCCAATGTAGCAGTTTATGCCCGGAAATTAAATAAAGATTACCAATATGCAGTAAAGCTTGTGTGTTTGAGTACACTGTTGTCGGTGGTTACGATGCCGGTGACAATGCTATTGTATTCAATTTTATAAAAGGTAAGGATCATGCAAAAAGCTCTGGGAGTGTAATCCTGGGGCTTTCAATCTGCATAAAATCACATTTCGTTTCTTGACATTTTTACAGATACCATGCAATAATCAAAGAAAGGGGGATCCATTCATGTTATTAACAGAAAAGGGCAATTGGAGGATTGCAGAAGTGGAAAAAAATCTTCAACAATTATAAAAGCAAAAGAGAGCAAGGAGGGATTTCCATGTCAGGTAGCCTGGAAAGTCTGCTGGGGCAGTTGAGAGTTGTGTTGGAGAGCTCATTTGATGGCATCTACATTACAGATGGCGATGCTAATACCATCTTCGTCAACGCCGCCTACGAGAAGATTACCGGTTTGAACCGGGAAGATGTGCTGGGTAAAAATATGCGGGACTTGGTGGCTAAAAATGTCATAAATAACTCCGGTACGCTGTTGGCGTTAAAGTGCCGGGAATCCGTTACAATAGAGCAAAAATTCAACACCGGCAAGCATGCGGTCATCACCAGCACGCTGACTTTTAATGAAGCGGGCCAGGTGGTGATGGTGTTCACCAACGTGCGGGATATCACCGAGATTCACATTTTGCGTAAGAAGTTAATCCAAGAGAAGGAGTTCTCCAAGAACCAGCTGGCGGAGATGGAAGTCATCCGCAAGCAGATTATTGGCTCCAGTAACATGGTAGCTGTTGACCGTAACATGCTGAGTACCATGGTTATGGTAAGCAAAGTGGCCAGAATGGACACCGTGGTTCTGCTGCTGGGAGAGACTGGCGTAGGCAAGGAGATGATTGCATCATATATCCACCTTAACAGTGCCCGCAGCAAGCAGCGATTGATCAAGATCAACTGTGGTGCCATTCCTGCGAACTTGATGGAAAGTGAATTGTTCGGCTACGAGCGAGGTGCTTTTACCGGGGCAGATAAGGCGGGCAAGCCCGGACTCTTTGAGATTGCTGATAAGGGTACTATCTTTTTGGACGAGGTGGGTGAGCTGCCGCTGGATCTCCAGGTCAAGCTGCTGCGGGTTCTTCAGGAACGCGAGATCCAGCGTATCGGTGGGGAACAGCCTCGTAAGGTTGACGTGCGCATTCTGGCCGCCACCAACCGGGACCTGGAGGAGATGGTACGAAAGAAAACTTTCCGAAAGGATTTGTTCTACCGCCTCAATGTTTTCCCCATCACAGTGCCGCCACTACGGGACCGCCGCGGTGATATCCTGCCATTGGCCAAGTCCATCCTGGATGAAATGAATCGTCAATAT